>WNGA01011760.1_pt1 | contig 11373 bp, 11 predicted proteins | sample 5400061 | NCBI WGS metagenome assembly WNGA01 (sample SAMN13153366, study PRJNA577476) | soil metagenome | isolation source: 100 cm soil or saprolite under grassland replicate 2 | place: USA:California | collected 2016-06-15
TTTTATAGTACCCGCCTTGGCTAATAACGGTTTTAGATGTTCCTCGGAGAGGCATAATACCTAAAGCTCAGTGCTGTGTTTATCTTCGTGTCCAGTATCCACTGACCGCCAAAATCTCTTTATATAAACAAACATATTTCACTTCAACCTGAAGGCTATAAATAAAGATTAAATTATGTTCAATTTTCTGGCACATCTCTTATGATAATAACTTCTACGATGTCCGCAACTTACAATGATATCTCCTGAAACAAAATCAATCCCGCAAAAGTGACACTTGCCATTCTGTCTATTTTTTATAATAGCTAGTATTCGGTGTGCCACCACGTGATTAGAAGTGTCAATAATGACACTCTTGGTCATTATATTCTACTTATTCCCCTTAACCACATAATATCGTATGGAACGATATGTCGTTGAGGTGAAAAACAAAAATTTACCTCGCCTTTTAAGTGCTAATAAAGAAGTTCCGCTAATACTGACAGCAAAAGGATGGGCTCTTTTCTGTTAGTAGGTACAGTGTGACAAAGTACATAGATTTTACAGGATAACCGAAAGGTTAAATCCAATTTCCTAAACACCTATTGATTCTAACTTTAATTTGAGAAATCAGGGAGGAATAACTTTACTGTCTACGAGTAACCATCTTTCTTTTGTCCTTCATATTTTACAATACAGAAAGTCTTCCATTGGAACAACTTCTTGGTCAGTTACGCAGGTGATCTTTTTGTTTCCGAGGTACTTGCCCCCGCTCGTGACTCTTTCAGGCTTGAATATCTTTTTGCTCTGGCTGCGAACAATATGACACCAAGTCCAATAAAGACGCCTATGACGATCCCATATGTTAACGGTGCATCGCCATTATCAAATTACGGCTTCCATCAAGATAAGGATTATTCTAGAATTTTTATAATGACTTTGAGTAAAATAAAATCTATAGCATGTGTGCACCTTTTCCCATATCCTACGCGTTTTAATGGAAAGGGTGCAAATGGATCAGGCGTCGACCCTGTAGTACTAAATGCCCTTCAAAAATATGCTCATAAGAAAGGATTCATCGAGGTACAGGGAGACTGATAAGAGGTTAAATGAAAAAGGATTAGTCGGGTACCATAAATCTGACCGAGATTGGGGCTGGTATAACGACCCTTGTCTTTATTTATCCGTTCTAAATAAGATTGATTCAATTCTACCCAACGTTTGGTTATAGGATTAGAAAAACCTTAAATCCAATAAATGGATACCTGTATCCAGCAAAGTAGACAAAAATGTCTGAACCACGCATACAATTATGGACTGACAATACAAATAGCGAGTTTGCCATATTTTTGAATTCAAAACAAGTAGTAAGGACGGGTCAAGATGTTAAATATACTAAAATGATTGATGAATCCCCTTGTAGCAAGGATATACCTATGACTGGAAACATACACTGACTCATTGGGTTAATTTTCACTATGGTAATCAAGTATCGCTAAATATATTCGATGATTCCCCTGTAGAGATTCCAAAACCTACAGTGAAAACCAAAATCCCAAAATTAAAGCCAATTAAATATTATTCAAGACATTTTGAATCTCGTATCTCGGCCAAGGAATCGAAAGAAAAATCAAAGCCTGAAATATTAAAATGCCATTTTTTTAATCTGAAATATTTTGTTGAAGCTGAACGCAGAGAACACGAAAAATTCTGGCATGATAGGAGATAGGAGAAAAAATCTATGCAACTAAGTTACTGAAGAATGTTATGAAGAGATTCCTCTGTAGGCGTTGCCCTAGTCTTTTAACCTTCGGTTAATGATTGCCACTAAAATATAATTTAAGTATTCTTTTTAAGCATTATTTATAATGCCACAGCGACTCATCCTAGAGTTTAGTGATTCATAGCTCTGTAATATTATATGAAACCCAAGGCAGATTTTAAAAAGGAATTATATTCTGTTTACCCACAACCTCTAGAAATCTTACAAGCGTTTTCGGATGAAATCTGCATCCGACTCTTCATGAGAATAGGCTTATCGGCAGGTGATAGAGTCTATGACTCAGCTACTCTTATGACTAAATTAAGAATTTCAAAGAAGCGTTTCTACACAAAGATATTTAATCTCCAAAAATGCGGTTTGGTGAAAAGAATTAATCAAAAATATTACATTACAGCATTTGGAAAAGTTGTTTTACAAAGCATGAGACTTATTGAAGATGCGAGCAGAATTTCTTGGAAGTTAAAGGTACTAGATGCTATAGAACCATCTAAGAATTTGGATGAAGGTAGGAACCTGATTAACACATTAATAGACAGTGAGAGAATCAAGATAATTTTGAAGAGCAAATATTCTAAGCGTTAAAGGACAAATAAAGAAAAAGAGACGCGATTAAAAAATATAATACTTGGCTTGATTTATCGATCAGGGTAGTTTAATTTGCGATATACATTGATTCTAGATTCATGTATAAATTTTTAATTATGGCAAAAACGTGAATAAAAGGTTCACCAGTCATCTTAAACAACTCCTTGTCCGACTGAATCTCTTTCCCCCACGACCTCATGTAGTCATCTAAAGTCTGTCTTTGTTTGTGAATCAAGTCACGCATCTCGTTTAAGCTATCCATTTCCCTAGCAATGAAAATATGTTATTTAGAGATTTCATTTAATGTTGTCTTACGAGAATGTTTTCAATTGCATTATCATCTAGGATTGTCTTGATGAGCTTCAAACGGACCCGAAATTTGGATTGATCATTATCTCAACCAGCTAAAAAAATGCCGCAACAATATCAAAATTTGATTCCAAGATGGCATGGTCAACCCAATTATGTTGAATACTGGATTGAAAAGAAAACAATGGGCCAAATCTGGGAAGAAAAGTTCTTGTTCGAGATAATCTGAATACGAGCACAAATGAAACGTCGTACACAATTAACCCGCCTACGTTCGATGTGCAATTTACAAGCCCATTTATAGGCAATGTGTCCAGTGGACCGCAGGCCTGTACTGCATTTGTTTATCAGTTTGAATGTGATATCAAAACAATTCCAATCGGGGGAGCTGCCATTGTTAAATTCAATGTTACCATGAATCATAACAAGAGTCAAAATTACGACAATATTGCCAAAATAGTTTCAAATTCTATCGACCCGAATACAACAAACAATATTCTTGAAGGACAAATCAGCATTATAAAATTAGATGTTCTCCCTAATACAATGCAGAATCAGTCTGCTTCGGAAGTCATGCAAATGTTTCCTTACGGGATTGCCTTGGATCAACCGGTGAATTTAGAGATGTGAATAATGATACAATGGTAGATCTGTTGCTAAACTACTCTAGCTCTAGGACACACATATTAAGCAATGATACTAGTGCATGTATGAGCGGTCGATTCAATAACGAAAGGAGCCTAATAGGCTGTGATAAAATCATCGTTCGCAGGAGTTGACAAAATAATTTTATCCTTGCCAACAAAGTTAGACGGAATCTATAGATAGTGTAATTTCGTTATCTTTTTCTTTTGAGGGAAATTTATTGGAATAGTAGTTAAGGGGCGATATATTTAAGCATCATAATCTCGTAATAATTTTCGTTGACAAACATTACTCATTATATACGATCTGCCGATCCCGAAAATCTTTTTTTATACTTTGGATAAATTACTATGATCACTGGATGTCAGGGACTAATCTTCCCGCTTCAGAGTATTAGCAGCCAGGACCGTCCGAATTAGTAGAATCTTCTACTTCACTACTTAACCTACCTCACTGCAGCATTTTAACAGTGTTTAACCAATATTTAGTAGGCAACCAATACGAAAATGATCTGAAGTCCATACCTGGGTTTTACCTTCACTGACTCAAGATTTTATCAAATTATTAAGATATAATAATTGTCACTAAAGTGTTTGTTTTACACAGATTCAATTCGTCCCTTTCTTCCGCTATACGTTACTTCAACCATAGTTTAGGATAAAGTATTACCATATAATGAGAATATATATCACTTGACTGCGTATCTGTATTCTGGATGAAGGGAAATGAGAATGTCAAAAAAGATCCCAATTACTGGATATCTATGGGATATTCGCTTCAAAAAGAAGGTAAACCTGTTCAAGCTAAGAAATATTACAAGAAAGCATTAGAATTGGAGTCAAGAAATATAGTTGCCCTCATTAACATGGGGAATATATTAAGCGAAACTGGAAATTTTGAAGAGGCAGTTCAGCAGTATTTAGATGCACTGGAGGTTGATGCCAACATTCCAGAAATATGGATTAACCTGGGTGCAGCTCTCACAGCCATTGGAGATCTACACGAAGCAAAGAGATGTTATGAAAAAGCTACTAATTTAAACCCAAAGAATCCATTAGTTTGGCATAATAAAGGCTCTCTCCTTAGACAATTGGGATTACTTAGGGAAGCTATTCCGTGCTATGAAAAATCCTTGGCCCTTTCGCCTAATGACGTAAAAGTTTGGTATGATAAGGCTTTTGCTCACATGAATCTCTCAGAATACAAAGAAGCCGATAAGTGCTATGATGAGATCTTGAAAGTAGAACCTAAGCATGTAGATGCAACCGGAGACAAAGGTACTGTACAGGCATCAATAGGTAATTACAAAAATGCAATAGTGTTTTTCGATAAAGCTTTAGAAATGGATCCACAAAATATTAGACTAATAATGAACAAGGCACGGGCATTAGAAGAACTAGGGGACCACGAAAATGCTAAAAAATGTTATAATAAAGTCGATCGACTTACATCCAATCTATAAAAGATAGGCTTGTACATTGTATTTGGTATTTGCCTATCCATTTATCCAAAGGTTTGTATCATTCGGCTCTTGACCCATAAAGTAGTAACATTCATGCATTAAACCCTTCCTGTCTGGAGGTTTAAGAATGTCTTCCAGAAGATCTCCCAGATCCTTCATTTAGTAATACCAAAAAAAGGAAAGGGAATTTACGATTTCTTTCTTACAACCATCATTATAGAATCTAGCTCCAGCTGTTATATTTCATTGGGAAATTTTTAGTTCAGTGTAGGTGTCGGCCAATCAATGTATGTGTTTCCAATGTCGGCCAATCAATGTATGTGATTCCGACACCCCTTAGCTCACGCTGCCCACAGTATAGCTGAGTGGAACGTATATCTTCGATTTTTGGGGTCTACTCTCTTGAATGATTACAATCAAAGAATCTGCCAATTACTCAAGTCGTCATTCTAAGTTGTATGGATTGGGATTTCGTGTCAATTTCTTTTATTTGAAAAAATATAATACATGTCAACTATAGATCCCTTTTGATGAAGTACGAGCAATTTTGTGACCGGATACTCTCACTAGATAAATCGATTCGCTATGCCGCGGTAGTTGACCATTTGGGTACTTTGCTTTCATTCTCGTATAGACAAGGGCCAGTTCCGTTATCATTACCGGAAAAAACGGCAGAATACACTAAACGGGCAGTCCTTCGAACTGGAGAAATTGAATCTGAACCTAAGGTAGGGAAGCTGCAATATGTAATAGGCAAATACGAAAATCTAATTCGTATGACAATTCCCATTGTAACTAAACAATTTAATAAATACTATCTGATGCTGTCGATGGATATTGGTCCCAATCCAATACAGATTATAGAAGACCAGGTCAAAAGCCATATCTCAGAAAATGAGCATCAATTTTTCTAAGTGTGCTCTCCTTTCAAGTCATTCTAATCTTCAGCCACGCTAACATATTCCAAGTTAATAATTTTTTTACCTGCTACTATTGGTATAAATAAGTTACAACAATTGAACTCTACACTTTGGCCGAAGTTTTTTAAGATAGATCCAATAAACCAGAGTTAACTCGCGTTACTGGTTGTAATACTATACCTGTTACGAATTCTGGAGACGAGGTATTGTACAAGTCTTCTCAGAACCTCAAGCCATTATTTTAGTCAAATACACGCTATTAAAGCATGAGCCAAATTGAAGATGATTTCACAATTACGTGAAACGGGAAATTATAGTCTTAAATAGCAAGTCTAGGAGGATAACTCTTTATTTATTGGGGGACGAGAAAGTAAAGTCGACAAATGCCAGATAATAAGACCGTCATGATTTGTGATGACGAACATGATGTACTTGCGACATATGCCGCAATACTGAAGATAGATTATTCAGTAGTTACGACATCTTCAGGGAGTCAGTGTATAGAAACTTTTATTCAAAAGAGACAGAATGGGGAACGAATCCACGTCATTTTAGTTGACTTCAAGCTAGGTGATATGACTGGAGAAGACGTGGCAAGAAGAATAAAAGAGCTAAATGGAACTAGGATAATCCTAATATCAGCCTATGACATCAAGGACAATCTAATTAATGAGTTAAAGAGTGAAAACATAATTGTCGAATTTATGCACAAGCCTGTGAGCTTTTCTACACTAAGGGAAGCCGTAAAAAGAGTAATTCAGAAATCAGAATAACCTAGTATAATTTAAATTAATTATACGGTTGGTACCGGCAAATTATGGATTGCACATTCTCACACCTAACGATCTCATACATTTTTAAGTTGAAGATTGGTAGTGTGGGGAGTGTTCACGATCATTAAGCAGTCGAGAGTTTATCGAAGTAATTGGGTAACATTATATGAAGAGTTAGTGGACTCTGGGACTGGCGAACCAGAATTATATAACAAAATTGTTACTTTTGATACGTCCCATATTGTTCCAATTTTTGACAATGGTAACTTGCTGATGGTAGAGGCTTACAGACATGGAGCGCATGAATATTTATTAGAGTTACCTGGGGGTTTTGTAGAGAGTGGCGAAAAACCTAGAGATGCCGCAAGAAGAGAATTATTAGAAGAAACAGGGTATGCATCTGAGGCGATGAAATACCTATCATATTCATTTACGTGGCCTGGACGGAGCACCCAGAAAAACTATATTTTTCTAGCGAGGGGCTTGACCAAAAAATCAGTTCCCCGCCTTGAATCATTAGAGATATTAAAGCATATGAAACTAACGAAGAAACAAGTATTACACGAAATACGAGCCGGTAAAATAAGAAGTGCTTCAACAATTGCTGCTATAGCTTTGGGTTATCTTCTTTCCGGTAACAAGTCATAGCATTGCCGAGAGTAAGAAGAGTTGGTTACGTATCAAATCAAAATGGAACCGGTGGATGACGTGTCAAAGCGCGTAGCCGAAATCTATCGAGCTCGATCTCTATCAAAAATTAAGATTTAGAAGTATTTTTGCTTGTCCACTTGCTCCTTCTGAATTCACATCATTGTAAATAACTAGCCCTATTTCAATAAATCATATTTTTTACCAAAAGCATACAGAGCTTGGTGGAATGCTTCGATAGGAGGGTTTACCAGTCCCGCACCAATATATCCAATTCCAGGCTTCTTGTGAGCTACGGCCGTATCGATGACCGGGAGGATCCCCGTTCTTACTACCTTTCTCAAATCAATTCCTGTTGCAGTTCCTTGAAAATTTAATATTGGAATTGTGAAAGTTTCATTAAGCCCCATTGTAATTTGTCTCATTTCTTTTGTGTATCTGATAGCGTCTTCTGAAGTTCCACCAATTAGTGACAGGATAGCTGGAGAATTGGCTAGTGCAAACCCTCCTACTCCAGCTGTTTCAGTGATCGCACTATCTCCCATGTCTGGATTTCCATCTTCCTTTCCAAACCCTGGGAAATATACAGCATCGATTATACCTGCGGGTCCGATAAACCAATTGTTTCCAAGTCCGCTTACCTGTATACCGAAGTCAGTTCCATTTCTTGCCATGACTGTGACAAGAGTACTGAATTCTATGTTAGCAGCAGCTTGAGCCATTGTTTTGCATGCACCCATGCTCAAACACAGGAAGAAAATTTCATTCTCAGAAAAATATTTGGCGACTTTGGACACCTCGTTCTTTTCCGCTACTGCGAGCAAGTAAGGCATCATTACACTTTCAAGTAACACAGTACCTGCAGCAGGACGATTGTGAAGTTCATCCCCCATATGTAAAGCCCTAGCCATAACTGTCTTTAAATCGATCCCACCACTTAGTCTAACTGCTTTAGCAAGGATTGGTGCCAAAGTATCGGTCCAAAATCTTAGAACCTCGATTGCGTCCTTATCGAACGCTCCAAACTGAACCTTATTTTCAACCAATCTGCAATAGCAGGTGTTCCTATGTTTGCGATCGTTTATGACAAAAACCGGCATTGAAGCTGAGATGACTCCAGCCATTGGTCCAACTGCAGCGAACTCATGATTGGAAGAAAATTCTGTTTCTCCACGCCTTATTGACCGCTCAGCTTCGTCCCAATTACCAGCTAAACCCTCATAAATCATCGTTGCAACTACTGCTCCCCGCATGGGCCCACACATTCTCTCCCATTCAATTGGGGGGCCCGCATGTGAAATCGAATTCTTATTCATATTCTTAAAAACTTCGATTGCAGGTTTAATATCAACAAGAAACGGCTTAGAAGTCTTCATCTTTTCCATAGCGAGCTTGTTAGCATTCTCTATACTGCTTTTTATCGGCCTAGCCGATTTTTTCCACACTCCCCTTCAATAGGATCATTATATTGCTCATGGTACTATGTGAGTTCCAGAAGATCCAGCCAGAGCATCGGTCAACTTGTCTAGGTTTGCTATTATTGATTCCTTACCACCGTTATTAATGAATGTAGTTGCAGCTTTAACTTTTGGTGCCATGCTTCCCTCCCCAAGTAAGTTATTATCAAACACCTCCAGGTCCTTCATCCTGATAGTAGTTAGGAGTTTTTGATTTGTCTTTCCATAATTTTCGTAAACTCCATCAATATTAGTTAGAATTACTAGCTTCGTTGCACCAATAAGAGTAGCCAAGCGCTCCGTCGCCAAGTCTTTATCAATCACGGCATTGACTCCGATTTTCGCGCCGTTTTTTTCTACAACTGGTATGCCACCCCCACCACATGCGATAACAAGAAAACCTGCTTGCAATAGAGATTCGATTGCTTTATGCTCTACTATCAAAAGGGGCGCAGGGGAAGGAACAGCAAGTCTATAACCGTTTCCAGAACGAACTTTCTTAATCATGAAATTGTCACTATCTTTTACCAATGTATCCATCCATTCCTGCTCTTCCCATTCATGAAAAACCCTCCCTACTGGCTTGCTAGGATTTTGAAACGCAGGATCGTTTTCATCGACTAACACCCTAGTAAGGACAGTAGTTACTTGCATATCCAATCCCCTTCTATCGATCTCATCTTGCAAAGTCTGCTCGATCATATAACCAATTACTCCCTGCGTTTCTGCGTTACACGCATGCAACGGTAATGCGGGAAAGATACCATTTGCCAATCTGTGTCTCAATAGACTCGCACCCACCTGGGGCCCGTTACCATGAGTCAAAACTATCTTAAATCCTCTCTTGAGTAGATCCACAATTTGTTCAGATACTCCCCTAACATGGTCGCATTGCTGTTCAAATGTTCCACTTTCATTTTCTCGCATTAACGCATTTCCTCCAAGAGCAACGACAATAACTTCTGGATTTACGCGAGTCAAAGTCTATGTGATGTGCCACAAATATTTAAGCGTATTTAACAAATGTTTGTAACTTTTTCTTAAATCATAAAATTAGAATACTCTGATATGTACAACTAAAACAAATCAAGCAAATTGAAATCGAGCCGGGCCCAAATAAAGTACGAGTATCAATTTTTTTTAATTATCTTCTTAAAGATGAATTAAGTTTATGCAATGAACTTGTTCCAAATTTTCTATCAATTAGTGTGTAAAGAGCACAAGTCATCCCAGTTACAAGATCTACACCAGAAGTATGCCCACGAGAGCTGAGAGGAACCATCTTCTTCGAATATTCGTCTGATCTCCCAAGAGCCAGTGAGTTTACCATCCCTTGGATTTCTTCATCACAAATGCATTCTTGACTATACTCCATTAATTTATAGCTCGTCCATGATGTCATTGTTGAATATTCTTCAGGTAAAATTATTCTCTCAAAATCTAGGCACTTCGCACACCAATTGAACATAGTTAGAAATCCTGAAATAAAATCATCTCCAGCAGGAGTATACCCAGGTCCTCTACCACATAGTTTGCCTAGAGTACGGGCCATGAGAGCCGCAAATACTGCACCATCGTCAGTTTTCTTACTATTACTGTTTATAACCCGTATTTGTTCTGGAAGCAACCCCCTAGTAGTAATGTCTGGTGAAAGGAGACAGCCTGACCTTGCCAGTTTGATCATTGAAGGAAAAATGGAATCAAACTTATCACGAAATTTCGATAAGGATCTGATTGTTACATATCCTAGATTGTTCTCAAATAACCTCCATTTTCTTACTCCTATAGTTACATCATTATCTATCATGACCTGGTCGCGATGCCCTCTTATGATGGAACCAAATTTCATGAATTTCCTAAAACCAAAAGTACCACCATCTTGAATAACGTTTATTGTGATCGGTGAACGTACCTTATTGTTCGTAATTACGAATAGCCGGTTGTCTATAGTCCTGATATTCGCTGCGCTATCAAAGACGCTAATCAGCTGCCCTCTTATTCTGTTCTGACCGCTCAAGATATGTTCTGCGAAAAGGCTTCCTATCCAATTACCTTCAAAAATATTCTTTTTTATTTTAGGATAGCTAGTTTTGTAATCCGATAACTAAGATTACACCTACAAAATTTTGGAAAGTATACGTTCCAACTTCGGATCCAATTTAGGTCTAGGTTTCCAGTCAACATGAACTGCTGTCACATTCTGACTGAGAAGGGAGTGATAGAATAAATCAAGTCCAATATTTATCACATGTAATTCTGTATTCAGTAAATTTCTCCCTTTAGCCAATTAACTGATTCTCTCCGTGAAATAACTGGAATAAATCCTATCGAGATTAAGTTTCCCTCTAGCTATTATTTGTGCGGAGGCAATTGCTGCCAAGGCATTAGTTGGAAAGACTAATGCTCCAGCTTTTTCCAGTTTCCTAATGCTTTCATCATACCCTTGGGGATCTCTCTTCGTGCCACAAACATGCGTAACAATGCTCAAATACCTGCTGCTCTTTCTTGCTGTCGCTTTCACTTGCCCAATTTCCTTTAAGACTGCTCCGACTGGATCTGGATTGGAACCATATCCCAATACAAAATCCATCATGACTACACCCACTTCAGGATCTTGCGATTCCTCGACCAGTCTTAACCTTCTTATTGTTGGATCGATCATAGGGTGTGGACGCCCTTGAGTGAACTCTTCTTCTCCCAAGTCTAGAATAGAATGTTTTTTACTCTTTGAAGACTGAGGCAATTTTTTTGTTCCTCCAGTAGGGGCATTAGAGTAGAGGTCTTTTAGTATACCATTCAAAATTACTTGCGT
>WNGA01026789.1_pt1 | contig 11373 bp, 9 predicted proteins | sample 5400061 | NCBI WGS metagenome assembly WNGA01 (sample SAMN13153366, study PRJNA577476) | soil metagenome | isolation source: 100 cm soil or saprolite under grassland replicate 2 | place: USA:California | collected 2016-06-15
CTCGATGAAGCGAGTTGCCTCCGCCGTTGGGGAAGGCGCCATGGCCGTGTACCTCATCCACCAGTATCTGGAGACGCTGTGACGCTCGCCGGCGATCTGGGCGCGACGTTCCTGTTCGAAAGCCTTTCCGATGAACAATTGCGCACGCTGGCGGGGCTGGGCAGCGAGATGAGCTTCGATGCCGGCGAGACTATCTTCGTGGAAGGACAGCCGGCGGAATTCCTCTGGGTGTTGCTCGGCGGCGAGATGGAGCTGTTGCGGCACGTGGGTGGTCAACGGATACGGATCGGAACGGCTTCGCGGCCCGGGACGTACGGTGGAGGCATTCAGGCGTTCACGGGCTCGGCTGTGGTCAGCGGCTACCGCGCGACGGCCAAAGCGCTGCAGCCGAGCCGTTTCTTCCGGCTGCCGTCCAGCGAGCTCGGACGTTTGCTCGCCGAGTGGTCACCTGTAGCGAAGCACCTGCTGGACGGCTACCTGCAGCGCCTCGAGAGCATCGAAGCGACGGTCCGTGAGCGCGAGCGCCTGATCTCGCTGGGGCGGCTTGCGGCGGGTCTCGCGCATGAGGTGAACAATCCGGCCGCCGCGGCTATGGGTGCGACAGCCGCTCTGCGAGGTGCGATGCAGCAGCTCCAGGATGTGGTCGGCTGGCTGGCGCGCGCGGATCTGCCATCGGACCGATTACGCGGACTAGTCAGTTTGCAGAACGAGGCAGCCGCCAGCGCGGTGCGGCAGCCAACGCGCAACGCCATTGAACTCGCCAACGCTGAAGACGCGGTTGGCAGCTGGTTAGACGAGCATGGTGTGGAGAATTCTTGGAGCGTGGCGTCGACATTCACTTCGCTAGGCTTCGATGAATCGTGGTTGGACACGGCGGCGAAACTCCTGGGTGACCGTGCACTTAACCAGGGGCTGAACTGGATCGCTGCAACGCTGCTGGCAGCCAATCTCATCGATCAGGTCGACGACGCGGTGGGCCGGATCTCGCAACTCGTCGGGGCGGTCAAAGAGTACTCGTACATGGATCGAGCTCCCGAGCAGGAGGTCAGTGTGCACGATGGCATCGAAAAAACGCTCCTGGTCCTCGATCACAAAGTCCGCCTGGGGATCCAGATCCTCCGCGAGTATGACGAGCACCTGCCACCCATTCAAGCCAACGGCGCGGAGTTGAACCAGGTGTGGACGAATTTGATCGATAACGCGATCGATGCGATGGGCGGTCGGGGGCAGGTCACTATCCGGACGCGACATGAGAACAACGCGGTGATTGTCGAGATACGCGATCAGGGCCCGGGCATCCCCTCCGAGCTGGTCTCACGGATCTTCGATCCGTTCTTTACCACCAAGGAGCCAGGCAAAGGCACTGGACTCGGTCTCGACATCGTACGCAGGATCGTTGTCGAGGGACACCACGGCGACATATCCGTGGAATCTAAGTCCGGTGATACCGGTTTCATCGTCCGCCTTCCGATTGAGTAACTCGCGCAGTCGTTGAGGTGGCCGCCGCCGGCATACGGGTCGTTGGTAAACCAGCATGTCGCCAGGCTCGAGCCTCTCAGCGCCGAATGTGCGGACCGCCCGCGGGACGAGCTCGACAAGCGAGCCCAGGTGGACCGGCTGCGTGAACGCCTGGACAGCAGCGCGCAGGTGGCGATCGAACAGCGAACACGAGAAGTCGGCGCGCGTCTTGATATTCGTCGAGTACGCGCTACGACGCAGCGTGGCGGTCATTTCTTCGGTCGCGGCCAACACTGCGTTGCGAATCACTTCGAACCGAATCGGGTCGAAGTCATTCATCGCGTCCGGCCGACTACGATCGAGCGCATGCGGATCAGCGACATCAAGACGTTCCTCATCGCGGGGCCTGGCCACAACATGATTCTGGTCAAGATCGAAACAGACGAGGGGCTGTATGGCATCGGCGAAGGGAGCCTTGCGGGTCGCGACCAGGGCGTGCTGGGCGTCATGCAACACCTCAAACCGCTGTTGATCGGCCGCGATCCATCGCGCGTCGAGGATATCTGGCAGGAGTGCTATCGCAACACCTTCTGGCGGGGTGGGCCCGTACTGCTCAGCGCGATCAGCGGCATCGACATCGCGCTGTGGGACCTCAAGGGCAAGCGGCTCGGCGTGCCCGTCTATGACCTGCTGGGGGGCAAGACGCGCGACCAGGTGCGCGTCTATACCCACTTGAACGGCGCCATTGACGATGAGTTGTGTGAGCGCGCGCTCGAGAAGATCGAGCAAGGCTACACGGCCCTGCGCTTCGTGCCTGCGCTGTTCAACGCCCAACCCTGGGACGCGGACAAATCGGTCCGCGCCACCGTCCGCACGTTCGAGAAGCTGCGTCACGCCGTCGGCGAAGACATCGACCTGATGATCGACGTACACCATCGCTTTACGCCGATGCAAAACGTGCGGCTCGGACAGGCAATTCAAGCATACGCGCCGTTTTTCATCGAAGATCCAATTCCGCCCGACAACTTGCAGTCCTACGCGCTCATGCGGTCCAAGATCGACGTACCGCTCGCTACAGGCGAAGCGATGGTGACGAAATGGAGCTTCAAATATCTCATCGAAAACGAGCTCATCGACTACTTGCGAGTCGATCCAGTGCATGCCGGCGGCATTACCGAGACGAAGAAGATCGCCGTTATGGGCGAGGTCCACAGCATCGATCTTGCGCTCCACAACCCATCATCGCCCGTGTGCGCCGCGACCTGTATTCATCTGGACGCTTCAGTCCTCAACTTCGGTATTCAGGAATCGGTCGGGCAGTCCGACGTGATGCGCGAAATCTTTCCTGTACAGCCTGAGATCGTACGGGGATATTTCGAGGTGTCGGACAGGCCCGGCCTGGGCCTCGAGTTCGACGAAGCGGCGGCAGTCATGCACACCACGACACGCCTCACTGAGCTGCCGCACCTGCGACGCGCCGACGGATCAGTGACCGATTGGTAAGAGGGCGGTACTATGCGCTGCGGCGGTGGGGGAGCCATACCGTAGCCCTCGCGGGGAGGATTGACATGGCACACGCAATCTCACGGCGCGGATTCATTCGGCTGTCCCTTGTTGCGTTAGGGGGCATCGGCACGACGCTCGTGGCGGCCTGCCAACCCCCGGCGCCGCCCGCGGCCACGTCGGCTCCGTCCGCGCCCACGCAGGCGCCGGCCGCTCCGACGGCGGCTCCCAAGCCGGCTACGCCGCCAACTGCGCAGCCAACGATCCAGACGGGCGTGGTCGCCGTACCAACCGCGGCGCCGACCGTGGCACCGGCGGCCAACATCAAGAAGGGCGGGCGCATCATCTTCGCCGATCAATCCGATTGGCTGAATCTGCATCCCTGGATCGGCGCGGGGCCGAACGAGCTGGGCAAAGAGCAGTTCTACGACGCGCTGGTCGAGTTCGACCGACAATTCAACAGGACGCCATCACTCGCCGAGTCCTGGCAGACGCCGGACGACCTCACCTACGTCTTCAAGCTGCGTCAGGGCGTGAAGTTCCATAGCGGCAAGGAGATGGATGCTGGCGACGTCGTCTACAGCATGAATCTCATGCGCGACAAGGAGAAGGGCGCGTTCAGCTGGTACACCTTCGTCGACACGGTGACGGCCGTGGACAAGTACACGGTCCAGATCAAGACGAGCAAGCCTGACCTCGCTCTGCTCGGCACCTTCGCCATGCACCGCTTCGCGGCGATCGTTCCGGACGGCGCCTGGGAAAAGCAGGATCTGCTGACGAGCGAGGCCGGCTCGGGACCGTACCAGTTGGCCGAGTACGCCCCGTCCGACCACATCACGATGCGCCGCTTCGCCGATCACTGGCGTAAGGACTTACCCATCGCCGACGAGATCATCCTCAAGCTGATGCCGGACGAGGACTCCCGCATCGCCGCGCTGCGCTCTGGTGCCGTGGATCTGGCGTACCTGTCGCCTGATGGGGCGAGGCGGGTGGCGCGCGAGCCGAACCTGCAAGTCTTTGAAGGCTTCATCTGTTCGCCGCGCGTATTCCAGTTCGCCATCAAGGGTGAGGGCAAGCCGCTCGACGATGCACGCGTCCGTCGCGCGCTCAGCCTGGGCTTTGACCGCAAGGAGATCCTCGAAAAAGTCCATGACAACAAGGGCATCCTCACTGGCCCGATTCCCAACAGATACGGCGACTGGGCAATACCTCAAGACGAGCTCGAACAGAAGTGGCTGAAATACGACGTCGCCGAAGCCAAGCAGTTGTTGGCTGACGCCGGTTACGCGAGTGGCTTCAGCATCAACGCGGTCGTGTTCCCGAACGCTGATGCACCCAAGCGCTCGGTCATCCTCAAGGAGCAGTGGAACAAGATTGGCGTCGAACTCAAGATCGACCAGGTCGAATTTGGCGTCGCGGTGGCTCGACTCAACGAAGGCGATTTCGACGTCTTCCCAACTGGTCGCGGGATGCGTAATGACCCTGACGGGTTCGTGCAGGATTTCACCCATTTGCGCGCGCCGGGTGACAAGCGCGGAGGTCTGTGGGGCTATCAGAACCAGCAGCTCTCGGAATTGATCGAAAGGGCACGTCTGACCAGAGACAACGCGCAGCGCCACCAGATGTACAACGAGATCCAGCGGACGATCTTGCAAGAGGCGCCGCACCTGTACGAAGTGTTGCCGATGGAATTCGTCGGCGCGCAAAAGTACGTCAAGGACTACTGGGTCGACTTCGGTACCTTCCGACCGGCGCTCAAATACACCTGGCTGGACAAGTGACGAGCTAAACCACACGGCAGCGTGCTCAAGTACATCGGTCGCCGCCTGCTGATGACCTTCCCAACGCTCGTTGGGATGTCGATGCTGATCTTCCTGATGATTCGTCTCGTGCCGGCCGACTACGTGACCCTCGTATACGGCGCGGACGAGACGATGTGATGCGCGACGCGCTGCGCCACCGCCTCGGCCTCGATCAGCCCATCCACCTGCAGTACGTGACCTGGCTGGGCGACGTCGCAAAGGGCGATTTCGGCTATTCCTTCCGCGGACGCAAGCCCGTGGGCGAAGACCTGCTTCGGCGCTTGCCGGTGACCGTGGAGCTCGCCCTGCTGTCGATCGTCATCGGCGTGGTAGTGGCCGTGCCACTCGGCGTTATTTCGGCCCTGAAGCAGAACACTCAAACGGACTTCTGGGTGCGCGTTGTCTCGCTCATCGGTGTGTCCATGCCTTCGTTCTGGATGGCGGTGTTGCTCTTACTACTCACGTCAGTGGTTCTGAAGATGCGCATTCCCATCATGTGGGCCAATCCACTTCAGGACCCCGTGAGCAACCTGCAAATCATGCTGTTGCCGGCGCTGGCGGTGAGCGCCAACCTGATGGGCTCCATCGCGCGCTACACACGCTCCGGCATGCTCGAGGTGATGCGCCAGGACTATGTGCGCACTGCGCGAGCGAAGGGTCTCAAAGAGCGCGGCGTGGTGTTCCGTCACGCGCTCAAGAATGCGTTCGTCCCGGTCGTCACCGTCATCGGACTCCAGCTCGGCGCGTTGCTCGGCGGCACCGTCATCATCGAGCAGATCTTTGGCTTGCCGGGTATCGGCTGGCTGATGATCCAGGCGATCAGCCAGCGCGATTACCCGGTAGTGCAGAGTACGGTCCTGTTCATAGCCGCCGTCTCGATCACGGTCAATCTTTTGGTCGACGTGATGTACGTCTATCTCGATCCACGCATCCGCTATTCATGAAGGACGATTGATGGATCAGGCCGGCCTGCTCGAGCTGCGTGTCGCGAGCCCACGTGTCCAGCGCTCCGGTGCCGGCCATCTCGGGCTGGTCGTACGCACGAATCCGATTGGCGCGATCGGGGCTGGCGGCATCCTGTTGCTCGTGCTGGTCTCGCTCCTGGCGCCGGTCCTCGCTCCGTTCGAGCCAACCGCGCAAATTGCCAAGCGCTTCACCGAGCCCTCCTGGACGTACATCATGGGAACCGACGACGTTGGTCGTGACGTGTTCTCGCGCCTGATTTATGGCGCTCGCGTCTCACTCTGGGTCGGCGTGGTGGCGGTGGGTATTTCGACCCTACTGGGTGTGACGAGCGGGCTGATCGCCGGCTTCTTTGGCGGCATGATCGACAACGTGCTGATGCGTTTGGTAGATATCCTGCTGGCATTTCCCGGCCTGATTCTGGCCATCATTATCGCCTCATATCTCGGACCATCGCTGACCAACACGATGATCTCCATTGGCATCGTCGGTGCACCACACAAAGCGCGCATCGCGCGCGCGCCGGTGCTGTCAATCCTCACAGAGGATTACATTCTGGCAGCGCGAGTGCTGGGTGCGAGCAACGGTCGAATTCTGCTGAGGTACGTGTTGCCGAATACGATGGCACCGCTGATTGTTTCGACGTCGTTGTCACTGTCTGGCGCCATTCTGGCGGATGCTGGCCTCAGCTTCCTCGGGCTGGGCACGCAGCCACCTGATCCCTCGTGGGGCGCGATGCTGCAGGAAGGACGCCGCTACATGGAAGACGCGTGGTGGATGGCTCTGTATCCGGGTCTTGGCATCATGCTCGCTGTGCTCTCCTTCAATTTGCTGGGTGACGGCCTGCGCGACATTCTCGACCCACGGCTACGTGGATCAAGCGCGGGGCCGGACAAGTGAGTTCGATGAAGATCACGGAGCTCAAGGTCTTTCCCACGGTACTGACCGACAAGTACTTCATCAACATCGTCAAGATCGAAACCGACGCGGGCGTCTTCGGCATCGGCGAAGGCAGTCTTGGCGGCCGCGATCATGGCGTCCTTGGCACGTACAAGCATCTGCGTGAACTCATCATTGGACGCGACCCCTTCCAGATCGAAGACATCTGGCAAGACCTGTACAAGAACACCTTCTGGCGTGGCGGACCGATCCTGTTGAGTGCCATCAGCGGCATCGACACCGCGCTGTGGGATCTCAAAGGCAAAGCTCTCGGCGTCCCGGTCTATGAGCTCCTGGGCGGCAAGACGCGCGACCGAGCGCGTGTGTACACACACGTTCAGGGGGACACCGACGAGGCGATGTGCGACAGCGCACTGTCGCTCGTCGACGAGGGCTATACGGCGCTCCGCATCACGCCCAGTCTGTTCAACGCGCGGCCATGGGAGCCGCGCAAGTCGGTCCGCGCCACGATCCGCACGTTCGAGAAGCTGCGCCATGCAGTTGGCGAAGACATCGACCTGATGATCGACGTGCATCATCGGTTCACGCCGATGGAGAACATCCAGCTTGGTCAGGGCCTTCAGCCATACGATCCCTTCTTCATCGAGGACCCCATCCCACCGGACAACTTGCAGTCGTACGAGCTGATGCGCGCAAAGATCGACGTGCCACTAGCAACGGGCGAAGCCATGGTCACCAAGTGGCAGTTCAAACACCTGATCGAGAAGGAGCTCATCGACTACCTGCGCATGGACCCGATTCACTCCGGCGGCATTACCGAGACGCGCAAGATCGCCGTGATGGGTGAGGTGCACAACATCCACCTGGTCTTGCACAACCCCGGCGCTCCTACCCTGGCCGCGATATGCCTGCAGATCAACGCGGCCACTTCGAACTTCGGCATCCTGGAATCGCCGCACCACGTCGCGCCGCACATGACCGAGATCTTCCCGGTCCACCCCGTCGTCCGCGACGGTTACTACGACATTCCGAGCCTGCCCGGCCTTGGCCTGGAGTTCGATGAGCAGGCTGTGACGCGCTACGACGCGAGCGATCGTATCCCCGAGCTCCCGCACCTGCGTCGTGCGGACGGCTCCGTGACAGACTGGTGACTACACACAGAAAGGGTGATGCGTGCTAACGAAGGAGCAGATCCGTTCCTACGAACAGAACGGCTACGTAGCAATCGAGAAGGTGCTGACCGAAGCGCAAGTCGCCGAAGGGCGGCGGATCATCGAAGACTTCGTCGAACAGTCGCGCAGTGTCACGGAGCACAACGATATCTACGATCTCGAGCCGGAGCACAGCGCCGAGCGGCCGATGGTGCGTCGACTGAAGTTTCCCGATCGCATCCATCCGTTCTTTGATGAGCTGATGCGCTCCGACGCCATCCTGGATCGTGTCGAAGATCTGATCGGGCCCAACATCCGATTCCAGGCCAGCAAGCTGAACCTCAAAGCCGCGGGCGGCGGCAGCCCGGTTGAGTGGCACCAGGACTTCGCGTTCTATCCGCACACCAACGACGACATGCTGGCGGTGGGCGTGTATTTCGACGATACGGATACCGAGAACGGGTGCATGCTGATGGTCCCCGGCTCGCATCGCGGTCCGGTGCTCGACCACCATCAAGATGGCTTCTTCATCGGTGCGATCACCCCAAGCCGCAACGAAGTCGATCTCAAGCGCGCCGTACCGATCGAGGTCAAGGCCGGCGCGCTGTCGCTCCACCACGTCCACATGCTGCACGGATCGGCCCCGAATCGCTCGGATCGACCGCGACGCTTGTTGCTATACCAGTACACGGCCGTCGACGCCTGGCCGTTGTCAGGGGTGACCGACCTGGACGCCTTCAACAAGAAGATCGTGCGCGGTGAGCCGACCATCTCTGTTCGGCTGGCGCCGGTGTCGGCGCGCATCCCAATGCCTGGGGTTGGCAACGCTGGCACGATCTACGAATTGCAAAAGCTCGTGCGCGAAAAGGGCTTCACCAATCAGTAAGCTCGGTGCGACCCGACCCGAGCTTTATCAAGGGATCGTCATCGCCAAGGACGTCATGGTGCCGATGCGCGACGGCGTGCGGCTGGCGAGCGATATCTACTGGCCAGCGCGGAATGGCCGGGTGCTGCCTGGGCCGTTCCCGACCATCCTGCTGCGCACGTCATACGACAAGACCGCCCCGCGTTACGTGGACGGCATCGCCAACTACTTCACGCCGCGTGGCTACGCAACAGTCCTGCAAGACCTGCGCGGACGCTACGGCTCTGAAGGCACCGGCCAGTACTACCACTGCTCCAACGTCAATGAAGGCCGCGACGGCTACGACACCGTCGAATGGATCGCCGCCCAGGCATGGTCGAACGGCCGCGTCGCGCCGGTCGGGGCATCGCACCCGGCCATCATCCAGACGGCGATGGCGCTGGAGCGTCCGCCGCACCTCGCGTCGTTCTGGCACGACGTCGCGCCGATCAATATTTACGCCCACATGAGCCGCGAGGGCGGCGCCATGGCGTTGCATATGTTTGGCGCGCTCTTTCTCCACGCCCAGGACGCACAGGAAGTACTCCACGACCCGCCTGCGCGGCAATCTCTTTTTGCTGCCATGGGACGCATGCGCGAGTTGGTCTACGAAACACCGTTCAAGCCTGGCCAGACGCCGCTCAACGTGGTCCCACACTTGGAAGAGGTGCTCTTCAACTACTACTACCGTGGCGCATACGACGACTGGTGGGCACAGCCGTGCAACGACATGCAGCGCTATTTCGAGCGCCATGCGGACGTGCCGGGCGCGTTTAGCGGCGGGTGGTACGACCCGTTCGCGATCGCCACCACGACGTACTTCGCCAGCATGGTCAAGCAGAACACCTCACCCCAGCAGCTGGTCATGGGCCCCTGGAACCACCAGAGCATGCGTGGCGACGGGCGTACCTGGGTCACCGAGGTGGACTTCGGCCCACAGGCGCTGTGGGGCTTCGCGCGCTTCAACGCGGAGCAGGAACGCTGGTTCGATCGCTGGCTCAAAGATATTCACAATGGCATCGAACACGAGCCGCCGGTGCGCATCTTCGTCATGGGCGGCGGCGATGGCCGGCGCACCGCCGAGGGCCGTCTGCGGCACGGCGGGCAGTGGCGATCCGAGCACGAGTGGCCGCTCGCGCGCACCCAGTACACGCCCTACTACTTGCATTCGGATGGGCTACTCTCGGACGACGCATCGGCCGACGCGTCCGCTTCGCTTTCGTTCAGCTTCGACCCGAATCATCCGGTGCCAACCGTCGGCGGACCCGTGACCGGCTTTTACGAGATGGTCCAACTGCCGGAGCTCGATCCATTCTGGCTGACCTACTTGCCGTCGTATGTGCGCATGCGCAGCATCGTGCAGGATGGTCCGATGGACCAGGTGGAGCGCGAGGGTATCGTCGGTGCTCGGCCGCCGTATCCGCGCCTGGCCGACCGGCCCGACGTGCTCGTGTTCCGCACCCCTCCTCTCGAGCACGACATTGAGGTCACCGGTCCAATGACCGTGCAGTTGTTGATTTCATCCTCCGCGCCGGACACCGACTTCACCGCCAAACTGATCGACGAGTACCCGCCGAACGCCGACTTCCCAGCCGGCTTCGCGATGAACCTGGTGGACTCGATCTTCCGCGTCCGCTTCCGCGACGGCTGGGACCATGAAGTGTTCATGCGGCCAGGCCACGTGTGTCCGATCACGATCTCATTGCCGCCGACGAGCAATGTCTTCGCAACCGGTCACCGAATCAGGTTGGACATCTCGTCGAGCAATTTCCCACGCTTCGACGTCAACCCGAACACCGGCGAGCCAATGGGCCGCCACACGCACTCGGTCACGGCGACCAACACCGTCCACCTTGGACAGTCGCACGTGGTGCTGCCGATTATCCCGCGCTAACTCGACACACCTGTGTACGGCACTTCCGTGCACGGTTCGGTGAACTGGAAGCACCCATACTCAGGTCCACGTCACTTCGGTCGCGGCAACGGGATCTGTGCCCAACCCCGAAAGGACGCCGCTGCCCTGCGGCCGGCCCTCACGTGTGTGGACGCGGTACCCAGCCGATCGCGAAGCGTATCGCGCGTCGAGGTCTTCTGTCGCTGGCGTTGTGGTCCCGTGCAGCAACGAAGACGCCGCGCCGCGTGGAACGGCCGTGCTATTTCTCTGTTGAACTTGATCTTTCAAGTGGAGCATGGCTATGAGAACAGCCGACGCCCGGCTGCCAGAGAAACGGGCCTGCTGCATACCGGGCCACGGCAAGCGGCCGCACGGAACGAGCGATCGCGATCCGCCCCGCCACATAGTCACGAGATCTTTAGGGCACGCGCCGCTCGAGGGCATCGTGCACCCACTGGTCTCGGATCGAACGACAGCGCATCCCACCAGCGTCCTGCCGCGAGCGGTCGGGCGGCGGCCAATGAGAGGTGTAATGTAACAGGACGCGTTACCGATTCGCTCTTGTAGATGCCTACAGGCCAGGAGCAGGCGATCATGATGGCTGGTCAGGACAGTAGGAATACTCGCGCGAAGCCGGTTTCGCAGCGTCTGCGCGTCCTGGGGGCGATTGCGCTCGGCGTCCTACCCCTGGTGCTGCTCGCGGCGGCCAACCACGGGCGACAAGTGCAGGAGGGCGAGCGGCGGGTCGGCGAGGACCGCATTGCGCTGGCCCGAGCAGCCGCATTGACGGTCAGCGGC
>WNGA01011767.1_pt1 | contig 11371 bp, 11 predicted proteins | sample 5400061 | NCBI WGS metagenome assembly WNGA01 (sample SAMN13153366, study PRJNA577476) | soil metagenome | isolation source: 100 cm soil or saprolite under grassland replicate 2 | place: USA:California | collected 2016-06-15
TGTATATTTCGCTTAGACGCATTGATAAACTGACTCATTCAGCTGCAATTAGCAGGATATTGAGAGATCACGAAAACATCCCTGGTTTTAAACGTAGCAGCGTATATCGAGCTTTACCGTCCGATGATCCGCTAATTCCAAGAAGAGTTGTCCAACGCTGGGACAAGTCTAGTAATACTAAACAGAATAATGTGAAAAATATTAGTACCACTAATGCTTCTAATTTGCAAGACGTTCAGACCGAACCAAATAGGAACAAAATTTCGGATAATCCCTCAGGGCATAGCCGTACACCATTAACAAATGAAGATATTCTAGAGGGAAAATATGATATATTTGAGGTCCCTAAACAAAAACTAGGGACTTTAATAGAAGCAGGGGATAAATGCAAAGTCAAGTTCTATTTATTTTTTGAACCCCTAGATGGGAAATTCCATCACGCGGGATCTGACAATTGATACCAGTAATCTAATGAAAATACAACTTTCACACCCAAATTTGTACCATTAGGTATCACAAAAATTGTACAATCCCATCGATTGTGCCATAGTCCTACTAGAAGGTACGTACCTAGAAGGAGTGTTCTATCCTTTATAGAAATGTATTTTGATAGATTCAAAAAAGGTATAAACTTCAGTGATCTCGAAAAAGAATTTAGAATACCGAAGAGACATGCACAAAGAATCCTAAAAAGAGGGTTATAAAATTTCCAATGAGCTATCATATTCATTAATTGCCGGCATATTATGCATGTAATACATGACACATAGATGAAGTAAAGCTATCAATTTACATAAATATTATATACTTGCTGGGGGAACAAAAGATCAATATTGTCTAAAAGAGGATCTAAATGACGAAACAGGAGAATTCCTAGTGTGATAGTCTTGTATATTCAATTCCAATCCGGCTAGCTCCATCATTTTCCGCCATAGTTCCATATCAATGCGTTGCAGCTCTCTCTTTTTTTCTTCAAGAAGTCTTATGTTCTTTAATGCAGCTGCAGCACCTTTCAATCCAATCTTGCTTCGTTTGACCTCCTTCAATAGTCTGAGGAGTGAGTGGGGCTGTGCCCTATAAAGGTCCAATATTTGGACCAAAGAATGCCTACCTTCCAATCTGAGATAGTGATTATGCCACTCCAATACTGTTTCTGAATCAGCATTCAGCAAAATGGCAACTTCAGTAGGTTGCTTTCCTTCCTTGAATAACATCAAAGCCCAAGTCTCTGCCGTGCAATCCACTAACGAATTATTGTTGCTATTCTCATATTCTTCCGGAAACCTTTTCCTCAGTACTGCTCCAACATAAGTAAAATTCTTATGAACCTCCGCAGAAATTTCTCTAGTACCTTTACCTTCTTTATGGAGCTGAGCTATAACCTCTTCTATTTCTGGACTTGTTACCATCTTGTTATATCTATATAATATTTCACCAGGCATATATTTTATCTGTTACAGGCTCTATACACCTGTTATTCCTTGTTACATCTAGCATAATTCCAAGTTTAATGAACTCAAGGTAAAAATAAAATCGTATTCAATATATAATTTATTTTTATTCGATCAATTAGATGAAGTACACGTTGGATAGGTATTTTAATATAGTAAACTAAGAATAGTATATTATGACTAGGTCCTATGCAAGTGAGAAAGATAAAAAGAGCGATTCCACGAAATTGAATATTCAGGAAAAAGTTGATCATAATTTTCTTAACCTCTTCGGTTGTTTGAGGAGATGATACAACCTTTTGAAGGACTTCGGGTAATAATAGGAATTAAAACAAAGGTTTAGGCATTTATCACTAGTGAAAAAAATGACGTTATAGCCACTCTGGCTTCGAAGAACCACGTGGAACGAGTACGGTTCGAAATGAGCCGGGTGTTCGGGACATTACTACTTGTTCCGTAAAACCTTGATACAGACCTAAAGGTGTATCTGTTGTAAATAGGTCTGGGGGAACGTACGTGTGTTCATCCGACGAACCTGCGGTTGTTTGTGCGTATTTTTTGTCGAAAATGCCGAGTGAAAGCAACCACAGAGTAACTCCAGTAAGAGATACGACTACGCGGTAGCTTCCGCCCTCCATTGCACGTCTGCGAAGCGCTGACATGATACCAACTGAGGCAAGCCAACCCACGATGTAGTCACATACAATGCGAATTGGAGGCAGTCGTGGATTATCAGCCGTACCTTCTAATGCGAATACCCCAGTAACGGCTCCTGCAACCTCATCAAATCCTGTCCGATTCGACCATGGGCCGGTCTCACCGTGCAGTACTACCTTTGCGTGGATTAGGCCTGGATGCTTTGAACATAACTCATCTGCTGTTAGTCCAAAACGCTCTTGGTATCCAGGGCGTCGATTCGAAAAGAATACGTCCGCATCATTCAACAACTGATTCATTTTTTCTAGATCTCTCTTTTCATGTAAATCAAGGATGCTTGACCTCATACCGACATGAGACGTCCAGTAGAAAGGATCTAATTCCCAGTCGAGTGGCTGCCAGATGTTTAGGACATCTGCTCCGAAAAGGGCCAGGTCTCTACCAATACCTGATCCGGCGATCACATGTCCCATCCCTAGGGCTCGCACTCCATCCAGAGGAGTCTTACCTCCAGATTTGAACGGTACCGGGTCGCTTTCGCTTATCTTCTCCAATTTTACAAAAAATCAAATGTTCAGTTTTTTCAAAGCCTAAGTTTTTGTTCACAACAGTCTCACCTTCACTGACATCCCTTGGTAAAAAGTACAAGGCGAATAAAACAGTTACTAATATTGAATATTCCTATATGAATAGTTGTCTGCCTCTGGTTGCAAATAGTTTTAGTATGTGACTGTCACATGGTCACATACCAAGGCCGACCGACCTTTCATACTTGGGTGCATATGGTTATTAACAAGTCCCCAGTAAACAAAATTTTTTGTGATGGAGTATAAATCATAGTTTCTGTAGCAGCTTCGCCTGGCCCAATATTTTCAAATCTAAATGTAATACCATCAACTGTAACATTCTGGCCCGATTCAACAATTCTGTTAGGCAATATTATTTTACCCGGATAGTCTTTTCCCATAAGTTGCTTTGCGAGTGTGATTAGATGGGCAGGATCATTCTTAATAGTATCAAATGTTGCTTGGGTTGCATAAATGGGGATGTTACTTGATCCATTAGATAAAATACTTGTTCCAAAATAATGGTCTGGATGAGGATGTGTAATCATGATTGCTTCTATCGGTTTACCTATTTCCTGAATCTCTTGCAATAACCTTTCTGCATTGGGTTTATCACGTTGAGTATCAATTACGATTATTCCTTTAGCAGTCGAAATCCAATAAGAGATGTGTAGATAGGGAATGATGATGATGTATTATTTGTTTCATTGCGCAGGTTAATTCCAGATTCTGAGTTTAAACATGCAGTTGCAGTCTTTAATGATTGACTGGTTAAAGTAAATAGTAACATTAGGACAATAAGTATATTCGCAGTTACAAATCCTCTCAGTATTAATTCGCTTCTTATTTTCATTCTAGTTGTACCAATCATAACTCTTTTTTGAACTGATTTTTTCTTGTTTAACAAACGGTTCATAATTATATATTCAAGTATTTATACGCCGACGTAAAGATGTAGTAAGTAAGTGAAATAGTGGTAAGTTATGAAGAAAGAAGCGATTTGTGGAGAACGGATGAAATGAAAGCCTGTCCGATTGATACCACGTTTAAAATAATTGGTAAGAGGTTTACAGCTCTTACACTAAGAGATATGATTAAGCTAAACGAGACGCGATTCAATCAGTTTATGAACTCTATCCAGGGTTTAAACTCAAAAACTCTTTCGCAGCGACTGAAAGAGATGGAAGAGTATGGTTTGATAAAGAGAAAGATCTATCAGTAACGACCAATTAACGTAGTATATTTCCTTACTGAAAAGGGGAAGGCAGTGAAACCCATTCTAGATGAAATGGCAAAGTTTTCGTGTAAAGACTCGCCAGAGGATGTGTTCATGGATGGGAAGCCAAGGTCTTTAAAGTCCTTATCTCGTTAACTACTAGGAAAATAAAGTGTACAATAAGGCAATTCGCAGATAACTCTCCGGGCTTTCACATTTAGTCGACCTTTCTTTGGCGATTAGATTCTAGGAAAAAGTACATGAAGTGTCTCGGAAGCCCTATAACAATCCTTCAACTACGCTTAAGACGAACTTACGTGCGATTGAGCCGTCGAAATCTAAATTAGGATTGAATATAGTAATATCCATTCCTATCGCGCGACCTGGAGCAATTATGATCTTTAAAAGATCACTCAGTTCTGGTAAACTTAAACCACCATCTAACCGATAATCTACCGCTGGCATGATTGAATCATCCAAAACATCGGCGTCAAGATGGATCCAGAATCCATCTAGTTCGTTCTTAAGTAACCATTTGACTGCTTGCGAACCAGATGCGGTAATACCGAATTCTTTCACATGTGCTAGATCGAATACATGAATATCGGTATCTCTGACATCCTGGCTCTTATAATATGCGGCTTGTTCCGCATCACGGTATCCGAATAAAATAATGTCCTGGTCTCTAACAAGAGGTTTAAGGCCATCGATATTAGTTAGGACATCTGGGCCTCTACCAGAGACAATTGCAAGATCCATATCAGCGACTTCTCCCATTAAGGAAGCTTCAGGTTGATAAAAATCAGCATGGCCATCGATGAAAAATAATCCATATCTTCCAAGGCGTCGTAGAGCCAAAAGATTTCCTAATAGGATACTGCAATCACCACCAAGAACAATAGGAAATTGTTCGTTGGTTAGGACTGAAGATACCTTATCCGCGAGCTGACACGAAAATCTTCTTATCGAGTCGGCATTAAGCAATAGCGTTCTCTCATCTCTTTTAGTATTGTAAGGTGGCGGTGTAACTTGACCCGAATAATCAGCACCTAATCTCTCAACGATACCCGCCGCTTTTAGTGCTTCTGGGAGTCGCTCTACTCCCGTAGGGTGTAATCCAAGAATGGAAGGAGCATCAATAACAGTAATTTTTCTCATATTCATTTATTTCAATGAATCATTCCATTTATTCTAGAGTAATTCCCTTTTGGTTCTAGATCTTCTAATAAGTAAGAATGTGCAATCTACCCTATTCAAGAAACCTTTTCACTACAAAATTGCTTACCTGTTTTGGTTAACTCTACCAAGTCATTATCAATAGAAATGAGACCTTCTTCTGTGTATTCCTTGATAAGTTTATCTACAAGCTTACGATCGAAACCTGCTAGAAATCGATTATAGATGGATGTTATTTGAAATTTGGTCGAAGTTCCATTATTAATAGCGTCCCGATGTTTTTTACATAGTTCGCCTATGAAGTTTTCAATTATTAGTGCCTCATTATCATATGGCATAGTCATTTAATAAATCTGGAATCATTTAACCTTAAATTAAAATAAGATGATATTCACTTGTATGACGACCTCAGACAAGTGAAAATTAGGGAAAGTCAATTGAATTTAATTATATCTGCCATACAATTGAAAAGATGATCTGGGTTTATACGCCGATCTGCTATGTCTAAAATTGAAATGGAAAAGGGCCGCGTAATGCTAAGGACCGCAGAAGCAAAAGATATCAAAAGTATGATCGTATTACTCGGAGAACTGGAAAAGGCCTTTACCCAAAGACAGGTACGAAAATAACAAGTTTCAAAAACTTATCAACGGTTATATCCAGTCTGACTTCAATAATGGCAATCTCGGTATCATTTTAGCAACGATAAATTCCCGGATAGTTGGATTGGTCTCGTTCGTACTGCTTGAAAGACTCAATCAATCCTCGAGAGAGCTTTGGATTCCAGACTTGGTAGTTTCTGGAAAGTATAGAAACGGGGACATTGGAAAACTTCTGGTTAAGAGGTGTGAATCAATTGCCAAAAGAAAGAAGTGTTATCGCATAAGACTAGAATCAAGGAAAGACAGAACAGATTCACATAAATTTTACACGAAAATGGGTTTTCAACAAATTGCACTAGTCTTTGAAAAAAGGTTAAAGGTTTAGACAAGAGTTAATATCAGCATTAAATTCAAAGGATTAAAAGCGAGCCTTCTCCTTTTGGAATCTAGGTAGACAATTTTAGAAGGAATTAATTCTGTCTTTGATCTTCTTTTTTAACCAATCCTCATGCCACTTGATTCTGATTGGTTGATATGCTTCTGCTCTTATTACACCATTGATCGACCTAATTCTGCTGATTATTGATTCAATGTCGAAAGCATTTTGGATATGAAAGACGATGATTACTCTGTCAGGGAACATAAAGGGTGGAAGTGTTAAAATATTTTTATTCAGATCAGAGTAGCTTATTTCTTTCATCACTTCTGCAGCCATGTTTGACCTAGTGCGAAGGAGTACGCTAAAATAGTTATAGCCCCTCATTCTTGAGGGGTTGTACTGTAAGCTGAAACCCGTTATCACATGATTGCTTTCCATCTTTTCAATTCTTCTAATTATTGTTTTTTGAGAGCAACCAATCTTTCTTGCGATATTGAGAAATGTCATTCTTGGGTCTAAGAGTAAACATTCAATGATCTCAAAGTCTATTTTGTTCATCCGAAATTTCTCCGAGACTGATGATTTAAAGTTGCCAAAAAAGACATCAAGTACAGAAATGCCTCTTCCCAAGGCTTTGGAAATATTCTTTCTTAATGGATCAATATTGTCATTGTCAATGAGTAAGCCCTTAACTGCTATACCAATTACGTCGACCTCATCAAGTATTTCTATATGCATGTATACAGGTCCCAAATCCCTCGTACTTTTGACCACGTTTTCGATACCTTTCTGACGATTTTTGTTGAACTTTAATAATATTGTAAGAACTTGACTATAGCCAAATAGTGAAAAATTCACTTGTGCTACAAAGTGTTCAATAGCTTTGTTTAGAATCAATTCATTAATGTGACTTCTTACTGTATTCACACTTACACCAAGAGTTTTTCCTATGCTACGATATGATGTTCTAGAGTTTAAAGTCAATAATTTTAAAATTTGTAGGTCCACGCCATCTATTCTCTTATCGGCTTTTGACAAATTTTTTAACTGTATGTTTTAATCGATAATTGAATAAGAAGATGTCTATAGTATTGTCCATATTGTGCAGCCTGAATTGAGCAAATACTAAATGTAAAGTCACGTACTGTGAGATATGACAAAGGTCATTGAAATGGATGAAAAAGTAAGTCTCGGTAAACAGTTGCAGCAGGAGGCCGGTGATGTTGTTCTTATTATTACGTTTATAGTGGAACCTGAGGATGAAGATAAATTCGTAAAGACATGGGCCTCAGCTGCTAAAATCTCGAAGAAAACGTCAGGAGTCATATCAGCACAACTCCATAAAGGAATTGCTGATAGTCGCGTGTGGGTATCAACCCATGTTTTTGAGAGCACAGAGGCTATCAGACAACAATATTCAAACCCCGATTTTCCAAAAAAGCTGTCAGAGTATCCAGACAGGATTGTGACATCTTCTCATGTATTCAAGAAGGTTGCAGTGCCAGGGATCTGTGCGGACTAAGACTAATGGTTGAACAGGTATTCGGCAGATACTTGACTCTCCTCCTTTGCCAATTTCAACGATGTTTCTAAGCCAATCCCGGTAGAGCTACCCGTCACGACGGCAACAGGCATTTGGCTTTCCCGATACTTTTTTTGCAATAAATAACTCTCAGTTATTGTACATAAGGTTGGTGCCAAAGTTAGCTGCTAAATTGTTTCAATAGATTCCTTTCCAAAGTATGGACAATTATATAGATGAGGTTTGGTAGCTATTCCTATTAGGCGTAAGCGTAATCTGTGTAGAAGATTGTTTTGAGCGGTTCTTTGTCTAACTGTAGTTGTAACATAGATTTTTTTATCTGATAAACAATTACTGACTGATTGAAAATTAATGAAGACATAGTGGCGCAATATATTATGTCTAACGGTTACGATAAACCAAAAATAGAAGTGGGCAATTATTATCTAAAATGGAATAAAAAATCTTATGGAATATCTCAAAAGGAAATATCTGAATTAAAATCGTTTCTAAGACTTGTCGCACCATATTTTGATAAGATTTATAAATTGTTAAATAGCTTGGAAAGACCAAGAAATAGAGAAAAATATAAGCTAGCGAAGGAATTGTTTCTTGATATGCATGTTTCGCATTGTAGTAAAGGAGGATTATTCAAATATGATTTATACATGACAACAGACGGTTCTACTTTCATTGATAGGACAGAAAAGATTGAAATCATTAAAGAACACAATCAATTCTCAGATGAGTACGCATCACCACTTTTCAGTGCTGATTCTGAACTCTTTCTGAAGTGGCGACTTGGTGAATTGTTATTTAATAGACACGGCAATGCTTGAGCCTGTTAAAAGGACCGCAAATTAATGATAACAGTTCCTACACAGTGTTAGACCGCTTATCGTTTCGGGCGATAGAGCTCATGGCCTGAGACTTACTGATTCAACCAAGTTAATTAAAACCAGGGCCCAACTCTTCGATTAATAGACGCGCCTCTGTAGTATCAGGTATATTCTTTATTCTAAGGAAATCTTGTTCTTTGAATATTACAAATTCAAACTCACGAAGCAGTTGCAATCAATCTTCTTAGAAAAAATTAAGGTATAACTGTCAATAGTCTAGATGATTTCGAATAGTTCAAACATGCAAATTTTTCTTATTCAAATATTCCTCTTAGTCCATTAATATCTTACTGAGCTACGAGTATAAGATGAACAATACCACAATGCTAACAATGATGACTATCCTAACCGCAGGAATCCTATTATCTTCATTCATGTTACCTAATACCAATCCAACATTTGCGAAAAAAATTAAGCAGTGCGATAAGACTGAGACATTCTGTCAAACTACTGCAAAGAACATAAAGAACAGTACTCCTTCAGGAGAAAATGGCAAAGATGGCACCAAAGGTGCCAGTATCAAGGGCGAAGATGGAGCCAAAGGCAAAGACGGTGCGAACGGTTTAACGATAACAGGCAAACATGTAAGTAACGATTCAAATGTTGTAGAAGGGGAAACTCAATTAGACAATTCAACTACAATAGCATCAAACGCTTCAGCATCAACTTCAGCAATTGATAACTCAGGAGCAACCAATCCATTTGGCTTGCCAATATGACCTTAGGAAAAAATAATATTCACTGCATCTTGGAATCACATATTCCTCATTTTTTGTAATTTCAAATTTTTTGGAGTAGATTTAAGACTCAAATCGAACATTGTAAAATCATACGATATCACCAATAATGTCAACATTTAACTCGGTAAGTTGAAACATAGGCAACATTTACCTACTTAATGTAAAGAAGCTATTGGGCTGAAAAAATTAATAACTGTTTAAATAGTTACTAATTAAGTTTATTAGTATCATAGAAAGGACATAAATCCTGTAAACTGGACAATAGCATGATTGTTCTATGATTAGTCTCCCCAAAGTATATTAATTTAAGGACTTGACTCCAAGTCCATCCAAGAAGGGTTCAAATCCCAATCCGAGAATAGGTGTCCCAAAATTTCTTTTTAACCTCGTTAGTCTATACAAATCATGCCCTAGTTAACCATGTCCTAAGGGAGATTAGCGGCATGACCCAAAAGCAATTCAACCTACTGACCCGCGGTCCATACCACTAAAAAAGAATAAAAGAAGCTAAATTAATTCTAAATTGACCTTGTATAATTTTTGTTAGCATTTGAACTTTTCGCGGAAGTGAACATTTCCACTATCGCTTACATAGATATACCCTTTTGAGTCGATTGCGATATCATGAGGAATGACAAATTGGCTATCCTCGCAACCTAGCGATCCCCACTTTGCTACGAATTGGCCTTCTGGATTGAATTTCTGAATTCTTACATTTCTGGTATCAACAACATAAACATATCCTTGTGAATCTACAACAATACCATGATTTTCGACAAACTGGCCGTCTGCAGACCCTTTTGATCCCCATTTTGTAATAAAGGTCCCGTTATTATCAAATTTTTCGACCCTCGAGTTATTTCTTCCATCGGTCACGTATACCATGTCCTTAGAGTCGACTGTCACATCATGCAGATGAACAAATTGGCCATTGCCCGATCCAAAAGAACCCCACTTTGTAATAAATTTGCCGTTATTATCAAATTTCTGGACTACGGGATTTTGCTGGTCGCTAACATAAACATCACCTTTCGAATCTACTGCGACTCCCCATGGTTTATTGAATTCGCCGCTCCCTTTTCCCTTCGTTCCCCACATGGTAATGAATTTCCCATTACTATCAAATTTCTGAATGTATTGATTTCCGTAGTCTGCTACAAAGATATCCCCCTTGGCATCTACAGCCATACTTTCAGGTTCTAAGAATTTACTAGGACCAGTTCCTGGCGAACCCCATTTTGTAATAAAGGTCCCGTTTCTATCAAATTTCTGGATATCACATCTTTCACCATCGCTTACATACACGTTACCTTGTGAGTCGACAGTAATTCCATGCGCATGGAGAAATTGGCCATTGCCTGATCCCTTAGGTCCCCAAGCAGCAACTGAGGTGCCATTGCTAGAGAATTTCTTGATGGCATGAAATCCTGGAAGACTATTATTCTCGCTTACCTGTCTGGAAGTAGTATTTGCACTCTTTGAGGTGTATATGGGAGAACACGTACTATTTTAATCTTCACTTGAGGTATTAGTAGTAATTGCTCCTACCCTATTATTAGTAATGAGATTGATTGTTGAAGCTGCAAATATTGAGACAAAAATACCCGAACATAGGAGTAGTTTATAATTAGCCATAGTGTTTAGCCTCAAGAGAGGTGAAGATATTGGCGTACTTGTTGTACATATCAGTGACCAAATTCATATCACGGCTATAAATAATGCGTAACTTAGTTACTCTTTTAATGGTGGACAAGATACCTGAATTGACAAATAAGTTTTTAGGGTTATTTGTTCCCTGAGTAAGTAACCCCAGACATGTTATGCCTAGCCTTAGTCCAGTAATCAAAAATGATTGGTTCATGTCAAAGAGTTCTCTGGTATTTTCTAACTGTTCGCTCTGCGATTCTGTAGTCTACCATGTTTTTAACGTACATCAGAGCAACCAATACCGAACCAATCAGTATAGCAGGTGCTACTATCAAATTGTAATTTAACAGATTTGATATGCCTTCATTTTCTTTAGGGAATGATTGTCTCATTGAGGATGGTAGAGGCGCTGTGCTAACTTTACTAGTAATCATACCCAGAGCATGACCTCTTTGTTCTGCAATCCATATATTTCCATCCGAATCTGAAGTTACCCACTGAACAAATGGAGTTTGA
>WNGA01012344.1_pt1 | contig 11371 bp, 11 predicted proteins | sample 5400061 | NCBI WGS metagenome assembly WNGA01 (sample SAMN13153366, study PRJNA577476) | soil metagenome | isolation source: 100 cm soil or saprolite under grassland replicate 2 | place: USA:California | collected 2016-06-15
GAACGCCATATTGGCGCGAACGGTCATGTGTGGATATAACGCGTAGCTTTGAAACACCATTGCGATGTCTCGATCTTTCGACTCCGTATCGTTCACCACCTTGCCGTCGATCGCGATGGCTCCGCCGTCGATCTCTTCGAGCCCGGCCAGCATGCGCAGAAGCGTCGACTTGCCGCAGCCTGACGGCCCCACCAAGACCATGAACTCACCGTCGTGAATGTCAAAGCCGACGCCATGGATCACCTTCGTCGTGCCGTAGGCCTTCTCCACCTTCTCGAACGAAACTGATGCCATCCGTTGCTCCTTCTGCGCAGTCGAATCACGTGAGCACACGTACCGTGTGAGTCTGCATTCTGCAATCGTTACGGCATGTACTGGCCACCGTTCACTTCCACCGATATCGTCACTTCCAGGGCGCCGGCGGTTCGGCCAGATCCCATGTTCCATAGACCGCCGGCTCGTTGATCTCGATCACTTCGAGGTCATCCGAGCGTGAGATCACGTTGTGCGGGACGCCAGCAGGCTGCGACAGGCCGAAGTGTGCGGTCATGTCGTGCCAGTGCCAGCCCGTGGGCTCGGTCAACGGCTTCAGAGCCCGAATGTGCTTGACGCCGATGCGACCGCTGGTCACCGCGGCGAGCCCGAGGTCGCGGTACTCGGAGTCCTCGCGCAGTCCCTCGCGGTTCCAGGTCGCCTGGGTCGCGTCCATGTGCGCGAGCGCGGTCAGGGATTGCGCGAGCTCACGCGGGCCGTCGTAACGCGGCGTGCCTTCGTTGTGCATGTTGCCTTGCTCCTTGTGTTGCATGGCTCCCTATCCCTTCACCGCGCCCGCGGTGAGTCCGGCAATGAACCACCTCTGAACGAGCAGGAACATCAGAATTACCGGCAGCGAGGCAATCAGCGCGAACGCCATGGTGAAGGACCATGAGATACCGACGGCGTCGAACACCTGGTTCACGAGAGCGACCTGCAGTGTCCGTTTCGCGGTGTCCGGCGCGAATACGGCGACGGTGATGTAATCATTCCACGTCGTAATGGCGCCGATGACCGCGACGGCCGCGATTCCCGGACGGATGAGTGGCAGCACGAGCTTGGTGAGGATCTGCCAGCGGCTGGCGCCGTCCATATGCGCGGCCTCGTCGATCTCCACTGGTACGGCATCGATGAAGTTCTGCATGAACCACACCGTTTGCGGTGCGATGCGTGAGGCCAGGATGACGAGTAGCACGAAACGATTGTTCAGAAGACCGAGGTGATCGAGCAGATAGAAGGTTGGAACGAGAAGCGCAACTCCAGGGACCATCGATGTCGCGAGGATGATCAGCATGACGGAACGCTTGCCAGGAAATGTGTATCGCGATGCGACGTATCCCGCCGGAATTCCCACGGCCAAGGCGACGGCGACGGCACCCGCGGCGTACAGAATGGAATTCAGAAGCTCGATCACGAACGTCTTGTGCGAGAAGACGCTGAGATAATTGGAAAAGGTCGCCGGCGACGGAATGAGGCTCGGAATCGCCGACACCGCGTTCACCTCGTTCTTCAGGGACGTCGAGATCGCCCACAGCATCGGACCGAGCGCCGAACCCACCACGAGCGCGGCCAGAATAAAGAGCGTGGCGCGATTTCGAACCCTGCCATTGCCTGCACGCATGAGCATCACCCGCTAAGCCGTTACGCGGCCAGTGAGACGCATATAGAGCACGCCCAGCGCGACGTTCGCCAACAGAATCGCGATGGAGTAGACCGCGGTCGGTCCGATGTTGACCGCCTGGACGGTTCCCCGGAAGACCTCAAAGCTCAACGTAGTGGTGGCGCCCAGGGGTCCGCCTCCGGTGAGCACGATCAACAGTGTGATGAGCGTCAGGTACAGGATGCCGAGCGTAAGGGCTGTGCTGCCGAGCGTGGGGATCAGATGCGGCCAGGTGACGTAGCGAAACTTGGCACGCCAACTGCCGCCGTCGATCGCGACCGCTTCGTACAGCTCCTTGGGAATGGATTGAATCGCGGCGGTGACGATCACCATCGCGTAGGGAAACGACCACCAGCTCGTGACGAGAATGGTGAGCCAGAGCGCAAGTTCCGGATCACCCAACATCAGGCCCGGAGACAGGCCGAGCTCTCGCATGGAGTAGCTGATCGGTCCATACGACGGGTTGAACAGCCATAGCCAGATCGTTCCGACCACCGCCATCGACAGCGTCCAGGGAACCAGCGTGAGCACGCGCAGCACCGCACCGCCGCGTCTCAGGTTGTTCAGGACCAGTGCGGCAAGTACCCCAAGGCCGAGCGACAGGACGAGCGACCCGACCATATACAGCAGCGAAGTGTAGGTCGTCTCCCAGAATGCGGGCGACGACAACGTATCCACGAAATTCTCGAGCCCAACGAAGCCCGTAAGCTCGTAGAAACGCGTCTTCTGGAAGCTCATCCATATGACGAACAGGGTCGGATACAGCGTCACAGTCAGCAGCAGCAGGAGGACCGGAATGAACCACAGCATTGGCCTTAGCTCTCTCAGCCGCCTTCGTGCGCGCGTCGGTCGCGCGGGTGTCGCCGGGTTCGCAATCGTCGCAGTGTGATGAGCCATGGCCTCCCAACCTCCGCCGGTGCGTTGAGCGCTGAGCCTTACCTACGCGACCACGCCGGACTGCGGTCGACGCCGTGCTTCGGGCGCCATCCACGGCATGATCCAGCCTCGATCGGCTTCGTCGACGATGCTGCCAGGCGGGTTGCACGCGTCGATCGCGTTAAGTACGTCATCGGTCAGACGCGTACCGAAGCCCGCTTTCGCATCGTTGAACTGCCGCAGGTTGCGCACCCCGAAGTTGACGCCGGTCACGCCGGGATGCGCCAACGGAAACGCCAGCGCCATCTGCGCAAGCGACATACCGGCCTCGCTCGCAACGCTCGACAGCTGCTCGATCATGCCGAGCTTGCGTTGATTGCCGGGTCGCGACAGGTCGAACCGCGTCCGCAGGATCGGGTAATGCTCGCCCCACTGCCCCTTTACGAGGCCTGCCCGCGAATCGCTTGGAACCGCGGCATCGCGGCGGTATTTCCCGGTAAGCCATCCTCCATTCAACGGGCTCCATGCCAGGAGTCCCATGCCGAAATGCTGAACGGCCGGCAGAACATCGATCTCGATGCTCCGCACGAAGATCGAATACGGCGACGTCTCGGACACGAAGCGCTTAAGGCCACGCTGCGCGCTGATCGAATGTGCTTGCGCCTGGTACCACGCGGGAAACATCGAGCAACCGAAGTACCGGATCTTGCCGTCCCGTACGAGATCGGTCAGCACATCGAGCGTCTCCTCGAGGTCGGTGTCGAGGTCGGGCCGATGGATCTGATAGAGGTCGATGTGATCGGTACGAAGGCGTTTGAGGCTCGCCTCGACCTGACGCATGATCCATAGCCGCGAGGCACCTTGTTCATTCGGGCCATCCCCGGCGCGCAAACGCACCTTGCTCGACAGGACGATCTCGTCGCGATGGCCGGCAATGGCCTTTCCTACGATGTCCTCCGCCTCGCCATGTGAATAGGTGTCCGCGGTGTCGATCAGATTTACTCCGGCATCCAGCGCCGCGTGCACGATTTCGATGCACTCCTTCTCGTCGGGATTGCCATCGGCACCGAACATCATGGTTCCGAGAGCGTATGTGCTCACGCGGACACCGGTTCTTCCGAGCGTGCGATATTCCATGTCTTCGTCCTCCGTAGCCTGCCGTTAGCGATAGTCCATGTAAGAGGTGTTTGCACAAACCATCGGTTACCTTCTACAAGGCCACCCGACTCTCGTCGCGCAGCTGCGACGCGGCGGCAGAATCCGTTTGCGTTTGCGCCGAGCGAAGCGGCCAGATCGCGGCGATTTCGTTGGCCGCTTCCATTACCAAGCTCGCGTGTCGCACGATGTCCTCCGCGCCAAAGCGCATTAGGGGTCCCGCGACGCTGCACGTTGCGACCGCAGGTGTATTCGGGCCGGACGGACGAATCGGCGCGGCGATGGCGGCGATGCCGCGTTCACCTTCCTCGTACGACATCCCCCATCCGCGCGCCCGTGTCTCGTCGAGCGCCGCAGCGAACGCGTCGATCGATTGAATGGCCCGCGGGCCGTAGCGCCCCGGCGGCGGGAAGCCCTCCTCGCGCACAATGCGCATCGCCTCCTCGGGTGGCAGCGTCGAAAGCCACGCCTTGCCGTGCGAGGTAACGGTAAGCGGCGCTCTGCCGATCATCTCCGGCTGATAGATCAATCCTGTGCGGCGTCCCTGCACGAAAGCGACCCAGCTCAACCGCTCGCCTTCGACGATCGCCATGCGCACGAGCTCCTGTGATTCTTCCGCCAGCTTTTGCAGGATCGGGCGCGTGAGGTCGGGAATGCGCGTCGCGAGCAGCACGCGCTGTCCCATGATCGCGAGTCGCAGCGTGAGGCGATAGAAGCCGGTTTCCGGCTCCTGCTCCACCCATCCCATGCTGCACAGGGCAGCGAGGAGCCGGTGCACGGCGCCCTTCTGCAATCCCAACCTGTCGCTGATGACCCCGAGGCGATACGCGCGGGGCTCCTCCGCGAGGAACTCGATGAGCTGAAAACACCGCTCCAGCAGGGGATTGACGACTTTCATAGATCAGGAATGGCGTTTCGAATCCGTCTTGCAAAACCCTCGCGCCATTTCTCCTCTGGATGCTTGACATTCCGATTGGATCTGGAATATCGTTACACATCCTAACAAGAAACGCAAGAGGCGCTGCGCAGCCCCTGCCGGTGTCGCCGGCGCAACGGGCCTTCCCGTCCTAAGGACCGAAAGGCGCTGCCGCCGCATCGCACTTGCGTCATCCCATTACGAGCCGCCCCGAGCCGCGAACACCTACACCGGAGGAAACGATGAGAGCAGTGCACGCGAGCCAACCGTTTGCCCAACGCAACACAGCACGCCGCAGTCCCTGGCGGCGGCGCATCGCCGACTTGATCGCCGCATTCGCTCTGATCGTCGCCGTAACACCGACGGCAATCGCGCAAACGGTGGAGATCGCCTACAACACGTTCCTCGACCCGAACAACGCAAGCGATCCGAGGGCTGCCGCGCAGACGAAGATGATCGCGGAGTTCGAGCGCCAAAATCCCAATATCAAGGTTCGTGTCGTGGTCGATCCGACGGGGGCCAATGGCGCCCGCACCCTCCGCACGCATGCGGATTCACCCGACGTCGTCCGCGCGACGAACTTCCAGATGCCCGAGTACGTCGCCACGGGCGCGCTGTTGCAGCTCGACGACCTGGTCAAACGCGACAAAATCGATCAGAACGACTGGCTCGTGCCGCTATCGGCTGGCATGGTTGGCGGGCGCCTGTTCGGGCTCCAGCAGGACTACCGCATCCCCCTCTTGATTTACCGCAAGCGCCTGCTCGAGGAGGCGAAGGTCACACCTCCTCGCACGTGGACGGAGGTGTGCGAAACCGGCGCGAAGCTCTCGAAGAACAACGTCGTCGGGTATGCCATTCCGATCGGCACCACCGGTGGCATCGGGGGCGCTCAGGCGTTTGGCGAGTTGCACCTCAGTACGCTACTCGCCGCACCCGACGGCAAGTATTTCGCCGACGACAACAAGACCATCGCCTTCAGCAAGGAATCGTTCGTGCGCGGCGCGCAGGTGATCAAGGATCAGTTCCTGAAGTGCAAATCAACGCCGATGGCGAGTCTGCAGTACGGGTTCAACGAAGTTCACGATGGACTGCGCTCCGGCACGATCGCGATGGCAACGTTCGGGCTGTACCGCTATCGCTCCATTCAGGCCCAGGGGGCCGGCGAAGATCTCGCCTGGGCTCCGCCTCCCGGATTCACGGCCGACGAGCGCCAGACCGTGTACGGCTTCCAGCTCACGATCAACAGTTTTTCCAAGCAGAAGGAAGCGGCCTGGCAATTCGTGAAGTTCATGACCTCTCCTGCCGCTCAGGCGATTGCTGCGCAGGGCGGTGAAGTCGTTGCCCGTGCTTCCGCGTACAACGATCCGTATTTTGCGACACCACAGGGACGCGACCAGCGCGCCTGGGCGGATCTCATCAAGGCGCGCGGGCGGCAAGTGAACTACTCGATCATCCAGTCGACCTTCCATCAGATCGTCGCCGACGCGTTCCAGCGCATGGTCCTGCGCAACACCAGCCCCGAGGACGCGTACCAGGAGGCGGTCACCAAGTACAACGAAGCGCTCGCGAAAACGAAGTGAGGCACGCAGTGTCTGCAGTCCAATCCTATGGAGTGAAGCCATGAGCCTCGCAGGACTAGGCGCAGTTTGCATCTGGCACGACCTGTTGCCTGAGGCACGTGACGACTTCCATCAGTGGCACAACCGCGAGCACATGCCAGAGCGAGTCGGCATCCCGGGATTTCGTCGCGGCCGCCGCTACGTTGCCGTTGCGAGCACGCCGGAGTACTTTAATCTCTACGAAGCCGACAGCCCGGAAGTGCTCGGCGGGCAGGATTATCTGAACCGCCTGAATTCGCCGACGGAATGGACGCGGCGCGTCGTCACGTCCTTCCGCAACGTGTCGCGCTCGATCTGCCGCGTGGTTTACACGGACGGTGTCGGTCAGGGCGGATTCATGCTCACACAACGCTTCGACGTCGGCGAGCGCGAACGTCCACACGTCGTCATAGCATTGCGGCAGCGCCTGCTGCCGCCACTCTGTGAGAACAAGGGCATCGCGGGTGTCCATCTCTGCCTCGCCGACGAGTCCGTCAGCAAAGTGGAAACGGCCGAGAAAAAAGCGCGCGCGGACACGACGCAAGTGCCGACCTGGATCATTTTGATTGAAGGCAATTCGATAGCGGACGTCGGGGCAGCGGGCGCAGCGCTGAGCAGGGAGCTGCAACCCTTGCTCGGCGCGCACGGTGCTGAGATGGCGACATCGGTGTATCAGCTGGAATTTTCCCGCTGTAAGACGCCCTGGAGTGCCGGCTGACGTTCAAGCGGCGAAGAGTGAATTCCTCACCGTCTCCTAACTATTGCAGTTTTTCAACGCCCGTCAACATCGCGCCGCAATGCATCCCGCCACGCATATCACAGGAACAACGCGACTCTATGGCTTGGTGGGCGATCCACTGACGACGGCTAAGTCGCCCGAATTACTGAACCGGCTCTTTATCGAACAGCGCGCGAACGCGGTTTGCGTCCCGTTTCGAGTCAAGGCGGATGACCTGTCCGCATTCGTCACTGGCGCACGAGCGGTGGGGAATCTCTCGGGCGTGCTAGTGACGATGCCTCATAAGCAACGGATGTTGGCTTTTGTCGACGAACTACATCCGACTGCTCGTCAGGTCGGCGCGCTCAACGTCATCCGTTGCGATGACGATGGACGCTGGGTCGGTGCCATCTTCGATGGCCTCGGCTGCGTGCTCGGGATGCAGTGGGAAGGTAATCACCCGGCGAACAAGTCCGTTCTTCTCATCGGCGCCGGCGGCGCAGGCAGAGCTATCGCATTTGCGGTCGCATCCGCGGGTGCCCGAACACTTGCCATATTCGATGTCGACGAGCGTCGCGCTGACGAGCTCGCCAAGTCCGTCGCCACCGCAACCGGCTGCAGTACACACGTTGGCGCACCCGATCCACACGGGTGCGAGATCGTTATCAATGCCACGCCGCTAGGCATGAAGCCGGACGATCCAATGCCGGTCGATCCTAATCGGCTCGAGCCTGGCAGCATCGTCGTGGACATCGTCAATTCGCCGGACCCGACGCCCCTATGCCGTGCCGCCCGCGCCCGCGGTTGTCGTACCCAGGGTGGACGCCCAATGCATGAAGGGCAGGCGGTGCATGCCTTGCGCTTCCTAGGCTTCAATTACCTTCCCGAAGGGAAGTCAGCACACGACATTGGCTTGCCGGCGTGACGCGTCGCTGCGACCGCCGGTGGGCGTCGTGCTGGGAAGTCTCGTTATGTTCATATTGACGGCCTTGCTCGTTCTCCGCTGCCCAACCCGATCTTGGCAAATATGAGCGCTGCGAGGCTGTTTCGGCTTGTGCGCTGTACGGAAGGAGAACACCGATGAAAGTTGCGTTGCTGGAGGCGAGCCATTGGCACGTGCCACTCTATCTTGACCCACTCGAGGCGCCCGGGATCGAGCTGGTGGCCGTTTCGGATGCGGAGCAGGTAAAGGGACACGCCGTTGCAGCGCGGTTCGGAAGTAGGCTGTATTCATCAAGCTATGAGTTGCTCGATCGCGAGAGAGTCGATTTTGCGTTTGCGTTCGGTCGGCATTCCGAAATGCCGGCGATCGCGGAAGCGTTGATCGCACGAAAAATTCCATTTGCGCTTGAAAAGCCCTGCGGGGTCAGCATGTCGCAGGTTACCCGGCTCCGAAAATTGACCGAGGAAGCCAACCTCTATTGCGCGATACCGTTCATCTTCCGGAGTAGCGACCTGCTCGCCGCCCTCAAAGATGCCGAGGGGCACATTCCATCGGATTTCAACTACATGTCGTTCCGTTTCATTGTGGGTGCGCCCGACCGCTACGAAGCTGCAGGCGCAGGCTGGGCACTTGATCCCGTGTTTTCCGGTGGTGGATCCACGATCAACGTCGCTACGCATTTCATCGACTTCTTTAGATTGCTGACCGGTAAGGAAATCGCGCGAGTCTCCGCCACCATGCATTCCCGAACGCACGGAAGGGCCGTCGAGGACTATTCGCTGGTGACAATGCAAACCGAAGATGGCGTGATCGGGCTCGTGGAGACTGGATACAGCTTCCCCAGCACTCCTGACGAGCAGCGCGAGTTCTCGTTCACCCTTTCATCGGATCGCATGTACGCGAAATCGGGCCCCGACCGTATCGAGATTCGGGATCGGAACAATCTTGCCGCCGGCACCCGAAGTCTCCGTATCCGGGTAGAAACCGACGTTTACTACCCACTGTTCGTGAAGCGGGTGCTTGCTGAATGCCGCACGGGCGCAAAGCCGCTCGCATCATTGCGGGACGCCGAAGCGATGATGCAGGTGATGGACGCGGCCTACGCTTCCGCCCGACAAGGGGGTGCGCCACAGACTCTTGTGCCGATTCCCGCGTGATCCGACCTGTCGGATGGTCGCAGACCTAGGGCGCCAACATCCGATTTGGGCGTTTCCTTATCGCGATACGCACGTTGCGACGATGAACAACACCGCGTGGCAACGCGCGCGCCCAGACGTTGGCTTAGGGCGTGTACGCATTCACCACTTGCGGCACACCTTCGCATGCCGTCTGCGAGCAGTGGGCGTGTCGATGGAAGACCGAGAAGTGCTGCTCGGCCACGCTAACCATTCGATGGCGGGCCACTACGCGAGCGCCGACGTCGGCCGGCTGCTCAAGCAAGCGAATCTGATCTTGAATCGCGAAGAAACGCGCACGGTGTTGCGCGTCGCGAATGCGGGAGCGGGCCTGTGAACAAAAGGTCCCGCAATGGTCCCGCAGCCGGAAAAACGAGCGCAGTTGCGGCTCGTAAACCCTTGAATATTGGCGCGCCCGGCAAGATTTGAACCCACGACCCCCTGATGGTATGGACGCTCCCCGCCCGCTGCGGCATCGGTGTGCCAAAGTGGAAGTGCAATCCAACCACTTAAACCGAGGGGGAGCGTCACTATGAAGATTACGACAGTGGGCCTCGATCTGGCAAAGAGCGTGTTTCAAATCCACGGCGTGGATGGGCGCGGCAAGGCCGTGTTGCGCAAGCAACTCAAGCGGAGCGAGGTGGTGCAGTTCTTCGCCAACTTGCCACCGTGCCTGATCGGGATGGAAGCCTGCGGGAGCGCGCACTACTGGGCGCGCAAGCTCACCGCACTCGGGCATGAGATCCGGCTCATGGCGCCGCGATTCGTCAAACCGTACGTGAAGACCAACAAGAACGACCGCAACGACGCGGAGGCGATCTGCGAGGCGGTAGCACGGCCCAACATGCGCTTCGTGCCCATCAAGAGCGCCGAGCAGCAGGCCCTGCTGGCCCTGCACTGTGCGCGCTCCGGCTGGGTCAAGGCCCGCACCGCGCAGGTCAATCAGATCCGCGGGCTACTCAGCGAGTTCGGCATCGTACTGCCGCAGGGCATCACGCGGCTGCGCCACCGACTGCCGGGGATCCTGGAGGATGGCGACAACGGCCTGCCAGGGCTGATGCGCGCGCTGCTGAGCACGCTGCAGACGCACCTGAAAGAGCTGGACCAGCAGATCGTCGCGCTCGAGCGCGAGATCGTGGCTTGGCATCGGCGCAACGAGAACAGCCGCCGGCTGGAACGCGTCCCCGGCATCGGGCCCATCACCGCCAGTGCCCTGGTGGCCAGCATCGGCAATGCCCACAACTTCAAGAACGGACGGCAGCTGGCGGCCTGGCTGGGCCTGGTACCGGCCCAGGATTCCTCGGGCGGCAAGACCAAGCTGCTGGGCATCAGCAAACACGGCGATGTGTATCTGCGCACCCTGCTCATTCACGGCGCGCGTGCGGTGCTCCGACACCTTGAGCACCGACCCGCCGCGACCAACAGCTGGCTTGCGCGCCTGGTCGCCAGGCGCAACCGCAATGTCGCTGCCGTGGCGCTGGCTAACAAGAACGCGCGCATCGCTTGGGCGCTGCTGGCACATCAGCGCGACTTCGCTTCTGACTACGTGTCGACTGCAACTACGCACTGAGCAGTCGCGGCCCATGACCCATTAACGCAACCAGCACGGCAACCCACCCACGATTGCTCAGGCATGCTCAAGGTGATGGCGAAACAGGTAAGACCGTGGTTGACCAAACCTGATACGAACCACGAACTCAAAGTTCGTCCCTCTGATAAGGCGTCAACCAGCGGATTCCATCAGGGCCAGAGGAACCAGCGTTCCTCACTCAAAGGCCGGATGTATGGCTGCAATCTCTACCTGCCAACCGCCACTGCGAGAGTGTCTGGCAAACCGGGGAGCGTCCATGTATGGTTCGTAGCTTTGGACTTAAAGAACCAGGTACTTGTATTTTAATGCATTTCCGGCACGTCCGCTGCTCATCAAATGTTCATCCGTGCCCAAGGGCGCTCAACAAAGTCGCGCAAAAGTCGCGCACGAGTTGTTTGCTTGCTGGTGTTGAACGCACGGGCCGCGGCATCACAAGCCACCTTACTCGGGCTGGCCGCCCCCGGGGCCAGCGTCCGCAGTGCCGCCACGACTCGTCTCGCGCAAACGGGCTCCCGTTTGCCGCTTCTGCTTGCGGGCTTCACGCCGAAGTATTACTATTGTTATCGTGGTAATACCTCCGGAGAGCGACATGGCAACGACCATCACCAGCAAAGGCCAGGTGACGATCCCCAAACATATCCGCGACGCGCTGCAACTGGAGCCGGGCAACGCCGTGGATTTCTCGGTCAACCGCGAGGGGGAAGTT
>WNGA01011769.1_pt1 | contig 11369 bp, 12 predicted proteins | sample 5400061 | NCBI WGS metagenome assembly WNGA01 (sample SAMN13153366, study PRJNA577476) | soil metagenome | isolation source: 100 cm soil or saprolite under grassland replicate 2 | place: USA:California | collected 2016-06-15
CTACCAGCCCTTCAGCGTGCGGCCGAGAACGTGAAGGTGCGGACGCAGGCCGGGCGTGAGTTAAGGACGCTCATGCTGACGCTTGCGCGTGCGGACGTTCGGATGCTCGTGCGGTTTCGCGACGACCTTGCGACCAGTCGGTACGCGTGGGACGCGGCGAACCGCTTTGGTGAGCAGAACAACAAGCTCATAAAACGCCTCCATGCGCGGATGCAGAAAATTGTTAAGGGATTGCCTGCGGCGGAGTCAAGAGCACTGAAGCGGGCCGTTGGTGAGATTTACGGCCCAGGTTGACAAGTCAGCGCATCACGCGCAGGAATGCTCGCCTGGCGTGACTATTCGCTCTCTGGCTGGTCTCAACGCAACTGAGTGTCATGTATCAGGGGGATCACGACGTGCGGGCGGTCGCGTCCGGGAGCCCACGTTCGCACGCGTAGAAGATCGCGAAACCCAACATGCCCTTTTCTACGAACGCCCCAGGATTACACTGGCGCTCCATGCGCGGACTGGGCAGGTTCTTGTTTGGCCCGGTTCTCTGGTGGGCGCGGGTGACAGAGACCGATCCGCTGCGTCAGACGGCATGGCACCGCGGTAAAACCGAGGCGGCTCGGGCCGCGCGGGAACATCCGCTCTTTGGACTCCTCGTGACTGTCGTACCGCCAGTTGCGACCGCGCTCTACGTAGGGGGCGGAGTTCTCTCCCGGACGCGCTCCTTGCTCTCACCGCTGGCATCGCCGGCTACTGCGTTGTGCCCTTCGCTTGGGCATGTGGAGCCGCGCTTCGGGCGCCCTACAGGCAGCGTGACGAGGCGCGCGCGCTGATCAGCGATGCTCAAGATCTAAGGGCGCGCATTTTCCTTGAGCGTCATCTAATAGCCGTCAGAGACGCTAATCAGCGCGCGCTTGACGAATTGCGCAAGCGCGCGCGCAGCGGACCTCTTGAAGAGGATGCCTTCGGCGAGGTCGTCACACCATGGTTCGGCTTGGAGAACGAGCAGCTTCGACTGCAGCTTGAGCACATGGGTTTCTCTGCGCTCATCCCCGAACTTGTGGTTGAGGATCCTTCGCTCTCAACCTGGGAAGAGGTCCAGAAAGCTGCGTGGACGCTCACGCGGAATCTGAACCGCGTCCTTGAGGGAGAGTTCTTCACCGAAGTTAGAAAGCTGGATCGTCCATGACGCTATGCGGCGACAGGCACGGCTCGCGCTCGGCTGACTGCCCGGGCGGTGCGAGCATCGCCACGCCGATTGACGCGGTGACGTCGGGCGTCCGTGGTCACGTGCACGACCGCGAGTTCCATGTCGTCGTCTTCGTCGTTCCTACGATGCGCCCGAGGCTGATCCGCCGTAGGCTCGAAGCTGCAACCCATCCGACGGTAGAGGCACCGGCCTACGATGTCGGTGAGGTTCGCGCTAATGAGCTTGATCGAACATCTGGAGAGGCAGATTCAGGTCCTGGTGCTGGCGGCGCATGACATGGAAGAGGTGATCGCTGCCTGCGACGCATTGGATCGCGAGGAGGCACCGAGCCCGCTCAGGGACGCCCTCGCTACCGCCATCGCCGTGTGTTACGCGCGGCCGTTCTCTGCGAGGAACACAGTCGGGCCGCGTCTGAGTAAACAGTGGACGCCTGCGTCGGGCACGCCCGAGCGTGAGATCCACGATTGGCTGCTGCATGAGCGGAAGAAGCGCTATGCGCACACAGATATGTGGGCGGGGCGTGTTGTACTGCATGCGGGCGATCTCGAGAACGGATTCGACGGGTTGATCGAGATCAAGGCTCCGTTTCCTCGCGAGCGTTTGATACAGATCCGCGAACGAGCGACCTGCTTACACGAGCAGCTCATGGCTGAAGCGTTTGTTGTCCAGGGCAAGATCGTGGAGGAAGCTGGTTAGCCGTCGCGTCGCTGCGTAACGCCGCGCGTTAGCGCTGCTGTCATAACGGACTGTCCGCCACGTCATGCCGACGTAAGAGAGTCGGACAGGCTCAGGGCGGCCGACGAGAAAAACCTCGACGACGGGGGCATAGCCCTCTGGCGGACTCGCGCGGAGGACCCTCACGTTGTTCCCGACGATGTGCCAGAGCTTGTGACGGTGTACTTCCATTGCCGCGAACCGTACGGATCGGCCGGACGTGCGCAGCCGATGTCCCGCTCACGCGACTCCCCGGCGCGCCGCGCTTGCTTTGCCTTTGCAACTGGTCGTGACGATCGCGCCCGCCCTTTCAAATGGGGGGTAGGGCTTGAGATCGAGACCGCGCAAATCGCTTCGCGTCTGGGCAATTTTTCGCGTCTCCCGTCCACCGTTCACTAGGAAATTGGAGGTTCACTTGCTGTCGATCGAAGGCCTTCAGCCCGCGACGCGAGCTTGGGTCGAGCACGTTCTTGCGATCTACGAACTTGAGCAGCATCACGAGCGGCTGCTGTTTCTCGCCGCGCAGGCCTGGGACGAAGCTCAGGACGCTCGCACAACGATCGAGCGCGACGGCGCCGTCTATCGCGATCGCTTCGGCTCCCCGAGGCCTCATCCGTCGCTGAAGATCGAGCAAGACGCTCGCATCGCGTTCGCGCGACTTCTGCGCGATCTTGGGCTCGACGGCGAACCCATGGTGAAGAAGTGAGCGCCGCGTACGTTCGTCCTCGTCGTTCGCGTGAGTGGCACTCGTGCGACGTCTGCTGCTATTCGGGTCGCACCGTCGTGAGTCGCGAGTCGGCGCAGATTCGTGAGACGGTCGCCTCGTGGATTCGCTGGCTGTGCCTGCAAAGCGCGAGGCGCTTCGCCCGCCGGTCGAGGGAGACGAAGTGATGAGTCGCGTCAAGCGCTCGAAGCGCGACGCGTCGAACGCGACGCCTGAGAAGTACGTGCCCAACCCGCGCCGCTGGCTGCCACAGCCGTACGAGATCGCGGCCGTCGTCGAGCACGCGTGGACGCCTGATCTCGAAGCCGGCTGGTCGAAGGAACGACTCGCCGATAGTCGCGAATGGCCCGCGCGCATGATCGCAGAGTTCGCGATCGAGAACGTCTATCGCGAATGGCGCGACATCTTCGCGCCCGAGTACGCACTGAGTCGCGGCGTGACGCCTTTCGAGATTCGTCATCAGTACGGGCGTCTGCCCAACGCAAGCGGCGACGTCGAGCCGCCGCCTCCGCTGCACGAGCTGATCGCGCTGCTGATCGACGGCACGCTGCTCGCGTGGTTTCACGAGGCGACGCTCTGATGTCGCGACATAACGCGAACGCGACGCGCGGCCGGCGCTTGAAGCGTCGCGCGAAGCGCAAGAAGCAGCGTCGCGACGTTCGTCGTCGCTCGATGGCGCAGACGCAGCCAGACAGCGAGTAACACCCCGTAGGGTTCGCAAACTCGTCCGCGGCTCTCCGGGGCGTCGAGCTCGGTAGGTTCGGCGCTGTTGTCGGGGTCGAGGGAGGGTTGATTGCTCTGGTCGTTTGTGTATCTCGTCGTGCGGAACCTGTTCGCGCTGGTGTGGCTGCTGGGGCGGCCGCGCGGGTCGAAGGAACTGGAGATTCTTGTGCTGCGGCACGAGTTGGCTGTTCTGCGGCGGCGGTCGGCTCGGCCAAGGCTGACGCGCGCCGATCGAGCGCTGCTGGCGGCGTTGAGCCGCTCGCTGCCGCGCTCGGCCTGGGCGAGCTTCCTGGTGAGACCGGACACGCTGCTGCGCTGGCACCGCCAGTTGGTCGCCCGTCGCTGGACGTACCTGCATACGAAGCCAGGAAGGCCGCCAATTGAGCCGCCCGTGGGAGCCTTGATCCTTCGTCTCGCCTGGATCGTCGACAACGGCTCCTCCCACCGCGGCCAAAAGTCGGTCGAGCGGCTCGAGCGGCGCTGGCCCAACCTCGTCCTCGTCCACCTGCCCCTTCACGCCAGCTGGCTCAACCAGATCGAGATCTACTACTCGATCATCCAACGCAAAGTCCTCGAGCCCAACGGCTTCGACAACCTCACCGACCTCGCCCGCACGCTCAACGCCTTCGAACACCATTGGAACGAGATCGCCGAGCCCTTCGACTGGAACTTCACCCGCGACGACCTCGCCGCACTGATCGACCGTCTCACCGCGCACCAGTCCCAGCTCCAGTTGGCCGCGTGACCACAAGCGAACTTACGGCCGGGAGCACGTAGAAGATCTGCTCCCTCGGCTACTCGCCGACCCTGGGCCGGGTTCACGCCGACGGGAGTGATGGGCGAGGCGTGCCGTGAGCACCCCCGGGTTTGGGACAGCTCGCAGACTCGCTCCGCAAGCTCGACGACCGCCTCGATCAGCTTCTCCCCGTCGAGCAGCGCGGGGTCGTTATGGTCGGCGCCCGCGATCTCCACGACACGCGTCTCTCCGGCCGCCATTGCCGCGACCGCGACGTGTTGTTCGTTCGTGGCGGCACGCTCGATGACCCCTCGGGAGTCACGCCCGACGTCCACATCTTCACCAGGTCCAAGCTGAGCTGGATCGTGCTGCCGGCTTTCGAGGTCTACTACGACAGGAACGCGCTGTGGCCGGCAGCCAGTCTCGAGCGGCTCAAGGCCATTAAAGCGCAAGCTGATTCCGAAGCCTGAAGCCGACGAAGAGGCGGCGCACGCGGCGCGAACCGTTGCCACCTGATGGCTTTCGTGAGGGGGAAGCCGTGGTATTCTCACGCGTCGCAGTCCTGGTCGCAGGGGGAGTCATGAACTCGTGAGGCGAGCCAAAGCCCGCTGATCTTTCTGGGCATCCGTCCACGCAACGCACGGCAGGAGGTCCGTCGTGGCAGCAGACATTTTCGCGAAGATCGGCGACATTAAAGGCGAGTCGCTGGACGACAAGCACAAAGGCGAGATCGAGGTCCTGAGCTGGTCCTGGGGTCTCACGAACGCCGGTACGGGGAGTGGAGGAGGCGGAGGTGGGGCGGGCAAGGCGAGCTTCCACGACCTTTCCTTTATCCACAAGATCGACAAGGCGTCGCCTGTGTTGATGCAGTCGTGCGCTACCGGTGTGCACCTGAAGGAAGCGACGATCACTCGTCGGAAGGCAGGCAAGGGTCAGCAGGAATTCCTCATCTTCAAGATGAACGACCTGATCATCACCGGCGTGACAAGCGGCGACGACAGTGAAGGCGGTCAACTGGAGACCGTGAGCTTGGCGTTCGCGAAGGTCGATCTTGAATACAGACCGCAAAAGGCGGATGGGTCGCTCGATGCCGGAATTCACTTCAAGTACGACATCAAGGCGAACAAGGAGGCGTAGTCCGGGCAGCGGCGCCCGGCCGTGGCCCGCGGCGACTCTCCTAACAACGTACGGAGCAGTTGCCTAGAAACGACCGCGCCCTCAGCTTGGACGAAGCGGTGTCGATTGCCGTCGTCCTGCAGCAGAACGAGCAGTGGGCGGCTGCGGCGGACATCTATCGCAGCATCCTCGAAGTCGCGCCCGACCATGCCGATGCGTTGCATTTCTCAGGAGTGCTCGCCCATCAGCAGGAGCGGAGCGAACAGGCAGTTGCGCTGATCGAGAGAAGTCTCGAGCTCGAGCCCGATCGGGCGGACTTGCACAGCAATCTCGGGATCGTCCTTCAGGATCGACTCGAGCTGGACGAGGCGATCGTCGCGTATCGGCGCGCGATAGCGCTAGATCCGAATCATGCCAACGCACACAACAATCTCGGTGTCGTCTTGAGGGCCAAAGGCGAGGTGGTCGAAGCCGAGGCGGCGTATCGAGCCGCCATTCGCATAGATCCAGAACACTCGGACGCGTACAACAACCTCGGCGTTCTGCTGAACAGCATGAAGCGGTCGCACGAAGCGGCTATCTGCTTCTCGAAGGTAATCACGTTGAGGCCGAAGGACCCGGAAGCCCGGAGGCTGCTGGCGCTCGCGCATTGCACGGTCGGTGAAGTCGACAAGGCGGTGGAGATCTTCGAGGAATGGCTGAAAGAGGAGCCTGACAATCCCATTGCTCGGCACATGCTCGCGGCGTGCTCCGGCCGCGATGTCCCGTCACGCGCATCAGACGCATTCATCGAACGGACATTCGACAGCTTCGCGGCCAGCTTCGATTCCAAGCTCGCCAAGCTGGCGTATCGGGCGCCGGCGTTGGTCGCAGCGATGCTGGCGGACTCCGACGTTGAGGCGTCGAGAGACCTCGACGTGCTCGATGCCGGATGTGGGACCGGGTTGTGCGGTCCGCTCGTCGCGCCGTATGCGCGCCGTCTAGTTGGAGTCGACCTGTCCGACAACATGATCGCTCGAGCCCGGGCAAGGAATGTCTACGACGAGCTCGTCAAGCATGAGTTGACCGCCTATCTGCGCGACTCCACGGGGACGTTCGATGTGATTGTGTCGGCAGACACTCTCGTCTATTTCGGACCGCTGGAGGAGGTTGTCGCGGCGTCCGCGAACGCGCTGCGGCCCGGTGGACGGCTCATCTTCAGCGTCGAGGAGTTGAACCGCGCCGGGCATGAGACGAGGTACTCCATTAGCCCGACCGGGCGCTACCGCCATATGCGTGAGTACGTCGAGCGCGTGTTGGCGAATGCGAATCTGCGGTCGCACATCGTCCCGGCCGAGCTGCGACTCGAAGCCGGCGATCCGGTCCCGGGGTTGGTGGTGCGAGGGACAAAACCGACAGCGAGCCAAGCCCTCTGACGGACTCGAACCGTAGACCACCTCTCTATGAAGAAGGGCCGCGGGTCAAGTGGTTGTTTGGTGCATCGCCCAGTCATGGCGGGCGCTGGGGTGGTGGGTGGCGAGCTGGTCTCATCTCTCTATCGCCTCCTGGTGGGAGGACAAGGCTGATTGGAGTTCGCTCCGGTGGCGCAGCTCCTTAAGGACCGTCAGGCGGCCAGGGGGTCGGTGGCGCCTTTGGGAGCGAAGGGTTCGTTGCGGCTGAGCATGTGCCAGATCGCTTCGGAGAGTCGGCGGGCGAGGTCGATCTGGGCGACCTTGGCGCCGCGCTGTTTGCCGATGCGGGCTTTCGTGTGCTGGTAGCGGTCGCGGTAGATTGCGGCGGTGCAGGCGTGGGTGGCGGCCTCGACGAGCGCCCAGCGCAGATACTTGGGCCCTTGTTTGGCGAGCGGGCCGCGTAGGTCGCGTTCGCCTGATTGGTAGACGCGCGGGCAGAGGCCGGTGTAGCCGGCGAGTTTGCGCGGGCTGGGGAAGCGGCTGATGTCGCCGATCTCGGCGGCGATCGTGTAGGCGAGCACCCAGCCGATTCCGGGCACCGTGAGCAGGAGCGGCACGTAGCGGTGGTCGGCGCCGAGCCGGCCCAGCTCGCGCTCACAGTTGGTGATCTCGCGGTCGAGCTCGTCGATCAGACGCAGGCTGGCCTCGATCGTTGCTTGCCAGGGCTGGGGTAGTCCGAGCCGGGCGAGCAGTTGGCGGCCGCGCACGCCGAACAGATCGGAGACCGGACAGGGTTTGCCGTGCGTGAGCAAGACAGCGTGCACGCGCTGCTTGAGGCTTGAGCGGTGGCGCACCAGGTGCAAACGCCAACGCGCACGCTCGCGCTCAGCGCGCACCATGGGGTCGGGCAGCCAGATCGCCGGCACCAGATCGCGGCGGGTGAGCTCGGCCAGCACCCAAGTCGTTTCGGCCGTCTGGCTTGGCCCCACTTCGGACGCTTGATTTGGCCCCACCCCCGTCCGACGGCGACTCGACCGTTCGGGCTTTTCGGAGCTCGAGCGGGAGGTCGCAGAAGGGATGGGATCGAGGGTGGAGCAGTTCGAGCAGATCCGGCGTGACCGTGAGCGGGAGTGCCTGTCGATCCGCGAGTTGGCGCGCCGTCACGGCGTGCATCGGCGGACGGTCCGGCAGGCGCTGGCCTCGTCGTTGCCGCCGCCGCGCAAGACTCCGGAGCGACGGCCGGCGCCGAAGCTGGGCGCGTACCGGACGCTGATCGACGAGTGGCTGCTGGCTGACCGGGAGGCGCCGCGCAAGCAGCGGCATACGGCGAAGCGGATCTGGCAGCGCCTTGTCGACGAGTGTGGCGCGGAGGTGTCGGAGCGGCAGGTGCGTCGCTACATCCATCGTCGCCGGCGTGAGTTGGGCGAGCCGGTCGACGAGGTGTTCGTGCCGCAGGTGCACGAGCCCGGCGTGGAGGCAGAGGTCGACTGGGGCGAGGCCGAGGTCGAGATCGCCGGCCAGCGGCGCACGGTCTACCTGTTCCTGATGCGCGCCTGCTACTCGGGCGCGGCATTCGTGATCGCGTTCGAGCGGCAGAGCCAGCAGGCGTTCCTGGAGGCGCACGTGGAGGCGTTCCACTTCTTCGGCGGCGTGTTCGAGGTCGTCCGCTATGACAACCTGCGCGCGGCGGTCAAGCAGGTGCTGCGCGGCCGCCGCCGGGTCGAGCAGGACCGCTTCATCGCGCTGCGCTCCCACTACCTGTTCGAGTCCGTCTTCACCCGCCGCGGTCGCGAGGGTGCGCACGAGAAGGGCGGCGTCGAGGGCGAGGTCGGCCGCTACCGTCGCCGTCACCTCGTCCCGGTGCCGAAGGTCGGCTCGCTGAAAGAGCTCAACAACCTGCTCGAGGACGGCTGCTTCGCCGAGCTCGAGCGGCGGATCGCCGGTCGCGACCAGACCGTGCGCGAGGCGCTCAGGATGGAGATGCGGGCGCTCCGGCCGCTGCCGGTCGAGCAGTTCGAAACGGCCGAGTCCGCCTCGCCGCGCGTCGACGCGAAGGCGCTGGTGACGATCCGGCAAAACCGCTACTCGGTCCCGGTGGCGCTGGTCGGGCTGCGCGTGGCTGCCCGGATCGGCGCGCGCGAGATCGTCATCTCGCACGGCGGCGGCGAGGTTGCACGTCACCGGCGTCTGCACGGCCGCTTCCAGACCGCCGCCCAGCTCGACCACTACTTGGAGCTGCTCCGGGTCAAGCCGGGCGCACTCAAGGGCTCGCTCCCTTTGCGCCAAGAGCGGGAGCGCGGCCGCTGGCCGGTCAGCTTCGACGAGTTGTGGCAGCAGGTCGAGCACCGATACGGAGCCTCCGAGGCGGCACGGCAGATGGTCGACGTCCTGCTGCTCATCCGCGAGCTCGGTGCCGAGCGGGTCGAGCTCGCCGTCCGCGGCGCGCTCGCCGCCGGCGCGCACGACGGCAGGGCGGTCGCGCTGCTCGCCCGCCGCAGCGAGCGGCCGGCGCAGCTGCCGCTGTTCGAGCTGCCCGAGCGCCTCCGCGACCTCGAGCGGCCGCAGCCAGCGCTGGGCGAGTACGACGCCCTGCTCAGCCGCGGAGGCGCGCGATGAGCGGCAAAGCACAGACCGCCGCGCTCGAGGCGCTCGTCGAGGCGCGCACGCAAGAGCTGCACCTGCCGACCGTGCGTCGCCGCTTCCGCGCGCTCGCCGACGAAGCCGCGCGCGAGCGGCAGACTCCGCTCGCCTACCTCGCCGCGCTGCTCGAAGCCGAGGTGCAGGAGCGGGCCGAGCGCAGAGAGCGCCGCCGGCTGATCGACGCCCGCTTCCCCTTGCTGAAACGCCTCGAGGACTTCCGCTTCGACGACAACCCGAACGTGCCGCAGGCGACGATCGCCGCGCTCGCCGAGGGCTCCTGGCTCGACGATCGCGAGACGGTCATCCTCAGCGGCGAAAGCGGAACAGGCAAGACGCACCTCGCGATCGCGCTCGCTATCTGCGCCTGCCAGCAAGGCCGACGCGTCCGCTTCACCACCCTCGCCGGACTCGCCAACGAGCTGCAAGAAGCCGAGTCGCGACGCGAGCTCAACCGCGTCGTCGCACGCTACGCCCGCATCGAGCTCGTCGTCCTTGACGAGCTGGGCTACCTCGCGTTGCCCGAAGGTGCCGCCGAGCTCGTCTTCCAGGTCATCTCCGAGCGCAACGAACGCGCCTCGCTGATCGTCACCACCAACCTCCCCTTCGGCGAGTGGACGAAGGTCTTCCCCGACGCGCGGCTTGCCAAGGCGGTCGTCGACCGCTTGACGCACCGCGCCCACATCATCGAGACCGGCAGCGAGAGCTGGCGCTTCAAGCACGGGCTCGCCCGCAGCAAGCGACGTCGAGGAGCCGCCGCATGAGCGGACCGCGCCGCGCTCCCGCTCCTCCGCTCCGCCTACGGCTCCGCTCCGGAACGGCAGCGCGGCGACCGATCAGCTATGAAACGACAGACAGGAAACCCGACGGCGGGTGGGGCCACTTCAGACGTCCGCGCCGGGGCCAGTGCAAGCGGCCGCAACGAACCCGCGCCAGATAGCCGGCGATGCGTCCTGTGTGGTCGCCGGCGCCAAGGACTGCAGGCGGCCTCAGCACCACGCCCGGAAACCCGGCCGCAATCGCGCGCGCCAGGACCGCCTCGCACCAACGCTTGCCCTCCGCATAATCGAGCTCCTCAGACGGAGGCTCGCCGTCGGGGATCGGAGCTCCGTCCTCTGCGCTTCCAGCCGCACCCGCATAGACGGCTCCGCTCGAGACGAAGACGTACCGGCTAAGGGACCCGGAGAAGACTTCCACGGCCTCCTGCATCTCCCACGGCTGGTACGCCGCGAGGTCGACGACGGCGTCCCAGCTTCGACCCGCGATAGCGTCCGCCAGGCCGCCGCGGCGAGATCGGTCGCCGACCAAATGCTGCCCCTCGGCGGGAGAGCGAGCTAGCGTCCAAACGTCGTGCCCGTGATCCTGCAGCGCTTGGACGGCGCTGCGGCCGACGAAGCCCGTGCCTCCGATCGCGAGCACTCGCATACAGCAGCCACGCTACCGGGTTGGGAGTAGCCGGCCTAAGAGCGCGTGTACTGGCATGACACTGAGATCACCTCACCGTTCGAGGCCATGTCGGCTCGCGGACACCTGCGATGGCTGGCGCGGTGCCGTTCCGACGACTTGCTTCTTAGGTGTCGTTCAGTAGAACGGTCGCCACCCTGGCGACTGCCTGCTCGATTGCGCTTGGCGTGAGTTTCGCGTTGCGTCTTAGCTCGTCGAAGGTTGCGAAGCTCGTCGCCACGAGCAGGAGCGCGAGGGCGTCGGCCTGAACGCCGGGTCGGAGTTGGCCTGCGTCGTGGAGGCGCTTGCTGAGTCGATGCAGGTCTGTGCGCCGCCCGCTCGTTTGGCGGTCGACGAATGCGCGCGCTGCGGGGTCGATCTCTGCGAGCCCGTAGAGGCTTCGGTGGAGGTCCTCCTCCGCGGCCCAGAAGCGGACGGCGGACGCAAGGACGCTACGCAACGCCTCGGCCGGGTCGGCGAGCTCGAGCGACGACCTGATCCCCGCGCGTTCGCCTCCTCGGGCAAGGAGCTCGCAGATCGCGTCGACCAGGCTCATCCGGGATCCGAAGTGCAGGTGCAGCGTCGAGCGAGCGACGCCTGCGCGGGCGGCGATCTCCTCGACCGTCGTCTCGTGGAACCTCCCTTCGGCGAGCAGGTCGCGGACGGCTTGCAGGATCCGCTCGCGCG
>WNGA01011770.1_pt1 | contig 11368 bp, 9 predicted proteins | sample 5400061 | NCBI WGS metagenome assembly WNGA01 (sample SAMN13153366, study PRJNA577476) | soil metagenome | isolation source: 100 cm soil or saprolite under grassland replicate 2 | place: USA:California | collected 2016-06-15
AGCAGGCGAGGAGGGTTAGGGCGACGAGGCCGTCCAGCCAGTAGTGGTTGGCGGTGAGTACGACGACGGCGAAGGTGGTGGCGGGGTGGAGTAGCCAGAGCCAGCGCCAGCGGCTGCGGGTGACTCTGATCATCGCGATGGCGACCAGCGCCGCCCAGCCGACGTGAAGGCTGGGCATGGCGGCGAACTGGTTTGCGAGGCCGCCGTCGCTGCTCGTCCCATACACCGACTGGCCGAAGCGGATGCCGGTGTCCACCCAACCCAAGCTGGGCAGCATGCGTGGTGGGGCCAAGGGAAACAGCGTGTGCCCGATCAACGCCAGGCCGGTGAGTGCCATCAGCGTCGACCGCACCCCCTTGTACGCCGCTGGACGTCGTACCGACAACCAGATCAGGATCAGCGCGGTCAGCGGGAAGTGCACGTACGCGTAGAACGTGTTGGCGGCTTCGACGAGGTGTGGGTGGTGGAGGAACGAGTGCTGGAGGGTGGCCTCGTTCGGCAGGCCCAGCGACCGCTCCCAGCCGACCAGGCGATGTGCGTTGTCGAACGCCGAGGCGCTGTGCCCGGCCGCGTACATGCGGCCGAGGCTGTAGACGACGTACATCGATCCGAGCAGGAGAACTTCTCGCAGGATCTGCCAGACCACGCTGGTTCGTGAGGGCGAGGTGAGCGGCTCCGCACCGTCGGTGGTTGCCGGGTTCAACGTTCGCATGCGGAGCCGCTCTTCTCAGTGCACCGGTTCGAGGACGCGGGTCTCGTCGCTGTGCGGCGTGGTCTCGCCGAGTGCTTCGCCTTCGACGTCGACACGGGGGAGGAGGCGACCCAGCCGGCGCGGCAGCCACCAGGCGGCGTTGCCCAGCAGGGACATGACGGCCGGCACGATGGTCATCCGGACGACGAAGGCGTCCACGAGTACCCCGAAGGCCAGGGCGAAACCGATGGATTTCACGAGTACGTCGTCGGACAGGATGAAGCCGCCGAAGACGCTGATCATGATGACCGCGGCAGCCGAGACGACGCGGGCACCATGGCGTACGCCGGTGATGACCGCAGCCTGGGCATCGGCGCCGTGCGTGTAGTCCTCACGCATGCGGGTGACCAGGAATACCTGGTAGTCCATCGCGAGCCCGAACAGGATGCCGACCAGCAGGACCGGCAGCAGGCTCATGATCGGCCCGGTCTCGGTGACTCCGAGTACGCCGCGCAGCCAGCCCCACTGGAACACCGCGACGACCGCGCCGAAGGTGGCGGCGGTGCTGAGCAGGAAGCCGAGGGTTGCCTTCAGCGGTACCAGCACCGACCGGAAGACGATCATCAGCAGTACGATCGCCAGTCCGACGATGATGGCCAGGTACGGCAACAGGGCTCCGCCGATCTTGGCGGAGACGTCGATGTTCAAAGCCGTCTGCCCGGTGACCGCGACGCGCGCGCCGGTTTCGTCGTACAGCGTCTGCTTGTGAGCCCTGATCGCCTTGACCAGGTCGGTGGTCTTCTGATCGGTGGGGGAGCTGGACGGGATGACGCTGAGCAGTGCGGTGGTTCCGTCCGGGCTGAGGACGGCCGGGGTGACGGCGGTGACGTCAGGCAGCGTCTTGATGGTGGCGGCGGTTCGAGTGGCCGCGGCGGTGGTCGTGGTGCGGTCGGTGGTGCTGACGACAACGGTCAGCGGGCCGTTGAGACCAGGCCCGAATCCCTTGCTGATCAGGTCGTACGCCTTGCGTTGCGTGGTGGTGGTCGCGGCCATGCCGTCGTCGGGCAGGCCGAGCCGTAGCTGGGTGGCGGGGATCGCGACCGCGCCGAGGCCGAGCAGGGTCACGATCAGGACCGGCACACGTCGTCGGGTGACGAGCTTGGCCCAGCGCTCGCCCATCGGCGTGGAGCCGTCGTTGCGGGTACGACGACCTCCGCGGACGACCCGGCGAGCGGAGAACCCAAGCAGGGCAGGGATGAGGGTGATCGCGATCAGTACGGCGACCGCGACGGTTCCGGCAGCGGCCAGGCCCATCGAGGCGAGGACGGGGATGCCGACGACGGACAGTCCGGCGAGGGCAATGATGACGGTGAGTCCGGCGAAGACAACCGCTGAGCCGGCCGTTCCGACTGCGCGTCCGGCTGCCGTCTCGCCGTCGTTGCCCTCGAGCATCTCGTGCCGGAACCGGGACACGATGAACAACGCGTAGTCGATGCCGACGGCCAGGCCGAGCATGAGCGCGAGGATCAGGCTGTTCGCGTTGATGTCGACGAAGCCGGACAACGTGGTGATGCCGGCGATACCCACGCCGACACCGACGATTGCCGTGAGCAACGGTAGGCCGGCCGCGATCAGTGAACCGAACGTGATGACGAGCACGACTGCCGCGATCAGCACGCCGATGCCTTCGGACGCGCCCGCGGCCTCACTTGCCCGCAGCGCATCGCCGCTGGCTTCGACGGTGAGCCCAGCGGTTCGTCCTGCTTGGAAGCTCTGCTCCAGTGCGGTCCGGTCGGCGTTGGTCAGCTCGGTGCCCTGCACCTGGTAGCTGACGTTGGCGATCGCGTAGCGACCGTCCGCAGAGATCGCGCCGGTCTTGAACGGGTCGGTGACGCTGCCGACCTCAGGCGACGCGGCCATCGCGGTCACCACCTGGCCGACGGCTGCTCGGTTGACGGGCTGGGCGAGCGTCGTTCCCGAAGGAGCGACGAAGACGACCCGTGCTGTGGCACCGCCGACATGCGCTTGCGGGAAGCGGTCGGCCAGTTGGTTGATGGCCTGTTGCGACTCGGTGCCGGGGACGGTGAACGAGTTGGACATCTGGCCGGACAGCGTGGCCGCACCCACGCCCGTCAAGGCCAGGACAAGCACCCAGACGCCGGTCAACTGCCAACGGTGGCGATAACAGAACCGGCCGAGCCGGTACAGGAACCTAGCCATCTCTTGCACTCCTCAGGATTGGGCGGACGTCGGGGCGCTACGTCCTGGAACGCGAAGGACACTAGCCGATCGGCAAGCAATTGGCTAGCCGATCGTAAAGGTAACACCTTGACGATCGTAAAGGTCAATCCTTGACGATCGGCTAGGTTGCGACTTGTCGATCGGCAAGCTACGCTGTGGAGTCCTGGGGATCGAGGAGGAGATGTGGCCACGGATACCGCCGGCAGGACAGCCGGTACGACGGACAGTCGTCAGCGCTTCATCGACGTCGCGGTGCGGCTGTTCACGCAGCACAGCTTCGCGGGGACGTCGCTGCAGATGATCGCCGACGAGGTCGGGGTGACGAAGGCCGCGGTCTATCACCACTTCCGCACCCGGGAGGACCTGCTGGCCGCGGTGATCGAGCCGCTGCTCGCCCAGTTGCGGACCATCGTCGAGGAGGCGGAGGCGCAACGCTCCACCTCCGCCCGCGCGGAGCATCTGCTGACCGGTTTCACGCGCCTTGCGGTACGGAACCGGGAGCTGATGTCCGTCCTGGCCGCCGATCCCGGCACGATCGACCTCCTGCGCTCCCAGCACGATGTGGGTTCACTGATCGACCGCCAGGTCAAACTGCTCGCCGACGTCACTCCCGGTACGGCGGGCATGGTCAACGCCGCCGTCGTGATGGCCGGTATCGCCGGTGCCGCCGGGCCGAAGCTGATCGACCTCGACGAGGAGGAACTGACCGAGCACCTCATCCAGGCCGGCCGTCGTACCCTCGGCCTCCGCGCACCCCGCCGCTCCTCGTCCGAAGGCCGGTAGAGCTCGAACTAGTGCAGGCGGACGCGGGGGTCGAGGAGGGCGTAGGCGACGTCGACGAGGATGTTCGCGACGACGACCGCCGCGGAGGCGAACAGGACGATACCGATGATGACCGGCAGATCCTGCTGGTTGATCGCGTCGATGGAGGTCTTGCCGAGTCCGGGGAGGCTGAAGACGGTCTCGGTGACGACGACGCCGCCGACGAGCTGTCCGAGGTCGATGCCGAACTGGGTGACCACGGGGGTGAGGGCGCTGCGCAGGCCGTGCCGGATGATTACCCGGCGTTCGGGGATGCCCTTTGACCGTGCGGTCCGGATGTAGTCCTCACCGAGTACGTCGAGCATCGAGCCGCGGGTCAACCGGGTATAGGTTGCCGCGAGCAACAGAGCGAGCGCCAGCCAGGGCAGCACCAGATGCTGGGCCCACGGGCCGACCCCGTCCGACAGCGGCAGATAGCCGCCGGCCGGGAACCAGCGCTGTCCCGCGAGCGTGAGCCTGAAGTACAGGAAGTACAGCAGCAGCAGGCCGAGCAGGAACGAGGGCATCGAGTAGAAGAACAACGCGAAGAACGTCAGCGCGCGGTCCGCGAGTGAGCGCGGGCGGGTGGCCGACAGTACGCCGTTGAACACGCCGAGGGCGAGCCACAGCACGGCGGCACCGAGCGATAGCGAGACCGTGATCGGCAAGGCCTGGCCGATGATCGTCGTCACCGGCACCTGGTGGTAGTAGTCGTACCCGAGATTGCCCTTCAGCGCGTTGCCGAGGAAATGCGCGTATTGCTTCCACAGCGGCTGGTCGAGTCCGAGCCGCTGCTCGATCGAGGCGATGGTCTCCGGGGTCGCCTGCCGTCCGGCGAGGGTGCGACCGACGTTGTTCGGGGCAACGAAGAACAACGCGAACACCGACACGGTGATGAGCCACAGCACCAGGACCCCGAGTGCGGTCCGGCGGATCAGGAAGCGGATCATGGCGTCACTTCACCAGCAGCCGTTCGGTGCGCGGGTCGAACGCGTCCCGGACACCGTCGCCGAACAGGTTGAAGGCGAGCGTGGTGATCAGCAGCGCCGCACCCGGGAAGACGATGAACCACCAGGCCGTCGTGTAGTAGGCCTGGGCCTCGCTGATCATTCCGCCCCAGTCTGCCGTCGGCGGCGCCAGCCCGAGGCCCAGGAACGACAGTGTCGCTTGGACGACGATGACGACCGGGATCAGCAGCGTGGTGTAGACGATCACCGGCGCGAGCACGTTCGGCAGGATGTCGACGAACATGATCCGGCGGTCGCTCGCGCCCAGCGATCGAGCCGCCTCGACGAACTCCCGCTCCCGCAACGACAGCACCTGGCCGCGGACGATCCTGGCCACCGATGCCCAACTGAAGAAGCCGATCACCAGAATCGCGATGGTGAGGCTCGGACCGGTGACGGAGACCAGCGCGATCGCGACCAGCAGGAACGGCACCGACAAGACGATGTCGATCAGCCGGGCGAGGATGGTGTCGACGACGCCGCCGAGGAATCCGGCGGCGAGCCCGATGATGACACCGATGATCACCGTCAGCGCGGTCGAGGCGACACCGGCGAGCAGCGAGATGCGGGCGCCGTAGGCGATCCGGACCAGGATGTCGCGGCCGAGGTCGTCGGTGCCGAGGACGAACTCGCCGGTCGGGCCTTTCGGCAGCCCGTCTTCGGTCAGCCCGGTCTCGCGGAACTGCTCGTTCGGCGGGTGCCCGGTGATCGAGGCGAACACCGGCGCGAAGATCGCCGCCAGGACGACGATCGCGATCACGCCGAGCGAGATCATCGCCACCCGGTCCCGGCGCAGCCGCAGCCAGGCCAGTATCCACGGGCTGCGGCCCTGGATCTTCCGGCCGGCCTGCGCGCTGACTTCCTCCGGCGTACCGGTCGGGATCTCGGTTTCGTAGGGCAGGGTCATGGGGCCTCCCGGCCTGGACTGAGGAGCGGAGAGAGCGAAGCGACTGGAGCGGCGAGGGAAGGCCGGGAGCCAGGGCCCCATGACCACGCCGGCGCCGGAGGCTCGGCCATGAGTGCCGTCATGCGACACCTCCGGGCTCGGGGGCGGCGTCGACGTCGATCACCGTGTCCTCGATCTGCGGCGAGGCGAGTATCAGGCTCTCGCCCACCTCGAGTGGAAACAGGCACGCGGTCGCATGATCGTCCGCATCCCCCAGTACGGCGACCAGCGGCGGCTCGCGTTTGACGCAGTCGTTGCGGGCCTTCGGACAGCGGGTGTGGAACCGGCAGCCGGACGGTGGTGCGACCGGCGACGGCATGTCGCCGGCCAGAATGACCCGCTGCTGACTGTCGGACACGTCGGGATCGGGCACCGGCAGCGCGGACAGCAGCGCTCGCGTGTAGGGATGTCGCGGCGCCTCGAACAGCTGAGGAGTCGGTGCGGTCTCGACGATCTTGCCGAGGTACATCACCGCGATCCGGTCGCTGACATGCCGTACGACGGACAGGTCGTGTGAGATGAACACATACGTCAGGTCGAACTCGTCCTGCAGATCCGCCAGCAGGTTGATGATCTGCGCCTGGATCGATACGTCCAGTGCCGATACCGGCTCGTCGCAGATCACCAGCTTGGGACGCAGGGCGAGCGCTCGGGCCACGCCGATTCGTTGCCGTTGGCCACCGGAGAACTCGGCCGGGAACCTGTTGTAGTGCTCGGGATTCAGCCCGACCAGCTCCATCAGCTCCTGAACCTGCTTCTTCCGACGCGCGCCCGACGCGACGCCGTGGATGGCGAACGGGTCGCCGATGATCGAGCCGACCCGGCGCCGCGGGTTCAGCGATCCGTAGGGGTCCTGGAAGATCACCTGGATCTCCCGGCGCAGCGGCCGCATCGCCCGGCGCGACAGCCGGGTGATGTCCCGCCCGTCGAACCACACCGACCCCGATGTCACGTCGTACAGGCGGGCGATAGAACGGGCCAGGGTCGACTTGCCGCAGCCGGTCTCGCCGACCAGGCCGAGCGTCTCGCCACGCCGTACCTGTAGATCGACGCCGTCGACGGCGTGCACGAACTCGTGTCCCCGGCTCAGCAGCGCGCCGATCTGGACCGGGAAGTGCTTGTGCACACCAACCAGTCGCAGCAGGGCGTCGTCGGTGGTCATGATGTCCCCGTGGCCTTCAGCGCGGCGCGTTGCCGCTCGCGGGTCGCCTCGTCGGCGCTCAGCCAGCACGCCGACTGGTGGAACGGGTCGCGGAACACGTCATCGAGTGGCGGAGTCTCGACGCGGCAGCGGTCGAAGACGTACGGGCAGCGCGGGGCGAACGGACAGCCCGGTGGGAGGTCGATCAGGCTGGGCGGCGTGCCTTTGATCGGGGTGAGTCGCTCGCCCGCCTCTCCCTGCGCCGGGAGGGAGAGCAGCAGCCCCTCGGTGTAAGGATTGTGGTGGCGGTAGAAGATCTCGCGCCGCCGGGCTCGTTCCATCGCCGATCCGGCGTACATCACCACGACGTGGTCGGCCGTCTGGGCGACCACGCCGAGGTCGTGCGTGATCAGGATGATCGCGGTACCGAACTGCTGCTGCAGGTTCCGCATCACGTGCAGCACCTGGGCCTGCACCGTCACGTCGAGAGCGGTGGTCGGCTCGTCGGCGATGAGCAGTTCGGGGTTGAGCGCCATCGCCATCGCGATCATCACCCGCTGCCGCATGCCACCCGAGAACTGGTGCGGATAGTCGTCGATCCGCTTGCTCGCCTGCGGGATCCCGACCAGCGACAGCAGTTCGGCGGCCCTCCCGCGGGCGTCGCGCTTCGAGATCTCCTGGTCGTGCGCCTGGATCATCTCGACGATCTGCCAGCCCACCCGGTAGTACGGGTGCAGGCTCGACAGCGGGTCCTGGAAGATCATCCCGATCCGCGCACCGCGGATCCGGCGTAGCGTTGCGGGCTCGGCGGAGAGCAGGTCGATGCCGTCGAAGAGAGCCTCGCCGGAGATCCGGGCGCCACGGGTGAGTCCGGTGATGGTCTGGGTGGCCACACTCTTGCCCGAACCGGACTCACCCACGATGGCGAGGGTGTCACCGCGCCGTACGTCGAACGACAGCCCCCGGACGGCTTGCACCACACCGTCCGAGGTGTCGAAGGAGACGTGCAGATCCCGGACGCTCAGCAGGGACGGCATCGCCGATCAGCCGCCCTGCTTGTCCTTGCTCAGCCAGACGTTCGTCGGGTCGAAGTTCTGGATCGAGGGGAGGTAGACCGCGTTGTGCACCTGCGACGCGTGGTAGTTGGCTTGCAGCGGGTTGGTGATCGGGAAGAACGGCGCGTCCTTCATCACCTGCTCGTCGGCCTTCGCCCACAGCGACGACGCCTCGTCGGTGCTCTTCGCCGTGGCAGCCTGCAGGATCAGCGCGTTCGTCGCCGGGCTCTCGTAGAGGCCGAAGTTGCTACCGGCCGGCGGGAACGAGCGGGAGCCGGAGAACAGCGGCGCGAAGAACGACAGCGCGGCGTTGCCGTACCAGTCCGCACCCCAGCCGGCCAGCGACAGGTCCCAGACCCCGCGCCGGGCGACGCTGGGCACCTGCAGGTACTTGGTGTAGAAGTCCGCGTTCGGCGACGGCACGCCGACCACCTTCACGCCGACCTTCGACAGGTCCTGCTGGACCGTCTGGAAGGACTTGCTGCTGCCCTCGGAGGCGTTGCGGTACAGGAACTTCAGCGTCAGGCCGTTCGGGAAGCCCGCCGCGGCGAGCATCTCCTTGGCCTTGCCGGTGTCGTACGGATAGAGGTCGATCGGGGTGGAGCCGACAATGTCCTGCGGCAGCACATGCGTGAGCGCTTGGTTGACCTTCGGCCCGCCGAGCACCTGGATGATGTTCGTCCGGTTGATGGCGTACATCAGCGCCTGCCGGAGCTGCACGTTCGCCATCGCCTTGTTGTTGTTCGGCGACACGGTGTTGAAGACGACGTACGGGTTGGTCGAGGCTGTCGGACCGAGGTTGAGGTTCGGATCCTTGGTGCTGATCAGCTTCGGGAGCTGCGACGGCGGCGGGAAGTTGTCGAACTCCATGTCGGCCGTCGGAGTGCCGGTCTGCAGCTGTTGCTGGGTGGAGTCCTGGCTGACCGTCTCGTTGATCACGATCTTGTCGACGTACGCCTTCCGGACCGGGTCACTGGAGGCCTGCCAGGCCGGGTTGCGGGTGAAGACGATCTGCTTGGTCGGTTTGTAGGACTCGATCTGGTAGGGCCCGTCCGAGAGGGTGTGCTGGGCAAGCTCGGCGCTCGCCGGCACGTAGCTGTTGAACTCCTTCGGCGCCGGCGAGAACGCCGGCAGGGTCAGCATGTCGACGAAGTACGACGCGGGCGCTGTCAGCGTGAACACCACCGTGGTGTCGTCCGTCGCCTTCACGCCGGGCAGATCCGTCGCCTCGACGTAGGAACCGATCGCGGCGGCTGTCTTGCCCACCTTGGCGAAGCCGTCGCAGAACGCCTTGTACCCCTCGATCAGGGATTGGAAGTCGGGGATGCCGCCGAACGGCTGCACCGGGTTGCAGGTCCGCTTCACGCCGCGGACCACGTCGGCCGCAGTGACCTGACGGGCCGGGCTGGTGTTCCACATCGCACCCTGGCGGATCTTGATCGTGTAGGTCTTGCCGTCGGCGCTGACACCGCCGTTCGACGTGGTCGGCATGTCGGTGGCCAGGTCGGGCACCGAAGCGGTCGTCTTGCCGTTCTCCGCCGGGTTGGTGAACAGCTGCCGACTCCACATGCGCAGACCCAGGTAGCCGATCGAGTAGTAGCTGATGTTCGGGTCCATGTAGTCGATGTCGCCCGAACCGAGCATGTTCAGCGTGCCGCCCTTGGCCGCTCCGCCTTCGGCGCCGGACGGGGCTTTGGTACCGCCACCACAGGCGGCCGCCGCCAGCGTGAACGCACAGATGGCGGCCAGTGTCATCTTCTGATGAGACATTTCTCCTCCTCCTGGCGAAGCAGGGGGTCGTCGTCGGCAGAAGGCGAGGGCGGCCTCGTGGATCGCCTTATACCTGCTTCGTACGCACGGCGCCGTACGGCGGCAAGAAGAGCGGCCCAAGTGTTACCCCGTCGCCGCGCCGGCGTGATCCAGGCGGCTTCGCGCGTAGCCGGGCGGCGACGAGGAGTAGTGACCCCTCGACGGCCCGCCCCCGCGCGGGCGCACAATGACGGAGTGGGTACGGCGATCGAGGTTGAGGGGCTCGTCAAGCGGTACGGCCGCAAGGTCGCCGTGGACGGGGTCTCGCTGTCGGTGGCAGACGGCGAGGCGTTCGGGTACGTCGGTCCCAACGGAGCCGGCAAGACGACCACGATCAGATCCATGCTCGGCTTCGTCCGGCCCTCGGCCGGGCGGATCCGCATCCTCGGCCACGATGTGGCGACGGATCTCAACGCGGTGCTGGCCGAGGTCGGGCACCTGCCGGGTGAGTTCGGACTGTGGCCGCAGATGACCGGGGACGAGTGCCTCGACTATCTCGGTGCGTTGCAGCGGCGACCACTCGTACGACGGCGGGAGTTGTGCGACCGGCTCGAGCTGTCGCAGGCCGAGCTGCGCCGTCAGGTCCGGACGTACTCGCGGGGTATGAAGCAGAAGATCGGCATCATCCAGGCGTTCCAGCACGAGCCGCGCGTGCTGGTGCTCGACGAGCCGACCGAGGGTCTCGATCCGGTCATGAAGGATCGTTTCGTCGGCCTGCTGGCCGAGCACCGTCGAGCGGGTGGGACCGTCTTTCTCTCCTCGCACATCCTCTCCGAGGTGGAGGAGACCACCGAGCGGGTTGCGGTGCTGAAGGCCGGCCACATTGTGCGGACCGGCGCGACCGCGGACCTCACCGGTGAACGCGTGCACCACTGCACCCTTGTGCTCAAGCAGCCGCTCGCCGGCGGTGGGCTCGACCTCGAGGGCGTGTCGGAGTTGGAGAGTGACGGCCTGCTGCATCGGTTCGAGTTCCGCGGCGATATGGAGCCGCTGATGCGACGGCTCGGCGCGCTCGCGGTGCAGGAGTTCGTTTGCGAGCCTGAGCATCTCGCCGAGACGTTCTTCGAGATCTACGGTGAATCCGGTGCGTCATGAGCTGGGTCGTGCTCGGCCGGACCTTGCTGCAAGTACGCCGTACGCTCGGTGTCCTCGCCCTCGGCGTCGGTGCGTTCTTCTACCTGGTGCTGCTCGCCTCGTCCTCGTTCACGAAGGAGGCGCCGAACCTGCCGTTCTTCCAGTCGCCGCCCAAGGCGATGACGGCGTTCCTCGGTGGTTCGGCCGACTTCTTCCATGCCAACGGATGGGTAAGTGCCGGGATGACTCACCCCGTCATACTCTCGCTGCTGACTTCTTCGGCGTTGCTGGTCTCCGCGGGGTCGGTGGCGACGGAGGTCGAGCGGGGAACTATCGACCTCGTGCTTGTCCGGCCGGTCGGCCGCGTGCCGTTCCTGCTCGCCAAGGCAGCCGCCTCGATCGTGGCGGTCACCGCCGCGGAGGTGGGCGGTCTGGTCGGCGTACTGATCGCCAGACAGACGATCAGCGGGGCCCGGGAGCTGTCGATCGGATCCGTCGTCCGCGCCTTCGCCGGCTCGTGGCTGCTGTTCGTGGGCGTCGCCATGGTCGGCCTGCTCGTATCGGCCCGGTCGAGTCTGCGCGGACGCGCGATCGGCATCACGG
>WNGA01011771.1_pt1 | contig 11368 bp, 10 predicted proteins | sample 5400061 | NCBI WGS metagenome assembly WNGA01 (sample SAMN13153366, study PRJNA577476) | soil metagenome | isolation source: 100 cm soil or saprolite under grassland replicate 2 | place: USA:California | collected 2016-06-15
GAGCGGGGCGCCGACCATCCTGCGGTGGTGGCGGGGCCGCCCCTGCGCGGCCGCAACCAGTGGCCGGAGGCTCACGAGGGGATGCGCGGAGCCATGCTCACCTACTTCGAGACCCTGGAGGGCGTGGGCGAGCGCATGCTCCCCGTGCTCGCGCGCGCCCTCGATCTGCCCCCCGCTCATTTCCGTCCGTTCTTCGACCACGAAGCCCACGTGAACCTCCGCTTCCTGCACTATCCGCCCCAGGAGTCGGACGATCCCGAGCAGTTCGGCCAGGGGCCGCACACCGACAACTCCTTCATCACCATCCTCGCGCGGATGGACGTGCCCGGCCTGGCCGTGCGGCTGCCGAGCGGCGAGTGGCTCGCCCCGCCCGTGATCCCGGGGACCTTTCTCGTCAACCTGGGCAATGTCATGAAGCGCTGGTCCAACGACCGATTTCTCTCCACTCCCCACGGCGTGCTGAACGACTCGGGAACCGACCGCTACTCGATCGCATTTTTCTACAGTCCGAACCCGGACTCGGTGATCGAGTGCCTGCCGAGCTGCACGGGGGCGGACAATCCGCCGCGCTATCCGCCCGCGGTGTACCGCGACCTCGTGCTCGAGTTCTACAACGCCAACTACTTTCACCGGCAGGGATACGCAGCGGAAGGAGCGCGATGAAGATCATCCGGCTCTCCGTGGACGAGCAGGGCGAGTCACATTTCCAGGACGTCGAAGTGGAGTTCGAGGCGCCCACGCCCTCGGGCCGGGTGTCGGCGCGGCAGAAGGCCACCGGCATCATCTTCCGCGAGGTGCCGCCCGACTACGATCTCGACTGGCATCCCGCGCCGCGACGCCAGTACATCATCAACCTCGACGCGGGCGTCCAGCTCACGGCGAGCGACGGGGAAAGCCGGCGGATCACGGCGGGCGAGGTCGTGCTCGTGGAGGACACGTGGGGCAAGGGCCATCTCTCCAAGGCCATCGACGGCAAGCTGCGCCACTGCATCTTCGTGCCCATCGACTGACCCCCCAAGGAGACCGATCAATGGCCGAATCGGAGACGTACCGGAAGGGAAGCGAGATGCGCCGCAAGCTCTTGGGCGATGCCTATGTGGAGAAGGCCAACAGGCAGAACTACAACGATCCCACCACCAAGAAGTTCATCGACGTGGTGACGGAGACGGTGTTCGGCACCCTGTGGACCCGGCCCGGCCTCGATCTCAAGACACGCACCCTCGTCTGCGTGGTGTCAGATGCCGCGACGGGGCAGGAGCCCGAGCTGGCCATTCACCTGCGCATGGCGCTGCGCCAGGGCTGGACCGAGGACGAGCTGACGGAAGTCCTCCTGCATCTGTCAGGTTACGTGGGTGCCCCCCTCGTCCGCGAGGCCTTCCTCACCGCGAAGCAGGTCTTTGCCGAGGTGAAGGCCGGCAACTGACGGAAAAGGAGAGTGCCCGGTGGACTGGGCTTTCGCCAGCCACCGGGCACGTGTGCGGCAGGCTCGTGGCCTGCTCGCGTCCCGGCAAGAGTCGGGACCTTAGTACGGCGTCCCTCCCGCGGCGGCCATCGCACGACCCAGCCTCGATGGTCTCCGTTACGCACATCTAACACGAGGACATGATCCGGCGCAATGAGCAAGATGCATCAATTTCCTGGGCAATACGGCCATCCGGTCACGCGTCGTCAGTGAGGCGCGGCGTCCCCACCTGCGGCGTCCACGCTGCGCCATGGCACCGATCCCGCGGAGGGTGCCCCGGCTAAGCTCGCGATCCCTCGCCGTTCTCTTCGCTCGCGACGGCGGCACCTGGCTTGCAGCTCTTCTCGGCAGGGGAGGAACTTGCCGTTCGTGGGGGGAAAGCCATGATCGAGGAATGCCCGACTGGCAAGCGTGTCGATGAGTTCGATCCTGCGGATTGGTGGGGGGCCACGGACGGCGAGATTCTCGAATACCTCAGAGAGCATGGGCCGGTGGCTCTGGGTGAGCTGTGTGAGGAGCTCGGCCTCTCCGAAGGGACCGCGACGGCATTTCTCGCCATGCTGGCCCGCGAGGGCCGGGTGCGGATCTGCGAGGTAGCGCTGGCAGGCTGACGCGGCGACCCCCGTGCGAGGCGGGCGTTTCAGCTCCAGCGCACGTAGGCAGCGACGGCGCCAGCGCCGCCGCCATCCACATGGCCGTCAGCATGCGCTGCTCCTCGGCCGGCCCTAGGCGGGCAGGCGTTCGTACATCCCGTGCACGTCGGCGGCGTGGAAGCGCGCCACGTGATTCGTGGGGGGCAGCGCCTCCTCGTAGAAGAACGCGGGCAGCTCGTCGTCCTTCTCGGTGAAGCCCGCCCGCACATTGAACTCCTTCTCGAACCGGAGCGCGTCGCGGCCGAGGGATTCGAAGAAGTCCGCGGTCAGCGAAGTGCCGTGCGCGGCGTTGATGGCATTGGCCAGCCACTCGGTGTTCGGGTTGGTGACGCTCATGCCGAAGATGCAGAGGCCGAGGGAGTCGTTGGCGGCCACGCGCGCCTGGTGGGCCAGGCTCTGGCTCACCAGCGACTCCAGGTCCATCTCGCGCGTCTTGAGGCGGGGCAGGTTGCCCGCGGTGTGATCGGCGCCCTGCGCGGTGGCCATCATGGAGATGCCGGTGGCCTCGACCACGCGCGGATCATAGGCGCTGATGGCCTGCTTCTTGATGACGGGCACGCGGCGGACCTTGTAGTGCTCGCCCACGCGCGCCGTGCCCTGCGCCCAGATGCGCCCCTTGTCCGTGCCCTTCCGGATCTCGACGAGGCAGTCGGTCATGAACTTCACGTCGCCGAAGGCGCCGAGGCCGGCCTCCATGAGCACGGCCAGCATGGCCCCCAGCTCGATGGTGTCCACGCCCAGGTCATTGGCCACGTGATTGAGCTGCGCGAGGTCGTCCGGATCGCTGATGCCGCAGTTGGTGCCGAGGAGCCCCAGCGTTTCGTACTCGACGGGCGAGACCACTTCCTTGCCCGCGGCATCGTGGTAGACGTTGCTGCACTGGATCACGCAGCCGGGCATGCAGGCGTGCGTATGCTCGCCGCCGCGCGACGTATTGAGCTGACCGATGTAGTCGCCGCCCATCTTGAACTTCTCGCCGGCCGACAGGTCGGCCTGGCGCCCCGCGCTGAAGTTCCGCACGGGCAGGCCGCCCATCTGGTTCTGCACGTCGGCCATGCCCATGGTGCCGATCTTGGCGTAGAAGTTCTGCACGATGCCGTCGGCCTGCAGCATCTTGGCGTAGTCCTTGATGCTCGCATTGACCTTCTTGGGCTCGTGGAAGGACGGGATCTTGTCGAGATCCACCACGATGGCCTTGACCTTCTTCGATCCCATCACCGCGCCCACCCCGCCGCGCGCCGCGAGCCGGGCGGGCCGGCCGTCCTTGTCGCTGAAGGCGATGCCCGCGAGCAGGCCCTGGTATTCGCCGACGGGGCCGCACAGCGCGATGGTGACCTTCTTGCCGTAGTGCGCGTGCAGCATGCTCTGGGCCTCGAAGTTGCCCTTGCCCAGGTACGGCTGGGCCTCGTCGAAGTGAATGGTGCCGTCCTTTTTGAAGTGGATGACCACCCAGTCCGGCGAGGCGCCGTGGAGGGTGAAGCCGGCGATCCGCTGATGGCCGAGACCAAAGCTGAACGTGCCCCCGCCGTTCGCCTCCTTGACGCCGCCCGTGAGGGGACTCTTGCAGCCGACGCTCGTGCGATTCGCGTTGGAGAAGCTCGTGCCGGAGAAGGGACCGGCCGAGAAGATGAGTGGGTTGTCCGGGGATAGGGGATCCACGGTGGCCGCGCCCAGCTCCAGCAACGTCTTCGCGATCAGATAGCGGCCCGCTTTGACGATCGACTCGCCTTCGAGATCGCGCTTGGCGATGGAGTGATCGTTCAGCTTGATGTCGTAGTAGTAACGCATCGGGGCTCCTTGCTGTTGGTCGGTTGTCCTGATTCGCGACGACGTCGTCCCGTCGGATTATACGCACCTGCCACTCGCCGAAGAAGGGCTTGACGGTCGTGGTACTATACGCCTGATGAGTAGTCATCCCTCTCCTTTAATACGTCAGGGGACCCTCTTCGCCGAGGAGCCGGCCTGTGACTCCTCGCTGGGCCGTCTCGCGCGGACCGACCTCGGGGGCGGAGCTTGGATCGATCACCTGCCGGAATGGGTTCGCGGCCACGAGTCGGTGCTGGACGTGCTCTGGACGACCACCCGCTGGGAAGCCCATCGGCGGCGCATGTACGACCGGATCGTGGACGTGCCCCGCCTCGTGGCGAGCCTGCCCGACGACGGCCCGGGCCATCCCCTCATCCCGGAGCTGGCCGCCGCCCTCTCCGCCCGCTACGGCCGCCCGCTCGATCGGGTGTCACTCGCCGCCTATCGTGATGGCCGCGACAGCGTGGCCTTCCACGGCGATCGGCTCGGGGCCGCGCGCCACGACGCCATCGTCGCCATCGTGGGTCTCGGAGCGCGGCGCCGCTTTCTGCTGCGCCCGGCCGGTGGGGGCCGCTCGCTGGCCTTCGACCTCGGGGGCGGCGACCTGCTCGTGATGGGTGGCAACTGCCAGCGCACGTGGGAGCACGGCGTGCCGAAGGTGGCCTACGCCGACCTTCGCATCAGCGTGCAGTTCCGCTCGGCGCCCACCGAGCCGTACCCCCCATCAGTGAGCGGGGGTGTCGAGTAGCCGGCGCATCTCGCGGATCAAGGCTCGCGCGATCCGCGGCGCCCCACGATGAGCCGGGCGCTCCTTTCGTAGGTCAGGTAGGCCCACATCCACGTGAAGAGAACCACGAAGCGGTTACGAAAGCCGATCAGGAACACGATGTGCACGAAGAGCCACGCCGCCCACGCGAGGAAGCCGGAGAGCTTGAGGCGGCCGATCAGCGCCACCCCCCGCGAGCGCCCAACCGTGGCGAGCGATCCCTTGTCGCGATAACGGAACGCGGCCGTCGGCTCCCCGCGAAGGCGGCGCAGCACATTGGCCGCGGCGTGCCTGCCCATCTGGACGGCCGCGGGCGCGACGCCCGGCACGGCTCGGCCGTCTGACTCGATGGCGGCAAGGTCGCCGATCACGAAGATGTCGGGCCGCCCGGGGACGCTCAGGTCCGGCTCCACCTGCACACGTCCGGCCCGGTCGAGCTGGACGCCGAGCGAGCGGGCGAGCGGGGAGGCCTCCACGCCCGCCGCCCACACCACGGTGCGCGCGGCCAGTCGGTCGGCTCCCATCTGCACGCCCTCGGCGTCCACGCCCGTGACGGCGGCTCCCGTCCACACGTGGACGCCCAGCGCCTCGAGCTGGCGCCGCGCGCTCTCGGAGAGGTCGGGCGGATAGGCGGAGAGCACGCGCGGTCCCGCCTCCACGAGCACCACGCGCGCCGACTTCGGGTCGATGTGCCGGAAGTCCCCCGGCAACGTGTGGCGCGCGATCTCCGCGAGGGCTCCGGCCATCTCCACTCCCGTCGGACCGCCCCCGACCACGACCAATGTCAGCCACTGCCGGCGCCGCTCGGCATCCACCTCGCGCTCGGCCTTCTCGAAGGCGAAGAGCACGCGACGCCGGATCTCGAGGGCGTCGTCGAGGGTCTTGAGCCCGGGCGCGTGGATGGCCCAGTCGTCCCGGCCGAAATACGAATGGGTGGCGCCGGTGGCAAGGATGAGCTGATCGTAGGAGAGATCGCCGTCGGCCAGGCGTAGGCGCTTCGCTTCCGGCTCCACCGCTGTGGCCTCGGCCAAGAGAACGGTGACATTGCGCTGGGCGCTCAGGATGCGACGGATGGGCGAGGCGATCTCGGCCGGCGACAGGCCGGCGGTGGCGACCTGATAGAGCAGCGGCTGGAAGAGGTGATGGTTGTGCCGATCGAGAAGGGTGACCTGCCCCGGCCCTTCGGCCAGCGCCCGCGCGGCCGCCAGGCCGCCGAAGCCGCCTCCCACGATCACGATCTGCGGCTTCGCCATGGCCGTCATGTTCGGGCCCGGGCTCATATGCCGCGCTCGACTCGCGGATCGAGCGCATCCCGCAGCCAATCCCCGATGAGGTTGATCACGAGCACCACGACGAGGATGGCCGTACCCGGGAAGAGGGCCAGCCACCAGCCGGTGGTGATGTAGTTGCGCCCTTCATCCAGCATGGCCCCCCAGCTCGGCGTCGGGGCGGGGACGCCCAGGCCCAGAAAGGAAAGGGAGGCCTCGGCGATGATCGTGCGCGCCACGGAAAAGGTCGCCACCACCGCGATGGGCGCCCACACGTTGGGGAGGAGGTGACGCCAGATCAGGCGCCCGTCGAGCGCGCCGAGGGCGCGGGCCGCCTCGACGAACTCGCGATGCTTGAGCGAGAGTGTCTCGCCGCGGACGATCCGCGCATAGGTGATCCAGCCGCTCACCACGAGCACGAGGATGAGGTTGCCGAGTCCCGGCCCGAGCACCGAGAGGAGGGCGACGCCGAGGAGCAGGACGGGAAACGCGAGCTGCACGTCGCCCGCGCGCATGAGCACGTCGTCCAGCCAGCCACCGTAGAAGCCGCCGAGCACGCCGAGGGCGACACCGGCCGCGCCCGAGACGAGCACGGTGACGAACCCGACCACCAGCGACACGCGCGCGCCGTGGAGGAGGCGGCTCAGCACGTCCCGGCCGAGGGTATCGGTGCCGAGCGGATGGGCGGCGCTTCCTCCCGCATTCCACATGGGCGGGGTCAGGCGCTCCAGCAAATCGTTCTTGAGGGGGTCGGCGGGCGAGAGCATGGGCGCGAGGATGGCCGCGGCCGCAACGGTGGCGAGGACGATGAGGCTGGCCAGCGCCGCGCCCCTGTCGCGGCGGCGCGTCACGAAAGCCTCACCCGCGGGTCGACGGCCGCGTAGAGGAGATCGACGGCCAGGTTGAGCGTGACGAAGATGAGGGCGAACACGAAGACGCCGGCCTGGATCACGGGAAAGTCGCGGCCCGGCACGGCCTGGACGATGAGGCGGCCGAGCCCCGGCCACGCGAAGACCGTCTCGATGATGATGGCGCCGCTTAGCATGAACCCAAGACTCAAGCCGGTGACGGTGATGAAGGGGATGGCCGCGTTCTTGAACGCGTGGCGATAGAGGATGCGGCGTTCGGGCACACCCTTGGCGCGGGCCGTGCGGACATAGTCCTGCTGGAGCACCTCGAGCATTCCCGCCCGCACCAGTCGCGCATTCTGGGCGAGGGGCGCCGCGGCCAGCGCGACGGCGGGCAGGATGAGATGGCGCCACGTTCCCGAGCCATAGGCGGGCAGGAGACCGCGGAGCTCCACGGCGAAGAGGAGGATGAGGAGCAGCCCCAGCCAGAAGCCCGGCATCGACTGGAGGAGGAGGGAGGCGAGGCGGCTCACGTGGTCGGCGGCCTGGTCCTTGTGCGTCGCCGAGATGATGCCGAGCGGTACCGCGAGCACCGTGGAGAGAAGGGCGGCGGCCAGCGCGAGCTCGACGGTGGCCGGCCAGAGATGCTCGAGGACGAGGGTCATGGCGGGACGCTTGCCCCGGATGGAGGCGCCGAAGTCGCCGCGCGGCGCGGCCACGAGAAACGCGGCGTACTGCTCGTAGAGCGGCCGGTCTAGGCCGAGGAGGTGACGCGTGTGCGCGATCTCCTCCCGGGTGGCGCTCTGGTCCACGAGAAACGCGCTGGGATCGCCGGTGAGGCGGACGAGAAAGAACACGGCGGTCACCACGCCCCAGATGACGAAGACGCCGTGCATCAGCCGCCGCAGGAGGAAGCTCGACATCGGGGCGGATTACTTTCGCAGCGCCACGCCTCGGAAATCCATGTGGAGGTCCATCAGGGGCGCGAACCGGAGCACGCGGACGCTCGCCGCGAAGATCTTCTCTTCCTGGTACAGGGAGACCACGGGCGCCCAGTCGCGCACACGACGCTGCAGATCGGCCATGAGCTTGAGACGCTTCTGCGGATCCACCTCGCGCCGCGTGGCGCGGTAGAGATCGGCCAGCTCCACCGGATAGGGCGCCCAGTTGATGAGGGTGATGGCCGTCCAGTCCCGGAGATAGTCGTCGGCGTCGAGATTGTTGCTGGTGCGGCAGGCGGTGAAGCCGCCGTTGTAAGGCAGGGTGCCCTTCGTCACCGTCTGGATGAGCGTGCCGTAGTCGACGGGCTTGATCACCACCTGCACCCCAACCGCCTTCAGCATCTCGGCCACGGCCGGCGTGGTCTCGTCGAAGCCCTGCCCGTAGTGCTTGGCGGGAAACAGGAGCTGCAGGGTCAGCGTCTCGCCGTCCTTCCTGAGCACGCCGTCCGCCCCCGCGTCCTTCCACCCCGCTTCCGCGAGCAGGGCCCGCGCCCGCTTGGCGTCGTAGGCGTAGGGCTCCTGCGCGGCGTAGCCGTAGGAGACGGTGGCCACCGGGGAGGCATTGGCCTGCGCATAGCCGTGGAAGATCTTCTGGACGATGCCTTCCTTGTTCACGGCGAAGTTGAAGGCCAGACGCACCCGCGGATCGACGAAGAGGCCATCCCGGCCGCCCGAGTCGAACTTGTCCTTGGGCCGGGCGTTGAGATAGATCCGGCAGTAGAGCTTCTGCGCGCTGCTCGTCACCTTGATGCCGGGCTCGCGGCCGAGCACGCCGGCGTCGAGCGGCGGCACGGCGTCGACGAGGCCGACCTGGCCCGCCCGGAGCGCGGCCAGGCGTCCGCCCGCCTCGGGGATGACCTGGAAGCGCAGCCGCTTGAAGAGCGGGGGCGAGCCCCAGTAGCCCTCGTAGCGCTCGAAGCGCATGGCGTCGTTGCGCTTCCAGCCCGCCATCTTCCACGGGCCGGTGCCCACCGGCCGCTCGTTGAGCGCCTCCACTCCGTTCTTGATGGCGTACTCGCGCGGCACGAGCGGCTCGCGGCCGATCACGTCCCAAAGGTTCGGCAGGGGCTCGCTCGAATGGATGCGCACGGTGTACTCGCCCGTCTTCTCCCAGCGCGTGACCGTCGGGTACACCTTCTCGAACGACGTGGCAGCGGTGACGTCCTTGATGCCCCAGCGGTCCAGATTTTTCCGGAACATGCGGTCGAGGTTGAAGAGGACGGTGTCGGCGTTGAAGGCCTCGCCGTTGTGGAAGGTGACGCCGCGGCGGAGCGTGAACTCCCACGCGAGATCGCCCACCGGCTTCCAGGACAGGGCGAGGCCGGGCACGGGTTTGCCCTGCGCGTCGACGTCGACGAGGCTCTCGTAGACCTGGCGGATATAGTTCGATCGGGTGGAGCCCATGCCGAGGCGGGGATCCATGTTGTTCGTGTCATCGGGCACGGCCACCACCAGCTCGGCGTCCGGATCGATGGCCACGCCGTCCACCGTCTGCGCCTCGCTCGTGGCCGCCGCGAGGGCAAGAATAACCGCCACCAGCCGCCGCCACATCGTCTTCCCCGTCGCCATCGCCATCCCTCCGGATTCGCAGCCGGGCCCTCGCTGCGTGCGCCCACTACACACCAGAGCCATCGTGACTGTCAACGCACGGCGCGAGAGGTTCTCATCGTGGAATTCGCCAAGGAGCGTCGTGAGTACGGGGCCGGGATCCAGGAGGCGGTCGTCAGCCCATCGATCGTCACGCCGTCAGACCATGAGCACAGAGGAACTCCTTCAATCCGCTGCCCACGGCATTCAGGGAGAACTCCATCCGGACCCGCTCACGGGCGCACCGGCCGAGGTTGATCCGCAGCGCGCTGTCATCGAGAAGACGGCCGAGCGCGGACGCCATGCTGTCCGGATCTTCGCGAGGTACTACGAGTCCGCCGGCCTGCTCGCCACCGCGGAGGATGTCTGTAATGCCCTGCGCGTCGGCGGCCACCAGGGGCAGGCCGCACGCCATGGCCTCCAATGGGGCAACGGGGAAGCCCTCATGACGGGAAGGAAACGCATACATGTCCGCGCACGAGAGGTACTCCCGAAGGCGTGTTTGATCCCGAACGTATTCTTTCACCCAGACGACGCTCGTCAGGTTCAAGCCGGCGATCATCTCGCTGAGCTTCTCATTGTCGTTGCCGCTTCCAACGAGCAACAGTTTGAGATCACAAGCGGGACGAGCGTGGGTCACGCTTCTCCAGGCCTGAAGAAGCACGTCCAGACCCTTCCGCCGGATATCGACACGACCGTGCCAGACGACTACCTGGCTCGTTGCTGGAAACCCAATCCGCGTCCGCGCGTCATGGCGACTCAGTCCTGTCCACGCGGAGGTGTCCAGGGGATTGGGGATCGCCGCAATCTTCGACGCGGGGACGCCATATGTCCGGCGAAGCCGCTCGCGCTCGCTTGCCGTTCCGACGATGAATCCGTTTGCACGACGCATGGCGATTGGGCGACTCCACTTCTCCCAGCCGCTCGTCTGGAAATCACCCCCCTGGAACGTCGCAAAGACTGGAATCCGCATGCGCCACCCAAGGCCTACACAAATATCAAATCTGGGGTACTCGTACTCTTGGCAAAGTATGGCCTGACAGTCCTGAGCTCGAAGGACCTTCGCAACCTGCCAGGCGGGAGTTGCGAGGTATGGGACCGTGTCAAAGCGCCTGTCGCGGACGAACTTCCGGACGAACGACCGGTCGCTCCAATCCCCATACGCCGCCTGGCTCGACCAGGCGTAAGGGTTTGTCATGGGGCGCCGGACGGCCCGGTAGAAGCGGGATGACGGAAGGAAGATGATCTTCGCCCCAGTGCCCTTGTGTACTCCTGAGCGCATGACCTGTCCACGAGAGACACAGACCAGGATGCTCTCGATTCCAACCCGCTTCAGCGACTCGATGTAGCCAAACAACCACCCTCCATAATCGGCACCGTCGCACAATTGCTCGAACGACAGGCCAACGCTGTCGAGAAAGTCTTCGATTTCGTGAGACCAGGGAAGGATGGCGATCTTGGTCATCCGTGTGATGTCTCGTATTATGTACAAAATTACCTATGAACAATGATCAGATTACGGTGATTGCGCGCCCGCGATTTGACCCAGCGACTTGTCCGGCGGGCGCTGCGGTGGCTTGACTTGCCCCGGCGATTGCCCTAGAACCGCACCAGGAGGTTTCTCATGGCCTACTCCAGGAATTCCAAGTCGGCGGCGGTGCGCGCGAAGCTCGATCATCCCGTGATCGATGGTGACGGCCATTGGCTCGAGCCCATTCCCATCTTCCTCGACTTCCTGCGCGACGTGGGCGGACCATCCATCGTCGACAAGTTCATGAAGAAGGCCAAGGACACGAGTTGGTACGAGATGACGCCGGCCGAGCGCATGGAGCGGCGCCCTCACCGCCCCACCTGGTGGGGTGAGCCCGGCAATTCGCTGGACCGCGCCACCGCCATGGTGCCGCGGCTCTTCTACGAGCGGCTCGACGACTTCGGGATCGATTTCGCGCTGGTGTACACCTCCCTCGGTCTCTTCTA
>WNGA01012640.1_pt1 | contig 11368 bp, 14 predicted proteins | sample 5400061 | NCBI WGS metagenome assembly WNGA01 (sample SAMN13153366, study PRJNA577476) | soil metagenome | isolation source: 100 cm soil or saprolite under grassland replicate 2 | place: USA:California | collected 2016-06-15
CGCTGAGCAGAAGATTCCACGGCGCGGTCACCCCCTAAAACATTGGCCGCAACATCTGTGCCGCAGGCGCGCCATAGCGCGGCGTGCGGTCATCTTTGCCGCCGCCTTCCATCGTGTCGCCCGCTCAGAACGTGCGCCAGAACGGCTTGTCCCGGCGCGCTAGCCTCGAGGAACTGCGCCATCGCGATCAGCCAATCGACAGTCAGCGGAATCGTCGGCTTACTGTTTCTTCCGGTCCTTTCCGTGCATCTTTTCCATCATGTCCATCATGTTCATGCACATGTCCATATGTCTCTTCATCTCGGCGAGCGACTTCCGTGCCTTGCCGAGGGCGTCCCGCATCCTGGCGGGTTCGTTCGACTGCTCCGCTTCGTCTATCATCTTCGTCGTCTGGTCAATGGACTTGGCCGTCTCCTGACAGTGCTTCCGGCACTATGTCTCCTGCCGGACTATGTCGCGCAAAACCTCTCCAGAGAGCCGAGATCCGTTATAGGAACGGCTTTGGTTGGGGCGGGCCTTCAACTTTACTCGACATAGTCTGAACCCTTTCGGAGCATCTATGAGAGATTCGCGGTGAAAACAGTTTTACGCGAGATAGTCCGGCAGGAGACATAGTGCCTGCTATGTCTTCAACGACATAGTCGCCACACGTGCGCACTTCATCTCCTGCAGTCAGGTGTAGATATCACAGTAATTGCTTTATGGTTAGGGCATGAAAGCACCCAGACCACGCACGGTTACGTCGAGGCAGATATGATCCTTAAGGAACAGGCCCTTCAGAAGGTGCCGCCCGCCGGGCAGGCGGTGGGTAGATTCAAAGCTGATGACACCCTCTTAAAGTTCCTTTCCTCACTCTAAAATAATCCGGAGTAGCTCAATATGAAAGCTGCGCTCTGTATACGTTCTCCAACGCTACTCCGGATTATTTTTGACTCCGGATTAGGGATGGGAAATTGCGCGCAGAATACGGAGCACATCAACTGACGGAATACCAATGCCAGTGGGGAAAGAATGATTCACGCCCGAGGGAAGTAAGCCACCCAATCTCCCATGAACATCCTTTTCAAACCAAACAACAGGATTTGTTTGACCCTCTCTGGCTCCGCGATCCGATTGCGCCGGGTGAACTTCCGCCAGGGAAAACCAGGCGGGCCGCATCGAAGGAGTCACAAATGCGTCTCTACTTCGGGCCAGAGTTAGTGAAACGAGCCAGCTAAAATTAAAAGCAAGGGGAAGGATTGACTCCCCTACATATTGTGATTACCCGCTCACGGCAAATCCGCCATATAGCCACACGATGTCTGCGTCCAGCGCGGCCCTGGAACTACTCTGTCGCTACCGTTGGCCGGGGAATGTGCGCCAGTTGATATCAACGGTTGAGCGCCTGGCGGCCAAAGCCGGCGGCGGCAGGATAATTACGGCAGCCCATGTTTGCCGTGAGATGGACGCTGAGTAAAAGTCCGTGTTCGCGCCGGGTAACGCTGAATGCTTCCCCAGGCTGTGCGAGGGTGAAACACTCATGGATTACATATGCCGGGGAGTGCTGGCGGTTTACGATATGGAACGGGCCCATCTGGGAAGTAATTCAGCGGCGGCTCACCGGCTGGGGATGCGCCGGAACACGCTCTACGATTGGTTGGAATGGGCGCGGCAGCATGTATCAAAGTGAGCTTCGGTCTTCAATCAGGCAAACTGGAATACGTCGCGGGTTATATTTCAGCGTTGTTTTCAAGCGCCGGCGCACCGACCTGTTTCATGCGCGACGTCGAATGCGTTCACGACAGTGAGGGCCATGTCACCCCCGGCGATCTGGTGATCGCCATCTCGAACAGCGGCGAGGGGAGACACATCCAAAAGAATATCGTGAACCTGGCGTGGCCCAAAGCACCCAAGGCGGATCAAACCGAGTCAGCCAAGTCCCTGAGAGACGACCATCTCGAGAGGTTGCGCGCGGTCATCCGGGCGCTGGCCGACTGGGGGGAGATGGCTGCGCCGCGGGACTACGCGCTCTTCTTGTTCGCTGTCTCCGGAATGGGGCGCGGACTCTCTCAACCTGGAGGGGCAAGACCTGGAGTTCCGTGAGGGCGGAATCGTCGTGAACGCCCGCGTCAAGGTAGGCAACTACATCGAACGATTGGTTTCGAGTCCGGCGGCGTACGCGGCGCTAAACAAAAACCTGAGGGCCAGTGGTCGAATGGGGGCGCTGGAAAAGGGCGTCCCTCTATGAATTTTCGGTACTGACAGGGACCACTATACCCTCTCCCTCGCCGCCGGGTCGTCGTCGCTGGCCTTTCCATCCGTCATGCCGCACCCGTCAGGTGCAGCGTCTGGTTCGGCGCTGCCCAAGTTCAGCGACAGAATACGCCGCGCTCTCCCGCCGATCTCCGTTTTTTCCTTGTCATGGCGTGACGCGAATCCAGGCTCCTTGAGAGGGCGCTCGGTCGTGGTCGACGAGAAACAAGAGGTAATAGCCGGGCGGGGCGATGGGTCCGTCCGGCGGCGCGGTAGCCTCGACCGTGTTCGCCGTCCGGCCGGTGATTGTACAACCGACGTAGCGCTGGTTCTGATTGAAGCCGTGGGTGACCGCGCCAGGACTCATGAGCACGACTTCCGCGATCGCGGCCGGCGAGGGCGTTTGTACTGACAACGTAGCCCCATGGGCGACTGTCGCCGGCGAGCCGGTGATCGTTGGGCGAGGTTTGAAAAAGTACGAGGGCCTGTACCGCTCGTTCGGGGTCGAGCCCCCGTTCGGATCTCCGCCCATGATGACGCTCCCGTCCGGAAGCAGAATCGCCGACGAGTGATAGCCGCGCGGGTATTTCATGTTGGGCCCGAGCTGGAATCCGGACATCGGGTCCTCGGGGTCGAAGATTTCGACCGGTCCGCCGTCCGGCGGCATCTCGACGCCGCCGAGGATCAGAACGCGCCCGTCTGGGAGTAGCACGGAGTTTACGTGACGACGAGCCACATTCATGTCAGGCAGCGCCTGCCATGCAGGCGCAGCGACGGAGAGATCGATCCATTCGGCGCTCTGCAGAGGGTCCGTTTCCGCCGCCGTCCAGATGGCTCCATCGCTGGTTCCGCCAGCTATGAGTACGCGGGGCTCATAGTTTGGCGGTCGAAGCGGCAAGAGCACCGCCGTTCCGTCCATGTTCACGCCCCGCTGCTGTGGCGTTAGTTGGTCATATTGCCGCCCTGGGAGGTCGACGATTGGCGCCGCCGTGGGGTCGAATCGTCGCGCGGGCTTCTGCGGCCCGGCAATGAAGAGGTCGCCGCCCGGCAGCAGGAACGTCCATGGATAATAGAAGTAATTGAATGGAACTGCCTTCGCTGCACTCCACGCTCCGGCGCCGCCGGGGGAGAAGATCTCCAACGAGGGGACGGGGCCGCCGCCGTGCGCGTTGTCGCCCCCGAACAACGTCATCGCTTTGCCGTCGGCGAGCCGAATCGTCGTGGGATAGAAACGGCCGACGTGCAGGTCGGACGCGTGCGCAAAGGTATTCGTGGTCGGGTCGAATAGGAAGGCGCGGCGTTCGGTATCGGCGCTGACGCCGCCACCTATCATGAAGCCGCCGTGGGCGAGGATCGTGCCCACCGCATCGTCGAGGTGCGCGTGCGCGCCGGACCAGATGTTCTCATCAGGCGCGATCGCGATCGGCTGGTTGGCGGGCTGGGTGTAGAGCCCCGTCGCCTGATCCCAGAGCCGGGCCTGGTCGATGCGCTGGCCGTAGCCCCAGAAAAGGATGCGTGAGGAGTTCGCCAGCAATACGGCGTGCATGAACGTGACCTCCGGCAGTCCGGGTACCTCTTCCCAGCGACCGCCCACTGCGTTGGCGCAGCGGTCCAACTGCACGGCCGGGCAGGAATTGTCGCCCGGGTCGAGTGCAAGTCCAATCTGGGCTCCAAGCTCCTGCGCCTCCTTTGGCGTCAGGTGAACAGTCTGGCGGGACCGTAGGAGGGCGACGAGCCCCTGCATCATGTGCATCTCGACGTGGCAATGGACGAGGAAGTCGCCACGCAGGTGGTACTCCTTCGCGCCCTCGTGCGGGTGATGGCAGTGTTCAAGCTCGTGCGGTAGCAGCAACACCGGCGGCGCTTCGGTTTCGACGATGAATGACTCGGCAGGTCCGATGCTGCGCACGTCAATCGTCTCATTTGCGAACCTCCAGCGTTGCGCGTGTGGATGGAAATTGTGTCAGTTCATTCCGAGGTCGAGGTTGAAAACGTACCAGCGGATTCGCTGCCCGGCATGCGCTAGGATCGTCGGGGTGTTTCCGACGAAGGATCGACCGTTAAGGCAGAAGGAAGGTAGGTTATCGCCCCCACTCTCGACGACGCTGTGCTGGCTGGGACCGTCGTTTATCCAGGTTACCTGCCCGTCGATCCCGACGGTCACGTTCGCCGGGTTGAACGCGAAGTCAACGATGTGGACAGTTTGTGTGCTGGGTCCGCCGGGTTGAACGGTAACCGATCCGGCCATCGACGCCCCGTGGATGCCGCAGATGTATTTGTAGGTGGCGGCGAGCGTGAACTTCGGCGAGGTGTAGTTCCCGCCGGGGTTCAGTGGCGCGCTCTGGAACACAGGCGCGCCGCGAAAGCCGCTCATCTGATGGAAGAACAGTGGCACATGCAACAGATGCTCGCGTCGTGGAAGCGGCTGGGGCGCGTGCGCCAGTTCTTCCAGAGCCACCAAGTAGGGGAAGAGCTCCGCAGGCGTCTCGCTACGCTCGACTGCCTGACCCGGCATCGGCCTGCCACCACCCATGTGACCCGACATAGACATCCGTCCATGCATGGCCTTCGCTACCGTGCTCATCTCCCCTGAACCACACGCTCGGGGCGTGCGTTGCGGCTTATGCGGCCTGCCTTCCAGTTGCTTGAGGATCTCTTGGACGCGCTTTTCGAACTCGGGTGGATACGGAAATCGGGACAGTTGTTCGTGCTCCTTCTCCCGCAGCACGACGAGCCCACCGAACAATCCCCGATTCACGTCCGCCCCGATATTGCGGTAGTGGTCGTGGAACGGCCAGGCTCCGATCGTCTCTTCCGTTACCTCGAATGTGTATGTCCACGTCTGGCCCGGGCAGATCTCATCCGAGCGGCGCCCGTCATCACTCTGCGTGCCGAAGGGCCACGAACCATCCGAATCAATCCCGTACCGAAGTCCATGCAGGTGGAAGCTATGCGGCTGGACATCACCGTTTTTGACATGAATGCGCAGCCGATCGCCGGGGCGCGCGTAGATGACCGTGCCGGGCACGCGGCGCGTGAAGGGGGGTTCGTTTACATCCGCGGCGATGAGCTTGTCCGGTTTCGGTACCAGATACTGAGGGTCGAGGTACTCCCGGTAGATCAATGCCGTCAGCCGCCGTGCGGCCACCTCATCGTCAGGGATCTTGCCGTCCTCGTGTCCCATGTTCCGCATGCAATCCCGCGCGTACACAATAGGGGGCGACACGTGCATGTCGGGAGCGACGGGGCTGTAGTCTGGGATCCGTTCGATTTTGAGATATACGTTACGAGTTGCCACAGTTCATTTCTCCTATTGCTGTTGTTCACTATAAACCGCATCCGTTGACAAGCTAGCGAACCATTAACACACGTTGCAGCGCCAGAAAACAGGCGCTTCGTGACGCCTAACGTCGGGTTCACCGGGCCGCCGCTGGCTCAGTTTCGGCCTGATGTAGCCATAAGTTGAGAAGCGGCATGTGTTGGGACAGAGATTCCGGGGCAAAGGCGCTTCGATTGCGAGCTATCCGACTATCCGATCAATGGGACAGCTTCTAGGGCGAGGTTATGCGTTATGCCGCTTGAGAGTACATCAGGCCGAAACTGCACCGTGGATGACCGGATCGATCAGATCGTGGCGCCCTATTATTCTGCCGGAACACCGATTATGACGGAATGGGGCCAGAATTTTGGGACTACTGAGACTACCGGTCTCTGGAATCGTGTTATTCGGCGATGACAGCGAAAAATACTTGGCCGTCATAGTCGTCATCCCAATTGCCGGACCAATCTCGCAATCCATAGGTTGCTGTGACTCGAACTGTCGAGCCCGAGACCGATGAGTTGAGCCGAACGTCAAGGCTTCCCAGATTATGATCATCGCCATGAGAAAACTCGGCGGTAAAACCCGTCAGTATCGCAGTCGCACGAGCCACGTTGGATGGAAACGTCACGTCAGTGAAATTTGAGCGAGGGCCCGTTCCTCGCTGGGGCCCAAAAGAGATAGATCCTGTTCTAATTTGCATGGCGAATTCTCCTGGTTATGGATTGCAAGGTTTCGGATGATGCGGATTCGGGCGCTGATCGCGATTCGATTCGGTTTCGGCGGACGCGTGGAGTAGCCATCGGCCGTCTTCGGTTCGCTCAATGGTCCAACGGCGAGTTTGTACTCCATAACCGTGATCGTAGGCGACAGCTCGCACGGTGTGTTGTCCTTCTGAGAGCTGAGCAAGAGGGAGGTGTCGTCCACTGCCGAGTGAACCTCCATTATCGTCGAACCAACGTACATCTGCATCCGATATCATTCGCCCAGAACTGGTAACAAGGACTATGCGAATTGTCGGTGTTTCTAACCGAATCGTTCCCTCTGCTGTTCCGGGCATGCCTACTGGAACAATATCTACCTTGGGCGGCTCTGCGGGCGCGATACTAACTTCGGTCTGGGCAATGCCTGTCGCGATACCGGAGCTGGCGAGCACCCGGACTCCGAGTTTCTCAGCGCCGTGCCACAACCGATAAGGAAGTACGGCGTGGGTCTGCTGCGTCCTCGCAGATAATCCCCGCCACGAACCATCGTGGTCGCGATATTGCACGAGAAACCAAAGATCATTTTGCTTCTGATCACCCCCTGTCCATTGAAGGGCGACCTCCCGTTTCTGCGAATCCAGCGTGTAGTTGAGCACCAACTTTGGTGGATCCGGAATGTCCTCTTCGTATATCACCTTGGCGCCCTCGGTAACGACTAGCCTGCGCGCCCCGGCCGGGAAAGGAACTTCTTTACGCAGCCGCTTTGGCCAGCAATCCGGTCGGCAGTGATGGCAATCGCACAGGAGAGGCTGACAGCTCAGCACTTTATCTCCTTCGCCATACAGTTCAACTTGAAATCCGGTATCCTTGCCGCATCCTTCCTCGCGCTGCGGGCTCGCGAAATGGAAGGATACGCGTCGATCCACTTTTCGATTCCTGTGGATAGTAAGTCCCAAGAACAACGTCATCATCGGAGTACGCTGAAACTCAGAATCGCGCTTTCGCAGACGCGGAGGGCGACTGATTGCGCGCAGCATGGAAAAAGCGGAGCCTGAGGTGATGCCGCTGGATGAAGGAAAGCTTCCCATCATCCCTTCATACGTATATGGGCTGACCCAATTGGGACCCGAATACCCCATGAAGTCGAAGGTGTTCGCGGGATCGAATACCACATTATTCTCCGGGTCGTAGCCGAACTCCCCGATGCTGTCGGAAGGAAACCCATCATAGTGCGGGTATTCTCCATCCTGATCAGAGGGATCGCCGCAACGTGTGGCGCTGTCGCACGGGGCGTGATCGCGGCCAAACGCATGCCCAATTTCCTGGGCCGCCGTGGAACCGCCGCCAATGAATCCCGCGCCGACCCCGCCTCCCCCGCATCCGCCAACGCTGCCTGAGTCAATGCCGGCTGGCAACAATCCATAGTAAACATCCGTGGAGTCACCTCGCATGTCGCGAAGGGTGTCGAGCAGAGAGTTGAATCCGTCCCCGCAACCGTCCTTGATGTCTGCCTTCATGTCCTCATTGAAGTCAATAGTTGTGAAGCCCGTCATGAAGGCCTCGGGAATCGGATACACCTTTTCCACGAAATCCACCGTATTAATGAAATCGCTCTGGGTCGGAGCCGCTAGATCCAAACTTTGGCCGGTGTAGTGTACACTCACACCAAACAAGCGTAGTGGCTCGCGTTCCTCGAAATACAATGTTCGCTCAGACAGTCGTGATTGCTTTGTTGGTGACGCCACATCGAAAACCCGGCAACTAATGGTCAATTGCCCCTGGCATAAATCTTCTGGAATTAAGAAATTCAGGGTATGCGTCACATCTCTGCGTTGTATCTGATCGTCCCTTCTGGGCTGGATGGCCGAAAACGGCATCAAGGTGCTCTGCAGCGAGCCAATCGAGCTGCGCACTTCTAGCTGACCAGTTAGTTGATTAATTGGCGGAAGACCCGCAGTAGCGTCATAATCTACATAAATGCGAACGCCAGTCGGTTTGCGAGCTATCAGTCGAATGGTATTGTCAGGTCGGACGTTAGCCCCGTCGAGGTGCTGGCTGCTCCGAAAGTGCTGAATGACTTGGCTGATTTCCATTCCGGTGATGAGCAGGTCAGTTCGCGGCGGAGGCGCTGTCGCGGAAACTAGGTCTGCGAAGACAACAAAGTTAATCGTCCCCTGATAATCATCATCCCAAAAGCCTGACTAGTCCCGCAAGCCGTAGGTCACATCGACGTGAACGGCGTTGCCATCAACTCTAGTTTCAGTACGGATATCAAGGAGGCCGAGGTTGTGATCATCACCTCCAAACGACACGGCATAACCAGAGAGCCCGGCAACGGCCCTTTCAACGTCTCTCGCGAACAGCAAGGTTTCCGTTACCGTACGAGGTCCGCCACCCCGTAAGCGCGGAAAGAAAACGGATCCGCTTCGAATCTCCATATTCGGTTGACCTCCTTATTTCAACTTTATCCTTTTGGGCTTTATCCTTTTGGGCTGTAGCTTAACTGAGCTTTTCCGTTGAGTTTAGTTAAATACCAGAATTGTATTCATGGCCTGAAGTTCGGGGCTGAGTGTCTGCCTTCACTTTTATGCCTTTTGAAGAAATGAGCTAGCAGAAAAAGCAATGCTGCGACGTTCAATATGCTACGCCTTTGCGAAGAATGAGTCAATACTTACAAGTCAGGATCAGAGTGGATTCACCTTTTCCCGCTGCGCCACTGCAGGAACACCTTGACCGGTTTGCGCTGTTCGTCTCGATCATTCTACTCCAGGATATGCCCGCCAAAGGCGACCCACTTTGAAAACCGGTTGAACTGTTCGCTCTTATTCATCGCTCCGAGTGTGACCCGTCGTAAGTCCAAATCCGAAATCCAATTGAGCAGGAATTTGGTACGGACGCCTCGCCCCAGTTCATGAAAGGCTTATTTAAGCCGAACAGTCAGCGGCTTTCTGAGCCGGGACGAGGAAGGTTGCAAAAGTCGCAATGGTTGCATGGCGCGTTCTCAGCTTCTGAAAATGTTACATTTCAAAACGTAAAGTGAACGAACTCCGGCCAACAGGCCGTAACCAATTACTACGGAGGATCCCAAAATGGCAATAAAGCGAGAACAACTGACTGAAGAGCAACTGAAGATTTTAGACGAAGCCGACGCTAAAATTACGCTGCTAAAGGGCGCTCGCGAGGCACTCGATGGCATCCTCTGGACCTTAAGAAGCGGGGCTCGTTGAGAGGACATGCCGGATCGTTTTAATTTACATTTATCACCGTCAGTGTGCTGATAACAACAAACATCGGTGTCTACTAGTAGTCACTTGTGTCTAGTATTGGAGACCGCTGTCCCATACTGCACTGTCACGCGCACGCGGTATATCTCTCCGCTTGGCATCTTAATAGAGCGCCACCGCCACTCTGATGGGCTCTCCGGCGCAGTGAGCGCAGCTTTTGCTCGATCTGTGTAACAATAAAGGCCGGCAGGAGGCTTGATGCAATTAACAGAAATGAAAATTTCGCGTCTAGCCTCCCGCCGGGCATCACTGGTCCTTAGGCTTGATGATGAGCTCAGTCCCTCTGGCTTCATCAAGTCCTGAGGATTGTTCACTTCGTCTTGGGCACGATAGCTATAAATTCGATTGACTTATCACTGAGGTTTTCACCTGCATGCTTTCCCGCCGGAACCCAACCGGTCTCCCCGGCTTTCATATGATGTTCTATGGTCTCCCCGCCGGGCAACGTCGTTCTCAGGTTGGCGTCAGTCAACCAGACTACCATTCTGGGGCTAACGTCGTGCATGGGGGTCTTCTCATGAGGCCCCATGTGTATACGGAGTACGAGAATCGACTCGTTCTCGTACTCGACTTTGACCTGTGCCGGCCCGGTATGAGCGGATTCCTGCGCTTTCTCAGATGACATGTCGCTTCCTTTCGTGTTTGAACTGTGATCCCTTCTATGTTCCTGGCCCAAGGCTAGGAGAGCAAAACAGAGAATGACTAAAACCACCAAAGACACTTGCTTCATTGTGATGTTCCTTTCGATGCGAATTATGATTGGCGGCTGTTCCCAGTTTCTCTCCTATGGCGCCTTGCCGCGCGTGTCTATAGGACGTAACTGGGAAACGCCGCTTGTCGCTCCGACAGGAAGATGCTAAGAGTTGAAGTGAACTTTAAGTCAAGGAGAATCTGCTGATGACCGGAATGACCATTGGCGAGATAGCCCACAAGTCAGGTTTCCGTTCTTCCGCGATCCGCTATTACGAAAAGATCGGCTTGCTCCCCAAAGCAACCCGAGTGAGCGGGCAGCGGAGGTATGACGACCAAGTATTGCAGCGTTTAGCAATCGTGCGCTTTGCCAAGCACGTCGGTTTTAGTGTGGCCGAGATCAAACAACTGCTTGAGGGAGGGCAGCGACGCCCACCATCCGAGCGATGGCGGAAAATGGCCGCGCGCAAAATCACCCAGGTGGATGAGATCATTGCTCAGGCAAAAGCTGTCCGAAAGATGTTGCAGGAAACACTGGATCACAAGTGCCCCAAACTGGTAGAACGCGGCTGTGATCTTGCGCCCCGCTGACCTTTTGGCCTATTACTGCCATTGCCGGAGGGCGCAGTTGACCTATTGGCATCGCTACTCGAATCCGTTCAGCGATACAGCGAATCATGGGGAGGGATTGGCGCCAGACGCGTTCCTGTCTGGCCTGGAGAGAGCAAGCCTTAGTCGCCCCTACTTCAACAACGCCTGCATGTTGAGCGTCCGGTCCGGAGGAACCAATTAAACACCACTCCTTCCACATTTCCGTATCGGCCGTCCGCCGCTAATCAACATTTCATTCCTCTTTGTAGCCGCGCCAGGGACTTTCTTTTGACGCATTATAGCTTGTTACGTAATATGTTGTTATGTCAACTATCAATTCTCAAAAATTCGACCGCGAGTTGAAAAAGGGCGGCGCCGAATTGCTCGTCCTATCCTTGTTGGAGGCCCGCCCACGGCATGGTTACGAAGTCCGCAAGTTGATCGAGGCGCGCTCGGACGGCGTGCTGAAGTTCAACGCCGCCTCGCTTTATCTCCTGCTTTACCGGCTGGAAAAGCGCGGCTGGATCGAAGGCCGTTGGGTGGAGAAA
>WNGA01022567.1_pt1 | contig 11368 bp, 10 predicted proteins | sample 5400061 | NCBI WGS metagenome assembly WNGA01 (sample SAMN13153366, study PRJNA577476) | soil metagenome | isolation source: 100 cm soil or saprolite under grassland replicate 2 | place: USA:California | collected 2016-06-15
TCCCGGCGCCGGGCCACACACGCGGCATGCAGGTGGTCGTCGTCGAGACTGGCGGGCGTCCGGTCGTCGTCGGCGGCGACGTGGCGGTTTGGTTCGGCGAGCTCGACGAGCCGCACACCGAAGGCCAGCTGCGGGTGCGTGCGCTCGACCCCGAGCTGGTCTGGCTCGCGCACGAGCACGAGCCATGGCGACCCCGCACCGTCTGAGGCATCACGCCGGCGCTCTCTGAGTCGTCGAGTGGCATGTAACGAGGAGTCTTGTCGAAGAAGACGAGAATGATGGGCGCGGAACCCGGGAGGCCCAACGAGCTGTCCCCGATCACAAGGATCGATACAGCCCGCGTGCGACCCGTTCAAAGCGCGGCCGGCCGCAGCTTCATCGAGCCCGGCTCGCCGTGGCAGAACCCGTTCGTGGAGTCGTTCGGCTCCCGCGTCCGCGACGAGGTGCTCTCGGTCGAGGCATTCGACTCCGTGCTCGAGGCGCAAACGGTCATCACTGACTGGAGAACCATCTACAACCACCGGCGGCCACACAGCAGTCTCGGCTGGAGACCGCCGGCGGCCCATGCCGCTAGCCTGACCACGAACAAGTCGGAGAAACCGGCCCGACTCTCATAGCGGCCGGACCGACAAACGGGGGCCGGTCATCCCCGCTCCTACTGGCCTATCGGCGGGCCGCCAACGATGTCGCGTAGCCCGCCGCCGCGCTCCCGCAGCGTCCCGCTCCGAACCGTCATCCTTTGCGGCAACTATGCGCGTACGGTGGACCCTTGCGCTGTGCCTCCTCTTCGGGGCCGCTTGCTCGGGGGCGGCGGAGAAAGCATCGGAAGGCGCTGAATCACTCCGACACCCGGCCATCCCGCCCGCCTGTGGACGCCCGACGCCTCTTGAGCCAACCCCCGCACCCGACGAGACTGCGCCGGGCGCGCACGTAGGCCCGCTCTGGTTCGTCTTTGGCGGAACGGCGGACACTGCGCAGTCCAAGCTCTACCCAGACGACAAAGGCCTGATCACTCCGACCAAGGTGCCGATCGTGGTCCGCGAGCGGCTACGCACGCCCGTGACGCTGCGCGGGTGGCGCTGTCGGGACGGCACCCCGCTTCGCTTCTGGTACCGGCGCGAGGGGGAAGTCCCCCTCGGGCGGAACCCAGCCTCTCCCAAGGAGCTTGAGCGAGCGGGGGACCTCGTCGCTGCAGTTCGTGGCGAGCCAACAATGCCGGGCATTCCCGGCTATCACGGCCTCGTTCTTTTCAGCGCCACCGGCAAGTGGGTGGTGTCTGTGGGCGTGCAGGGCCAGCGCGTTGGCTCCTTCGTGGTCAACGTGACCGCTGGTCAGTAGCCCGCCGCCGCCCTTCCGCAAGAGTTCCTGCTCCCTACTCGCGCGCCCTGTTCCGTAAGACGACGAAGAAGACGACTCCGACGATGAGCGAGATGCCACTGGAACTCTCGGCTAGCCTCTGCGGTCTAACATCGGATGAACGGACGCCGCGTTCTCATAGCCGGGTTCATTCTCGTGCTGCTGGCAGGAGGGAGCGTCGTGGCCCTTCTCGCTTCGAGGGGCGGAGACGAGGAGCGGAGCGCAGGTGTTTCTAAGAGGCAAGAGCGAAGCGTGGCGACCACGGCCCCGGCGGAGTCCGAGAGCAGCGGTGTTCCTATCCGCTTCCTTCTCGGCGATCGCTATGGGGCCGGGGAGACTATCGATGTCGTTATCGAGAACATCGGGACGAGGGCCTACCTATTTCAGTCGTTCTACCAGGCGTGTTACCTCTCGTACTTCGATTTCTCGGGGCGGAGGTTCATCATCCCGCCCGGCACACACTGCGACCTACTCGCTGAAGAGACGATCAGACCCGGCGAACGCAAGAAGCTGTTCAGCTGGAGCCTGGACGAGTGCGTAAAGGACCAATGGGGCTGCGTCGAGAGCCAACCCTTGCCACCAGGGACATACACCATCAAGGGCCGTTTCAGGCCCAAGTTCGCCGGACCGCCAGCTCGGGTCGAGGCGACGTTCAGGATCGTCACGACCTAGAGCGACCGTCTAACCGGACGCGATCCGTACGCCGTGTAGCCCGCCGCCGCCCTTCCGCAGGCGTTCCGGCTCTACCTCGACGGACGTTCCGCGTGCCATCCTTCGTAAGACCAGAGGAATGCGCAATCCCTTCACCTGGGTCGCGGTTGCCTGCATCGCCACAATCGCGGTTGCCGCGACGTTGGACGCGGTCCGCTCACGGGAGTCACCCTCATCTCCGCGAGCCTCGGCGTCTCGAACGACGACTTCGAAGCCAGCTAGCACAGACCCTGTCAGCACCATTCTGTGGCTTCCGACCGGCACGACCACCGGCGAGGGCCGCGCGTGCGCCACCCCCGACGAGTGTCGTGAGAAGTGGTCTCGTGTTGTCGCCGAGGCTGCTGGGTACAAGGTCGTCGAGAACACTGGCAGCGCGTGGGTTGCTCGCGGTCGGGGACGGAGCTTTTACATCTGGGCCGTGGAGTCGATTGGGGCGGCGCGACTCACCAACGAGGGCTACCGAGTCCTCCGTCGCGTTAACGGCGTTCCGATTTACACGGACGGGCTTCGGTTTGCTTGGCGGACGCGCTCGGCGACTGTCTGGATCGAGGCGGGGCCAACCGAACACTCGCAAGCGCCGAAGTCAAATCAACTGCGAAGCCTCGTCACGGCAAGCAGGACTATCCCCTTGGGTTAGCGCGCCGCCGCCCTCCCGCAAGCATTCCCGCTCCGGTCCCGGGAGTATTAAGCGCAGGACGGTGGGCGGTAGGAGTGCGACGCTGGCTCGAAGCGGGCGGCTCCCCCTTTAGCAGCCTCGAAGACGGCGATGTCGGGTCGCTCTAGAACCATCGTCCCCGCTGTGATGTTCGCCCAATGGCTCGGCGTTTTGACCTTCGCCTTTGGCACCCAGTACCGACCGTCGAAGTAGGCCCACTCGATGCCGCAATGCGTCTGGAGATTGAACCGATAGCCGACTCCTTGCTCAACTCCACGAACGCAGGGAAGCTGGCTGTGCTTCGGAAGGCAGACCAACGGGACGCGGAAGTCGTCGGCGTCGTCCTCACCTGTGGACGGGAGAGCAGAGCAGCCCGCCAAGACGAGTGCGAGGAGTAGAACCGATAGCCGCCTCATACCTCTTCTTGACGACAGGCGGGTGCCAAAAGTTCCTCCTAGCGTGCGGCAGCCGCCGCCGCCCTTCCGCAAGCGTTCCGGCTTCGCTACGGAGCCTCGCCCGGTAAACACGGACCACGCCCTTGCGCGAGCCCGGCCGCCAACGGCGACGCCCGGGAGGTCTTTTCAGAAGGTGCCTAAACGTTACGCGTCAGGCGCCCTCCGACGCACAGATTTGGCTCTAACACACGATTTGGTCCTTCTCGAGGCGGCTTCGACGTAACGCCCCAATCTCGGGTTGAGAGTGCTGATGATCGCTCTCAAAGCAACCTTTTCAGTAATAACCGCCATTCTGTACGGAGCTGTGGTCTGTACGCAGGCGTCCAAGCGCGCTCCTTCGGCGGGAGTCCGCGAGCTGCCCCGACGTCGGCGCTGGCCGCGCGTCTTACCTCGTCGATGAGATTGGCATCACGCATGCCTGTCTGACTAGGCAAAGAATGCTCGCAGTTCTTGTGCGAAGCGTTCCGGCTTGCCGCCTCTGTTGGTGTTGCCTGAGGCTCCGTGGTTGAGTCCGGTGAACTCGATGCGTCTGGAATTCGGGAGGACGTGCTCCAGAGCATCGAGAGCGACCTTGAAGTAGGTCGGGCTCTTGCTGCCCCCGAGCAAGAGCGTCTCGGCGCGGATGGCCTTGAAGCTCTCCAGTGCCCCTGCGGTCTCCAGCGACAGCTGGAAGTCGTCGCGCAGCGTCGAAGCCAGCATGCTCATCGTTACGTCGCCGGGCTTGGCCTTCTTGTCCTCGCTCGCGGTCATCATCTTGGTGAGCAGCTCAAGCAGCCCGCGGGGCACGATGTTGAACACGGGCGGCCCCATCTGCGATCCCTTCATCGCTGTGACGAGCGCTGAGGCCACCTTGCCTTCGGCCATCTCCTCGTCGAACCGATTCAGGAAGGCTGTCGACACCGAGCCGTTGACAAGCAGCGGCGGCTCGAAGATGGCGGCCTTTTCGATGGCGGTGAGGCTGAGTGCGGCCTGGAGGCAGATGACGGCGCCCGCGCTGACGCCGAAGACACGACTCGCGCCCTTTTCGTCGAGGAGGGCGTCCAGATCCTCGACTTCCTTGAGGATGCGGTAGTCCTTGCCGTGGGGGCCGCTGAGGCCGCGGCCGCGGCGGTCTGGCAGGTAGACGGTGAAGTCGCCAGCCAGTTCCTCGGCGAGCTGCGTGTGGCTCTGGCCTGACTCCATGATCCCGTGGAGCAGCACCACACCCGGGCCGTGGCCGAGCTGGCGGTAGCCGAAGGGGCTAGCTGAGGGCTTGGCGAAACCCTCGATGCAAGTATTCATCCGGGGCTGAAAGCGTCGGGCGCCGTCGCTTACCCCACAAGACCATTCGTTTTACCCCACCTCGCCGCGCCGCTAGTCAGGCCGTCGGACAGTCGAGATGAACATCGCTGTACTGGCCGGACGTCGGAAGACGGGAACGATTCGGGCTGAACCAGAAATCTCGGTTCTGGGTTCTGATGTTTTCTGGGAGCGCGTGACCGGGATCGCCGACTTCCGGGCACGCCTCCTGAAGGCCTCAATGATCCTTGCTTCGCTGATAAAGGCGAGGGCGTCCGACGAGGTCGCGCGGATCAAGGCCGAGGCGCTGGGCTTGTATGGGGACAGGGACGGCGGACTGAACCTTGATGCGATAGCGAACCCTCCTCGAATCCGTCGTGGCGTCACGCCGACCCAAGGGGACTCATAACAGCGTGGCGGCCGATTCTTCTGCGGCGTTGTACGAAAAGGACAAGAGGGCCTACATCCGAACGTTCCGGGAGTTCTGCCATGCGGGAGAAATTGACGGCGACGAATACGTCCTCCTCCACTGGGCTGTGCGCTCGGCGGGAGGACTAGCGACGACTTGCTCTCAGTGGCTGCCGCGGGCGTGTTCTTCGCGCGCCGGGAACGATGGCAGGAGGACCTTGCTGCTCCCGCAATTGGCTTGTTCCCAGGACATAGGGAGAACGAGTATCAGCGGTTTGAAGGCCTGGGCATGCCTTCGGAATACATCGACGATGTTTACGTCGCGCACGCGGTCCACGCTCAGCTAGCGGACATGTGGAGCCTTCCATTCCCTCGGAAAACCCGAAGCGGTTCGTCTATTTGCCGCGGCCACCGGATCGACCCGGGGAGTCCCGGAGTGCACTCGCGCGAGGTAACGTGCATGCCCGAATCGGTGTAGACGGCGCACGGGCCCGCAGGAGGTTGACGATGGGGTGCCCTCGACGAGTCGCAGTGCTCGTCCTCTTCGCCATCTTGGCGGTCTCTGCCTGCAACGGCGCCGGCGAGCGCGCCGGCGGCTCTGAGCGCCCGGCAACGACGAGAGAGTGCCCGCCCGGCTCGAGCCGTGAGCCAGCGGATGGAGCCGTCGTCGTGACGATCTTCCACGAGACACACACGCACGGCGATCTCGCCGGCGGCATGAATTCGCCGCCCAACGTCACCTTCGCCCGGTACGTGGGGCTCCGCAACGCGCTCCGCGCTTGTCTCCCCGATCCGGCCAACAGCCTATTCCTCGGCAACGGCGACGACATCAGTCCGACCCTGAAAGGTGTGCGCACGGACGGCCAGCACACGATCGACGCCTTCAACGCCGCCGGGCTCGATGCGAACACGTTCGGCTTCAGCGAGACGGAGCTCGTCGCCGTCCTGCGTGAGCGCGTGGCCGCCTCACGGTTCACGTGGGTGAGCGCCAACGTGCGAGAGGGCGACAGTCCTGACGAGGTTTTCGCCTTCGCGCAGGGAGCACGACCGTGGATCATCAAGGACCTCGCCGGCGTGCGCGTGGGGATCACGGGTCTCCGTGGAGTGACATTCAGTCCCGGCCAACCGCCGCCGCCCGAAGAAGAGGGCGTGCGGGTCGTGGATGAGGTCAAGGCGATGAAGCAGGTCTTGCAGCAGATGCACGCAGCAGGAGCGCAGATCGTCGTTCTGCTCTCGCACATGATTCACGAGGACACGCTCCGCGTCGTGCGCTCGGTAGAGGGAATCGACGTCGCTCTCGGCACTCACCTGCCCGATGCGACTTTGCAGCCCGATTTGCAGCCCGAGATCGTCAATGGGTCGATCGTCGCGGTGGCCGGGCCGTATGACATGCAGGGGCTGGGACAGCTCGACCTGACGATCCGCGACGGGCAGATCGTCGACTACGCTTTTCGGCGCCACATCCCCTCGGCGACGGGGCCGGTCGATCGCGAGGTGGAGGCGGTCCTCGCCAGGTACCTCCGCGGGAGCTGACCCTGCCCGGCAAGCGGCCGCCGACGTGAACCGGGCGGTAGCCGGCATGCGCCGGCTAGGCCCGGCTAGGCCTTGGCTGACTGACGCCTCTCCTCGACGGACGCGTCTGCAAGAGCCGTCTTGGAATGCGCCCTAGCCAACCGTCGACGCTATTTGCGCGGCCGCCGTCGCCGACGCCTCTGCACGAGCTCGTCAAACAACGGTCTACGACTCGCAGGCGAAAGGAAGTGTGGAGCACCGTCGCGTATGTCGGCGTGCTCCTAGTGTGGCTTGGAACCGTATTCGCCGTCCAGGATGAGTCGTCCTGGTGGGTTCTCGCCGTCCCGATCGGTCTTACGGTTTGGTTGATCGCCGTGGAGGGGGATTGATCGTTAGGGCGTTTCGCCAATCGAATCGCCAAGCCCTAGCTAACCGGCATGTCCGAGGCTCGGGCCAAGCGAGGCTCCTCCGTGCGATCTGATCGTCCCGCGGACCATCTGCGATCTCGTTCTCGCCGGGCGTTCCGGTTTCAGCCCCACTCGCCGACCAAGCTGGGAGGTCGACGGTCTGTCAGCGAAGAGTACTAGTGCGCCTTCGCGAGGAGGACTTCAAGCTGGTGGACGGCTGGTGGACGTTTTTGGGCGTCGCGGGGGTGATGCGAGCCGCCTCGAAGCTCCAGGAATCCCCGCAAATAAGGAAGAAACCCTCGCCGGGAACCCGTTCACTACGCGTGAAAGTGCTCAGTGACTCCCAAAAGTGCCTCTGAGCAGGGATTTAAGCCGACGCCCGGACTCGAACCGGGGACCCCTTCATTACGAGTGAAGGGATCGCTGGAGCCTAACCGCTAGAGCCATGCGGGTTCCGCACGCCGCCCAAAGCGCGTGTCCAGTCGGTGTGTCCAGTTGAGCACGAGAAGGACCCGCCCGTGCGTCCTGGCCTGACGCGCCTTTCGTTGGGGCATGCTCCGGTAGCGCAATTCATTTGAGGACCGTCAGGCGGTCAAAGGGATCCTGGCGCCTGCCGGAGCAAAGGGACGATTGCGGGTGAGCATCCACCAGCTCGCCTCGGCGAGTTTGCGGGCGATCGTGATCGCGGCGACGCTGCCGCCGCGCTGCTTCCCGAGCCGGGCGCGCTGGCGATCGGCGAGCTCGCGGTACGGCGGGTAGCAGCGGATCGCGTTGTGCGCCGCTTCGATCAACGCCCAGCGGAGATAGGGCGGGCCGTGCTTGGAGAGCGCACCACGTCGGTCGACCTCCCCCGACTGGCGCACGCGCGGACAGAGACCCGTGTAGCTGACCAACTTGGCCGGCGTGGGGAAACGCTCGACGTCGCCGATCTCGGCGGCGATGGTGTAGCCGAGCACCGAGCCGATTCCGGGCGCGCTCATCAGCAGCGGCAGATAGCGATGCTCGACGCTGAGGCGGCGCAGCTCGCGCTCGATCCCGTCGATCTGCTCCTCGAGCACATCGATCAGGTAGAGACTCGCCGCGACGTTCGAGCGCCACGGCTCCGGGAGCTCGCAGCGCTCCAGGAAGCGTCGGCCGCCGGCGCCGAACAGATCCTCGACCGGCGCGCGCAGGCCGTGCTGGAAGAGGATCGCGTGCACGCGATTCTTGAGCGAGGTGCGCTTGTGCACGAGATGCAGCCGGAAGCGCGCCCGCTCCCGCTCGCACCGCACCTCCGGACCCGGTAGCCAGATCTCCGGCACTAGATCACGCCGGGCGAGCTCGGCCAACACCCACGCGTCGATCCGGTCGGTCTTGCAGGCCAAGGGCGCTATCCCTTTCGCCCGCTGCGCATCCGCGATCCGCACGTCCCACCCAGCGAGCTCGAGCTGGTCGTGCACGAACCGCGCGCCGGTCATCGACTCGATCGCCGCCAGCACTGGCCGCTCGCCGTAGTCGCGCTGGACTGCAAGCACCAAGTGCAGGAGCCCGTCCCGATCCGGCGGGCAGGCACCCTCACCCACGCGCTCACCGTCAGCGGCGAGCGCCTGCCAGTCGAGACGCTTGCGACTGAGATCCAATCCGACGTACAACATGCCTGGGCCTCCTTCGTTGATGACCCGCCGGAGTCTGTCCGGCGAGCTGGAGGTCCTTCTTCATCGGATTCATTACGAGTGAAGGGATCGCTGGAGCCTAACCGCTAGAGCCATGCGGGTTCCGCACGCCGCCCAAAGCGCGTGTCCAGTCGGTGTGTCCAGTTGAGCACGAGAAGGACCCGCCCGTGCGTCCTGGCCTGACGCGCCGTGTCAAAAGCACCAGGGGTGATCACCGTCAGCGCGCTCGCCCTCCTCGTCGCAGCCTGCAACGCCGACAAGTCGTCCCTGACGACACCGACCCAGGCGGCAAGGACGACCGAATCAGCGGAGGAGGATACGACCGAGGCGACGACCACGCAGCCGACGCTGCTCCTCGTCGCACGTGTGATCGACGGCGACACTCTCGACCTTGACGACGGCGACCGAATCCGCCTCGTACAGATAGACGCGCCTGAGGGAAAAGGAGAGTGCTACGGGAAGAAGGCGGGGAGGGTGCTTCGACAGCTTCTGCCCGTCGGCACCCAGGTTCGGATCATCCGCGACCGCAGGCTCGACAACATAGATCGCTACGGGCGGCTGCTCCGGTACGTCTTCAAGGGCCAGAAGAACGTCAACCTCGTCCTCGTCCAGAAGGGCGCTGCGAGCGTGTGGTACTTCCACGGCGACAAGGGCCGATACGCCGAAAAGCTCCTGCGAGCCGCGAAGCAAGCCAAGGCCGCAGGCCGCGGAGCGTGGGGAGCGTGCGAAGCGAAGCTCGAACCACTTCGCGCGTTCCAGACGCGCCCGAAGGCTCCGCCGCCGCCTTCACCCCCGACAGAGAACAACTGCGACCCGAACTACAAGGGCGCGTGCCTTGACCCCAACGCCTACGACTACGACTGCGCTGGCGGCGAAGGCGATGGCCCGAACTACGTCAGCGGCCCGGTGTACGTCGTCGGAGACGATCCGTTCGACCTAGATCGGGACGGCGACAGGGTGGCGTGCGAGAGCTAAAGCGTCACCGAGAGAGGAGACAGAGATGAAACGCCTACTGGCCCAACTGTCCGCAGCGGTGGCGATCGTCGCGCTTGCGGGCGCGACCGCGACCGCCGCGCCAGGAGCGATCCGCATCACGAAGATCTAGTACGACTCGCCCGGCGCAGACACCGGGAACAACAGCAGCCTCAACGCCGAGTGGATTCGGCTCAAGAACACCGGCTCAAGGGCGCGCTACCTCACCGGCTGGAGAATCCGAGACGCCGCTGGCCACGTCTACAAGTTCGGGACGTTCAGGCTCCGTGCGGGCTACTCCGTCAAGGTTCACACCGGCAGCGGATCGAACACCGCGACGAACCGCTATTGGGGCAGCAGCGGATACATCTGGAACAACGACAAGGACACGGCGACCCTCAAGAACGCGAGCGGCGTCGTCATCGACCGATGCTCGTACAACAGCACCGCCGTCGATTACAAGGTGTGCTAGAGAGGATTGCTATTGAGCGCTACGTGGGAATACAAAGTCGAGAGCGTCCGCATCGCCGACCGCTGGTCGGCGATGCGTCAGGCGGAAGAGATCATCAACCTTGAAGCCAGGATCAACAGCCTGGGGAATGACGGATGGGAGCTGATTAGCTACGAGTCCGTGCCCATGTTCGGCTCCTTCAGCAACAAGCTTGAAGGGCTACGCTTACCTTCTCTTCTTCAAGCGGCAGAAGGGGTAGCGGTTGAAGGAGAGGTTCCCAGTCAGGTTGCGCCGTGTTCGCCTCACGCTCACGGCTCTGGTGGCCGGATTCTCAATCCTGCTCATCAGCGGCTCCGCGATTGGAGGAAGCGCCTGCACGACCGACGGCGGGGGCGGCAACTACGCGTGCTGCAAGGTTTGTACGACGGGGAAAGCCTGCGGCGACACCTGCATCAGCCGGAGCTACGAGTGCCACGTCGGCCCCGGCTGCGCCTGCGACGGCTGAGATGCCCACCGCGCTCGACAACGGAATCCGCTCGCCGAGGAAGCTACTCGCCGCGTTCGTCCGCAGGCTCGTTCTCAGGTTGAGGGGCCTCCGATAACTCATCGCCTCCGTCTTCCCGCAGGCTAGGGAGAGCTGTCGCAAAAATCTGTCGGGCTGTTCCGCCAGTAGCCGTTCACATACGTCCCATCGGAACGGAAATAGCCGTTGACCCACTGATTCTTTGGGCAGCCTGCATCGTTGTAACCCCGCGTGGAGACCATTGGAGGCACAGGCCCGCACGGCGCACTCGGCATGGTAAGCGACGCCTTTAACAATGGCTGCAGGAACTTTGCACGGCGCAGAAGTGTGCGCGGGCGGTGGGCCTGCGCACACCTGTGGCAGCTGCCACGAACGCGTCCGAGGGGACACTCGGGCGTAACCTGGCCTACATCCTTCCGCCGCCCCCGGATCAGGCGCCTGCCAGGTGTCGGTGCGGTTACGGCTGTCCAAGATAAGAGGGCCGGGGGATCTGGGGCCCGAACAAGGGGCTCACACGGCAATGGTGAGCCATGGATTACCGGCGGTCGCAGGAAGTTTGCGCTGCGTCACACTGTGATCCGGCCGGGATGGGATCACACCGCCAGAGCGGGCATCGCCCGACTTCTCAGCGAGCGGTGCCACAGATTCCAGCATCTATATGATTACTGTAGCCTCCCGGGCATTTCGAGACGCGGCAACGATCCGGCACGCGGTCATTTTTCGCGACCACAGCGAGATTGCTGACCTACCTTCGGCAAACCTCAAGCCTTAGATCGCTTGTTACATCGCTTCAGGGGGACACGACCGAAGGCGCCTACGAGAGCCAAATCCCCGCGTCCGAGGTCGCGCAACGGCGTAGCATTTTGTAACCCGGTTTCCTCGATTCCGGCGGCCGCATGCACACGACCGGCTCACCCCCGGAACGACGCCCTTTCCCTGCAACTCAGAGCCCTGCTCACAGCCTCACGGAGGCGCCCGCTATTTCGAA
>WNGA01031959.1_pt1 | contig 11368 bp, 11 predicted proteins | sample 5400061 | NCBI WGS metagenome assembly WNGA01 (sample SAMN13153366, study PRJNA577476) | soil metagenome | isolation source: 100 cm soil or saprolite under grassland replicate 2 | place: USA:California | collected 2016-06-15
CCCCAGATCCGCTGTCCGTGTCTCGAGTAATAGGCGAACTCGCTCGTGGGGATTCCGACGGCAAACAAGTCGTCGAGCAAACCCAGCTCGGCCAACTCTCTCACTCCGTGCGGGAGGACGTTGATGCCAACCCCCAGTTCTCTTACCGCCGGCGCCGACTCGAAGATGTCCACGTCGTCGATGCCGGCATCGACCAGGGACAACGCCACAGCCATCCCGCCAATTCCGCCTCCTGCGATCGCGACTCTCATGCAGTCCTCCTCGTACCTGGCGCAGCCCGCGTTCAGAGATTCACGAAGCTGGTAGTCAAGGCCTGGAGGAAGTCCGCGTCGACTGTTACATGTGGATGCCTGAGTGCCTCGAGCCGCTCGGGATCCACATCCAGGCAATTCTCACGGTCGACGAGCATCTGGTTCAGGATTTCCAAATCAGACAACGTGGTCTGGACGAGAGCCACGTTGCCGACCCACACGCTTTCGCCGTAGCCTTGGACCAGAGACGGTCCGCCAGCAGTATGTGTCGGTTCCGCCGCACGCGCCTGGGTACGAGCACTGAGTGCCGCCGCCGTAGAGGGATACACCAGCGCCATCAGCACACGACCTCGCGTGAGGTCGCGAACCACTATCCGACTGACCGGGGGTGAGGTCCACTCCCAGCTGACCGGTTGGTCGACCTGGAATCCGGTGCTGGCGAACGCGTATCCGACATGCTCGACAGTGAGGTTGGCGTCCGGGCCCGCTGGCAAATCCTGGGCTGCCGCGGTCAACGGAAATAAACACGCTGCCGTCGTGACGGCCAGGGCGATGATCCTGCGTGCCTTCATGAGCGATCTCCTTCGGCGCTCAGCCTGCGCCCCCGCGATGACCGTCAGGAAGGCAAAACCCACAAAGTTGCCCGCAAAGTTCGACCCACAAAGTTCCAGCCATGGAACCGCGCGGGTCGTGATGCGCTCGGGCCGCCGGGGCAAGCCGAGCACACTTCGGCGATCGTCCAAGCCGCCGCCAGTTGTTCCTGCGCCGCGGCTACATCGGCACCACGATGGATGCCATCGCCCAGGCGGCCAACGTCGCACCGTCACCGTGTACGCCACCCTTTGGCAGCCAGCGCGCCGTCCTGGACCGGCTTATTGCCGTATCGCTTGTCGGCGACGAACAACCCATCCCACTTCTCGACCGCGAAGGTCCGCGGGTGTCCTGCGCGAGACGAACCAGGCACGTCAGCTGACGATGTGCGCCGCGGACATCGCCCACATCGTGGAGCGGGTGAGTCCGATCTTCCAGGTCACGCGGCGCCCGCGGAAGCCGAGGTCGCACAAGCGGCCGTACAGGTGCACGGGCAAGATAGCGCGGGCGAGAGGTCACGAACACTGGCGTGGCGCCGACCTGAACGATCGCCTCGACGTTGGCGATGAACGTGTGCGCACCGTAATGACCTCGTCGCCGGGACCTATGTCGAGCGCCACATGGAGCGCATTAGTCCCATTGCCTACGGCGACGGCGAACTTGGTACCGGCCCACGTGATTGATTGCAGTTTTCTCGGAAATTACGAGCTCGGTCGCGATCTGACGGTTGGATAGTCCGCGACGAACCAGGCCCGCTACGTCGCGCTCCCGGGCCGTGAACGTGCCGCCACGCAAGCGCGCTGCTCAGGATGATCGCACTGCTCGTGGGCTCTGTCATGGCGAGTTCACCAGCGCTATCGCGTTTCCAGTTCCGCGCGCACATGGGATGAAATGCCCGCCGACACGCTCCCACGGTATGGCTCGCGGTGAGTAACGCTATAAGCTCTCCTGGTCTAACACGGTGTTAAGTGGCACTCGCGAAGGCGCCCGAGTGAAGGCGGTCGCCATGCATGCATGGCTCGCGCAACTCACGCGGCCTGACCGTTGACCAGAGATGCCCGGACTTCGACGAAGACACGCTCCAACGCCGGCGGCATCGGTACTCTCTCAGGGTCTTCGCCCTCACCCAGCTCCACGAGCGCGCTGCGTAACCGCCGTGCGGTCGCTTCTAACCCCAGAAGGTCGCTCCGTCGGCCGTGCAGCCTGGCCAGTGCTTCCCAGAGGCGATGGTCGAGTGGATCGTCCTCGGCAAGCCCGATGTACAGTTCCTCAGCTCGAGCCAGCTGCCGATCAGTCCCGCTTGCGAGCAGGTCGGCCAGACGTCGTCGTGCCTGCTGCTGCAAGCGGGCGTACTTCACCCGCAAATCAAGAAGCCGCGGGCCCTCGTCGAGCCAGCGATAGGGTGGCACATCTGCCCGGTCGAGGAGGTCGCCTCGGTACAGCTCCAGCGCCTCCTCGTAAGGTGCCACCGCTTCGTCGGGAGGCACCGACCTCGCCTCCTCGACCAGCTTGAGGAATCGGTGAACGTCGGTTTCTATCACCGTTGGGTTCAACCGGTACACCGGGTGCTGCTTGTCCATTCGAGCAAGTGGATCGCCCTCTAAGGTGGGAACGAGCCTCTTGAGCGCCAGTCGTAACCGGTAGCGTCGCTTCTTCAACCGGTCTGCGCGGGCCTCGTCGTCGTCCTCCTCCCAGAAACTGTCGCCGATCACCTCCGCGCGGACACCAGACGGGTCCTGGACACCGAGAAACACTAGCAGCTCCATTGCCGCCTCGTCCGGATCGCCGGGTAATGGCCAGACGAGCTTGCCATCGTACAGCAGCTCGCGCGCGCCCAGAAACCGGGCACGTAATCGTGGCCGCCCCGCTGGGAGACCGGATGCCGATGACGCCTCGGCGCCCACGCCATGACCCCGATCCTCGACGCTCTGTGCTGGCCGCATTGGTGGCGCCGTTCCAAGATCCGTAGTTGGTTCGGACACTGTGCCATTCAGTGGCGTGACCGGCACCTCCGGCGACTGTGTCGCGCGCGAATCCGAGGCCTCCGGGGTTCCCCGCACATGCGGCAGCTCCAAAGGCAGCCGTTCGAACTCACCCACCGCACCACGAAAGTCACGACCCGGAGCCTCTTCAAGGCGCGCCTCGATGGCGGTCAGCGGCGGCTCCTGCCCGGATGGTGAATCCGTCTCGCGCGTCTCGGAGGTCGTACTGGGTGTGGGCGTTTCCGCAACCGTTGGGCTGTTCTTCGTGTCATCATCAATCTGGTGCGGCCTCCACCAATCGACCGCTGTCGCGTTCCCTCGAATCAGTGTTGCCAACCGCGCCAGACGGTCGGGAGCTATACGGTAGCCGAGTGCCTGCACAGGGACACGCCGCTCCAGGCGCACCAGAAGGTGGCCACCGGGGCCAAGCTCCGTGGCGTCGCCGGAGCCCAGCAGTGCGACGCTTTCCTCCTCATCCGCCGCGCGCAGCACCAGTCTAGTCCCGAACTCCGGCAGGATCGGACAATGCTGAATCAGTTCGAGCGCGCGTCGCTCGCACCCAGCCAGCACGCGCACCCGGTAGCGTGGCCCGTGCAGCATCACGGGACCGAGAGCGGCAGTGTGGTCAGCACTCAGCTGATGGAGCTCAGGCACGACGAGCACCAGGTCGGGGCCGTCCATCTGGCCGCTGGTAATCCGTCGCTCCAGCTCCTCTCGGATGAAGGTCAGCGCGTTGAGCGCGCCATGTTCGTCGAGCGGGTCGGCCAGAGGCTCGGCCACGTGAGGCAGTCCAAGCAGATCCTCAGGGAGCGCGCGGGGACTGCCGACGACCACAAGTCCCAGCTCAGCGGGCGAGCGCTGGGCGACGAGGGACGCCAGGAGCGCGCCGAGTACCGAGTCTGCTCCCTGGCCAACTGGTGCGGCTACTAGCACGTGGCTGAGCGCGTCCCAGTTGGCCGCGAAGACCTGTCGATCAGCGAGCAGCCCCAATCCGAGCAGCAAGGATGGCGCCGGCCAGGCCTCGGGTGAGGCGCCCAGGTCGTCATCCCGCCCCGCCGGCTGGACTTCCAGGGCAACGCCTGTCAGACGAACCAACACGTCGCCATCGCGCGAAACCATCCCCTCCACATCTGACCTCTCGCCGAAGGCGCGCGTTGCGGCTTCGGACAAACATCCGATCACCTGAGCTCTGGCGGCCATCGGAACCTGCTGAAGCATCAGGGTTGTCGATGAGCGTCCATGACGGACCGCGGCCAGTGAGGTGCCTCTCAAGGGGGAATCGTCGGCATTTCCGGCTGTTCGCCGCATGAGCTCGGCACCCAATGCGCGAGAGAAACGCGCTGCCACAAGTGCCGCGGTGGCGAGGTCATCACCAGAGAGCCCCCGGGCCAGTTGCTCGGCTGGATCGGCCTCCGCGAAACCTGCCGCGACCGTGACGTCGCTCTCCGGCTGGTTCCGGCGACGTCTGTGATGCCGCCGTCGCAGAATCAGTGCGCCCCCAGCGAGAGCAGCACTGGCACCCACGACGCCGGCAGCCGCACCGAACGCCGGTGAAATTAGACGCTCTGGCTCTTCAGGCGCGCCGCCTCCTCTGGTTCGTTCTTCGGTTGCGGTGGGGATGGGGCTTGTTATCGGGGGCGCTTGTACGACTTCGGGAGATGGGCCGGCGACTTCAGCGGGCTGGCTTACTGGAACGGCGGGAGCGCTGGCACCCGCTGGCGGCGTCTGCTCGGTTGCGCTGGCTGGCTCGATGCTGGGCGGGGGTTCAACCGTGGCCGCTCGCGCCCCTGCAGAGTCGGCGCGTCCCTGCGGCAGTTGCAGGCGCAAACCAGGCCAGATCAACCGCGGGTCACGAAGGACGCGTCGCTCGTCAAGCCGCACGCCTTCATTCACCGCGAACAGCTCGGGCCAGCGCTGCTCGTCGCCGAGCAGACGCGCACTGATCCCTGCCAGACTGTCGCCCTGGCGGACTGTGTACCAGCGCCGCCCGTCGACATCGGTGTGGATCGCTTCGGTGGGCTCCGGCACGATCAACCGCCATCCGGGTTGGATGACCCCTGCACGATCGAACGTTCTGCCGTCCTCCATTCGTCGACCCTGGTTCGCTTCATAGAGCACGTGCCATCTGTCACCGTCTGCGTAGAACCGGTCGGCGATCCTGGCCAGGTTGTCACCCGGCTGCACCGTGTACACCACACTGCCAACCGGGATGTCCTCAGCGGGCTCTATTGACGCTCCCCAGACTTCCGATGGAGCCGGCCAGGGCGCACCCGCATGTGGAGTTCCCACGATGACAACGAGTGCCTCGTCGTGGGGCGCTCCAGCCGCGGCGACCGGCAAACCCGGTAGGGCCACCCTGACCACCATGCTCCCTGCCAGCGAAGCCTGTACGGCCTTGCGGACGAGCGGAACGCTGAGGACATCTGCGACTGTGCGGAACCGCCGAACCGCCGCTGTCCCCGCTGCGACACGCTCGGCGCCGGCGGCGACCAACTGCGAGGATACCGATCAGGTAGATCGCTCCGTCGAGCGGCGGGCGGGAGCTGCGCAGCAATGCCTCGAGCGAGGCGGGGTCCGGGATTTCGAGCCGCGGATCGGGGCCTTGCGGCAACCCGACGATCCTGTACAAGCCAGCACTGAAAATGAGGAGGAATGGGATGAGAACGCGCAGCGAGACAGCTCCATCCGAACGCGCCGCTGACAGTGATCTGGCCTGCATGGCTGTTCCTCCCGCGTGCTCGCTACCGCTGGACGATCGACTGAATCTGGCGAACCTGATGGCGTCCGTCGAACGAGCGATTGATGTCCGGTATGCCCTGGAAGCCACCGCCATTAGCGCTGAACTCCGCCGACCAGGTGACAGTCAGCCTGATTGGATAGCCGCCCTGATCGAGAAAGTTGATGCTCGACCAGTGGTACGCGTGCGCTACCGGCGATGCATTGACGGGATCGGGATCGGTGTACGCACGACCCAGCCCATTACGATTGTCGAATGCCGCCGCGTTGTTCCTGTCGTCCCCGAACGCCCACGCGTAATGCCTGGGATTCAGCTGAACGACGACAGTCACCGAGTCGTCGATCGTACGGCAGTCCGTTACGCCATTGAGCAGCCGGCATTCCAGGTGGCTGGCATGCTGGGTCTTCGAGTGCGTAATAACGCTGCCGTCATAACCCTCGACCCAGAACCACTAATAACGCTGCCGTCATAACCCTCGACCCAGAACCACGAGTCGACATTCACCCGACCTGGATCCGGATTGACCTTCAATGTGATCGGTGGAAGGGGAAACTCTTGCTCGGCCCGTAAGGCCAGGTTCCAAGCGTTGATTTGCGGAACAGGACCAATCGACGCGAACGGTGTCGTTGCGCCGATGGTCCCGGGAGTCACGAAGGTCCAGCCCCCAACCGATACCCCGCCAAAACTTCTGGTGGGTCCGTTCGGCTGGGTCTCGAACGACATTGGACCGCCCGGCACGATGACGTTGGCTCCTCCCGTCGGTGGCAGAAGCCGAGGAAGCGAGAATCCAGGGCCGGTCGCTCCGCGTGGACCACCTGGGTTTTCGTTGATGACCCCACCTGGTGATCCAGGTGATCCCGAGGTGCCTTGGTTTTGGCCATTGATGCCAATGCCAATCGTCACTCCGTTATTCGAAGGACTGACAACGACACTCTGATTCACATTGCTTGGGGTAGTGTTCTGCCATGTCGTGAACGGCTTGTCGTCGTCATCGGCACGAGCTGGTAAAGGGAGCGAGAGGCTCAGCAGTGCCACGGACAGCACAAGCAAGTGTCTAAACATCACAGCTATCCTCCCCCGTGCTGATCGATCACTTTCCACGTCCCACCGATGTTCTGCAACGAGAACGTGGTCGTGAGATGTTCAACGTTGGGCGCGCCACCGGGGGTTACCGGTTCCAGGCTAGTCGGATGGACTTTCACCGATGTCGCGACATAGCGATCTACAACTGTAGCGATATCGGTGCTAGCTTGTGTGATCCAGATCTGATGCTTCACGTCGGACTGGTAGCCTATGCCCTGTTGTTGGTAGCCACTCAATAGCTGCTGAGCTCGGCTAAGCTCGGTACCAACCATCACGCTTTCCAGATCCGGATTCGTAGGGTCGGGATCACGTAGTGCATTGACACGCACCGTCCAGTAGTTGGAATACGCCTGTACGATCTCGGCAGCCAAGTCCGCTGGAAGGGCAGCTTGCACCGGCGTTGGTTCAGCTTGGATTGTTGTCGAATTGGGCTGCGCAGTTGGCGCGTTAGCCGCCGCTAATGTCGGAGCGGATGTCGCAGCCATGACCGGCTGCGTTGTCGCGACGATCGCGGGCACCGGTGTTTGAAACTCGGGTGTGGCCGCGGGCGCTGGCTGTTGCACAGGAACGGGTGTCGCGGCGGGCCTGACCTGCGCACCTGACGTCGCACCCGCCGAGGCTGGTGCTGCTGCCGGCGCCCCGGCAGCAGCAACCGTGGGTCGCGGCGCCAGCGCCTCTTGCGTCCCGAGCGCTGACTGAGTCGCACGGGCGGCTGCGATCTCCCCGTCCTGCCCCGGCTCGGGCGGGAATATGTGCAGCGCTCTGAGCCCGAAGAGGACCCCGAACAGGATCGCCAGACCGACAACCATGCCCACGCTGATGCGCCAGTCGAATCCAGGCTCTCGGCGAGGCGAGCTTGGTACGCGGCCATCGGACGGAGGTGGGCTACCCGTCGGCGCGCGGGGGTCAAGTTGTGTCATCGGCTGCCCTCCTCACTGGACTGGCCGATCGATGCCGCCGCGGGGCCGGGCATCAGAGCGAGCTTGTATCTGAACGGTCGAAATATGCAACAGCTGAAGAAATGTTGGTCTTACTGATTGACGAACAACGACGGCCAGATGTTGTTCGTCAGCCTGAGTAATCACCTGAAGATCGGGGTAGAGCGCGGCTATGTAGGCAGCCGCCGCCTGCTGCGCTGCGGTCGGATCTAGAACATCTGGCGCCCCAGGGACAGCTCGCGCGTGGCCGATCTGAACGTGCCCGACGCCCGTGCGCGCGGCGCCGTCGGCGGCACCCTGTGCACGTCGATGAGCGCGCAGCACTGCCTCGCCGTCGATCGCCAGACCAATGACCGAGAGAAACAGCGGCAATACCACGACGAACCATACCAGCGCCTGCGCACGCTGTCGCCGAACGTGCTTCATCGGACGTTCCGAAACGGATCAATGGGTTCGGCGTGCTGGTGGCGCAGCGTCAGCTCGCTGGGGCCAAAGATTGGGATGAAGGCGAGCGAGACTCTTACCGTCGCATCTGCGCGAACCCGGCCGCCGGGGCGAAAGTCCCTGGCGTCGACGGTTACAGTCGCGTCCCGCAATCTGTACCCGTAGGCCACCTGCACACCCCGCGCTACGCCATGCGCGGCCGCCTCGGTAGGATCGGTCGCCGTCGCCGCGGCGCGAGCCGCTTCCTGGCTGACTGCCAGCAATGCGGCGTCAGTTCGTCCCACGACCCCGACCGCGAACACACCCAGCACCAGCACCAGCATCAGGGGCAGCACGAGCGCCGCCTCGACAAGCGCCTGACCCCGGTCCGCTCTGAAGGCACTCGCGTGCACTTGTTCGCCGACTCGACAGCTCATGGGATGAAGCGATCCTTCGCCATCAACGCAGTCGCGTGCAACGGGATCGTAGTCACGGGTCCCCACGGAAAGATCGCGGGAAGATTGCCCGTAGCCTCGAAGCGCACAGCAGTCGCGTCCTCAGTCGACACCACATTCACCAACGGTGCGCTTGGGCCCAGCCCGTCACGCAGGAGCGCCGCGGCAACCGCCTGGCCGCTGGCCAGCGTGCCGGTCTCACTGGAAGCTACACGCGCGCCGTCCTGCACCGCGGCGGTCACCACACCCTCGGCATGCATCCAGAGCGCGAACTGGACCGCGCCGACTCCGGCCAGGATCAGTAAAGGAAAGATCAAGGCCACCTCGACGAGCGATTGACCCCGTGCGGATCGGCGCGGTGATGTCGGACCGTTCACGTACTTCGTCCTCGTGATCGCGATCTCAATTCGTGCTGTGACTCGCCCAGTTCGATCAGCCGATGCCTGAGAAACGAGCCAGCAGTCGGGTGAACAACGCCGATATGCCGCCGCCGAACATCTGGATCGCGCCCAGCGCGACCACGGCGACCAGGGCGACCGCGACACCGTATTCGACCAGATCCTGCGCACGATCCCGCGACCGTGCCGCCACCCGAGCGACGCGGCTGGTTGTCGCCATCGCGACGCGGGTCAAGCGAATAAGTCGAGCATTCATCTGCGACATGACAAGTACCCTCGCGTCTTCACGCTGGCGCCGACTGACACCAGACGACTCGGGCCCGGGCTGGCGGGCTGCACCGATGCGGCGAAGCGTTGCTCACGCCTCACTGGCCCCACGACGCCACGCTCGCCGCGGCGGGCGCCAACAGGATGACGAACAGAACTGGCAGGATGAACACGGCGACCGGAATGACCATGCGAATGCTTCCCTTGCCGCCTTCTTCCACGATGTACAGGCGCTTGCGTTCACGGAGCGCCGCGGCCTGTGTTCGCAGCACTTCGGTCAGCGTGAGCCCCAGATTGCTCGCGGCCTCGATGTGGCCGACGACTGTTTGAAGCTCGGGGATGCGGTTCCGATCGGCCATCGCGTGCAGTGCCGGGACGAGGTAACGCTGGCCATATCGCAGCTCGCGACGCACACGCTGAAGCTCTCTAGCCAGTTCACCGTCGCTGCCCTCGGCTACGCGCGCTACCGCCTCCTCGATGGAGCGCCCGGCGGCGAGGGCGATGGCCAGCATCGATAGCACGGCAGGCAGCTCCATGACCATGCGCGTCCGCCGTCCCTTCCGCTTCTGGGCGAGATACCAGTCCGGTACAGCAAAGCCCAACAGGCCCAGAGCTGCCCACAACCAGATCGGTGACGCGCCAAACGGGCGGATTCCGATCATCTCCGTGGCAGGCAGAAACCCGAGCCCGAGCAGAGCCAGCAGGAACTTTTCCCCGAAGTGATGCGCTGGCGTCACGCCTGGACGCAACAGCTCCAGCGACCGCTCGAGGTCCTCCAGACGGATGAGTCCGAAGCGCGCCAGCAGTTCCTGGAGCTGACGCCCAAGCTCATCCACGGCTGGCCGCACGATGGAATGTCCGACGGCGATCGGCCGCAGCGCTGCATTGTGTTGTTGCTGCGCTCGATGCGCCCAGTAGTCAGGCTCGAGTCGACGCAGGCGAGCCGCCAGCGGCTCGCGCGGCGCGCCGAATGGCAACGTCTCCACGAAGCCAAACAGTCCCAGAGCCAGCAGCGCGAGGCAGACGTACGGCCACAGGGAGAGCAGCCCAGTCATTGGACCAGCACCCGTTGCTCGACTGGCAGCCGAGATGTCCAGCGCATTGCCTGGTAGCCGACGACCACGCTCGCGGCGCAGGCTCCCAGGATCAGCTGCCCCTCGACCGAGTCGAACAGATCCAGGTAGTGCGGCGAGATCGCACGCACAACGACCAGCAGGACGAGCGGAATCGCCGCGATCACCCGCGCGGAGGCCACGACTCGTGTGCGCTGTGCGCGAAGGTCTGCCTGAACCCGCAGCTCGTCACGAACCGCCTGAGCGAGCTCAGACAATACGGGTGTGAGCTGGGGAGAGCCGAGCCGCTCGTTCAGCAGCAGAGTCGCCACGCAGGTGTCGAATACAGGATCAGCGAGCCGCTCACGCATCCCGAGTAGCGCGTCGCGCAGTGTGCTCCCATGCGCCATTAGCTGCACCGCGCGCTGGAATTCCGGTTTCAGCAGCGCTGGGCCGTAGGTGGCCAGTGCGACCAGGCCTTGCGCCACGTCGCCGCCGGCGCGGATGCTGTTACGCAGCAGACCCATGGCGTCGGCTAGCTCCGCCTGGACCCTGGCTCGCCGCCCCTCCTCTCGGCTTGCGTACCAGAGAAACGGCAGTCCAGCGCCGAGCCCGGCGACGACAACGCTGACGAGCGGCCACCCCGTAATCAGCTGGCATGCCAATCCCGCAAGCGCACCGGCGCCAAGGGAGAACAACACGAAGTCACGTGGGGTCACGTCGTGCAGGCCGGCGCGATGCAGAAACTCCTGTACTCGACGCGAGTGCCGCCGCGGAAGTGCGGGTTCTTCATTGACCGGGCTCGTCCAGGCCTCGTGCGTCAGCCAGACGCTTAACGCGAACAGTCCGGTCAGCAGGAGCGGAATCATGCGAGGACTCCGTTCGTCCTGCTGACCACCGTTGCCGATGGCACCGCGTACGACACGCCCTTCCTCGCGAACTCAGCCATGCACCTGGGAGGCGTACCAGTCCACTCCAGACGACCGGACACTTCGTCGCGCAGCCAGAGGTCGTGGCCCTGGATCGTATTGCCCTCGAGGCCGCTGATCTCGAACACGTGCGTCAATACGCGACGACCGGTGCCCGGCTCTTCCGCCATCTGTATCACCAGCGAAATTGACCGCGCGATGAGTCGCGCCATCACCGGCTCGGGCGGCCGCTCGGGAGCCATCATGCCCAGCGTGATGAGTG
>WNGA01021423.1_pt1 | contig 11366 bp, 10 predicted proteins | sample 5400061 | NCBI WGS metagenome assembly WNGA01 (sample SAMN13153366, study PRJNA577476) | soil metagenome | isolation source: 100 cm soil or saprolite under grassland replicate 2 | place: USA:California | collected 2016-06-15
CGTCTTGGAGTTCTGCTTCTCCACGCCGCGCATCATCATGCAGAGGTGATAAGCCTCGATCACGACGCCCACCCCCAGCGGCTTCAGCACACGGCACAGCGCTTCCGCGACCTGATCGGTGAGCCGCTCCTGGACCTGCAGCCGGCGCGCGAATACTTCGACGACGCGCGGGATCTTGGAGAGCCCGACGATCCTGCCGTTCGGCAGGTAGGCCACGTGCGCTTTGCCGAAAAATGGCAGCATGTGGTGCTCGCACATCGAGTAGATCTCGATGTCGCGCACGCAGATCATGCTCTCATGCTTCTCCTCGAACACGGCGTCCCCGACCACCTCCTCGACGTCCATGCCGTAGCCGCGCGTCAGCCATTTGAGCGACGCCTCCACCCGGGCGGGCGTCTGCCGCAGCCCCTCCCGCTTGGGGTCCTCGCCCAGCTGCTCGAGCATCTCGTGCACGAGCGTCTGGAAGGGGATGTGCACCTCGGTCGGCTCGGTGTGCGATTCGTGGAAGCTGTGCAGACTGGCGGACTTCATTTGGTCTCGTGCCATTCTCACTTTCCTTCGTAGTCGACGTAATTGCGCTCGGTTTCCCACAGCCGGATGTGCGCCAGGCGGGCCGGCGCGACGGCCGGTACCAGCACCCGCCAGCACGCGACCGCGATGTTCTCGGCTGTAGGATTCACGTCGCGAAACCAGGGGACGTCGAGATTCAAGTTCTTGTGGTCCAGGTGACGCAGCAAGCATTCGGTCACGATGTCCTTGAGCCTGGCGATGTCGAGGACATAGCCGGTGGCGGCGTCGATCTCCCCTTCTACCGAGACGTCGAGATTGTAATTGTGGCCGTGGAAGTTGGGGCTGTTGCAGACGCCGAAGACACGCTCATTTTCCGCTTCACTCCAACGCGGATTCGAGAGTCGATGCGCGGCATTGAAATGGACACGACGTGTCACTACGCAGCGCGGCATACCTAAAGCTACTCGCCCCAGCGATGCAGGCGGGAGGCACCGCGCTCGCGGCGCTGTGGACGTTTCCCAGCATGCTGCTGTCGGCGTTCCTCGTCGCCTGGGGCGCGGAAGCCGCGCAGTTCCTCATCTCTCAGGGGCTCGCCCTCGCGATTCTCGCATGGCTGCAAACGCTTCCCGAGTTCGCCGTCGAAGCGGTCATCGCCTGGGAGGCGGGACGGAACCCCGAGCGCGCCCACCTCGCGATCGCGAATCTGACGGGAGCGATCCGGCTGCTGCTCGGCCTGGGTTGGCCGATGATTTACTTCGTCTTCGCGTTCTCGGGACGGCGCCGGGGCGACCCGCACCTGGCGCCGATCACGCTCCAGCCGGAACACGCGGTCGAGATCGTCGGGCTGGTTCCGCCGCTGCTCTATTTTGTCGTGATCGTCTGGAAGCAGTCGATCACCTGGATCGACGCGCTGGTGTTGTTGCTGCTGTACGTCGCCTATCTCCTGGTCTTGTTGCGGAATCCGCCACACAACGTCGAAGAACTCGTCGACGCCCCGCGCGTGTCCCAATGGGCCTACCGGCAACGGGGCTGGCGACGACACGCGGCAATCGGCGCCTTGTTTGGGGGAGGCGGCCTCCTGTTGTACGTCACCGCCCATCCGTTCCTCGAATCGATGCTCGCCGTGGCGGCCATGCTGGGGATCAGCCAGTTCGTCCTCGTGCAATGGGTCGCCCCGTTTCTCTCGGAATTCCCCGAAAAAGTCTCCGCGTTCTTGTGGGCGCGGCGTGTGACGCATGCTCCCATGGCGCTGATGAACATGGTCTCGAGCAACATCAATCAATGGACCGTGCTCGCCGCGATGATTCCGCTGGTCTACGGGTACTCGCATTACCAGCATACCGGCACCTGGTCGGCCTTCCATTTCGACGCCGGGCAACGCCTCGAAATCATCCTCACGCTGCTGCAAACGGGACTAGGACTGGTGCTGCTCGCGAACATGGAGTTCGACTGGTTCGACGCCACGGCGCTGTTCGTGCTTTGGGTGGTGCAGTTCTTGGCGCCGCATTTGCGTGAGGAGGTGTCCGTCGCCTACGCCTTGTGGATCGTGATCTTGCTGGTGGGGTTCGCGATCAAAGGGCAGCCGCTGCTGGCGCCGAAGTACTTCTGGCAGACGCTCACTCAAAAACGATCGGCCGGGACTGCGTAACGCAGGCCGGCCGATCGGCTACAACAGGAGCGAAGAGGGTTATTGAAGCCCGAAAGTAATGATGGGTCCCTCACCACGAATTCTGTCTTCCCCAACGTAGGGCATGACATGGGCCGCGGTATGCGGGTCCGCAATCGAGCTTGTTGGCTCAATAGTTTGATCTCCCCGCCCCTGCGTACTACAATAGGTCCTGTCCCTCAAAGGTCAATCGCCCTGAATCTCACACTGCTCGCCGCTGTCGTGATGCTGATCGCGTGGTTCTTGCTGCTTTTCGTGGCGCAAGTGCCCAGCGGCACGATTCATCTGCTGTATGCCGGCGCGATCATCCTGTCGGCGCGGCGGGTTCTGGTCGGCACGCCGCGCTTCGTGTCGTGACACTTGCGGCGCGCCCCTGGGACCCACGGCTCGGGCCGCTGCAGGTGGCCACGCTGCGTCGCGCGCTCGAGCGCGAAGGGATGGTCACCGCGTGGTGGTCGGATCTCCCGGGCGCGCGGATGACCGAGCACGCGCACGCGTTTCCCGAAACGCGCTGGGTCGTCGAGGGCTATCTGCGGGTCACAGCCGGCGCGGAGGCGGTCGACCTCGGGCCTGGAGACCGGCTCGACCTGCCGCCGAACCTGCCGCATACGATCGAAGTGCTCGGATTAGCGCAGGTCGTCTACGTGTCGGGAATGCCGGGCGGAGCCTAGCCCACCCTCAGTCGGGCGCGTGCCAATAGAACGACTCGCGCGCGCGGAACAGCGTCTCACCGCGCGTATTGGTGACCGTGACCAAGGCGTTCAGGACCGGCGCGTCGAGGCGGCTCGTGACCGAGCGTGACGGGAACTGGCCCTCGATCGTGACCATGATGCCGACGCGCTCGAACTCGCAGCGCAGGTGTACCGCAGCCGGGCTAATCCGTGCATCTGCACACCCCACTTCATCCCGTGTCCCGATCCGCGAGAACGTGACAAAGGGCTGCGGCCGCAGCGTCAGGCGGGTGAAGCGCCGATCGGAGATCGTGAACTGGTAGGACGGCTCGTAGTACCCCTCGGCTTCCGACTGGAGGGGCCGCGGAGGGGGTGGTGGGGGCTCTGGTGGGGGTGCTGGTTGCTCGGTGGCCACAGGGGCTGACGCCGGGAGGCGCAGAATCACGAACGCCCCGGCGCCCACAAGCGCCAGGACGATGCCGCCAACCACGATTGTGCGGCGACGTCGACGTATGGTCATCCACAGGCGTTGCAACATTTCCGTGAGACGTCCCAGAATCGCTTGAAATCGTTGCACGACCGCGTCACGTGCAGCGATCGCCTTCTTCGGCGCGACCTCATGCGTCGGAGCGGTGTCCGCCGATGGCGTAACAGGGCTCGGGCCCGGTGAAAAGTCCGGGGGGGGGGGCGGAGGTACGTACAGCCCCGGTAGACCCCGGGAGGGCGGGGGCGGAACGACACCGCGAGGTGGAACGACCACACGGGGCGTTGGAGCAGCCGCGTGTGGAGCGGCCGCTGGGTGACGCCTGACGAGTCTGACGTACGCCGGTTTCCGGCGGAGCCGAGACCAGACAGCGAGCAGCAGCGCCGCGCCCAGGGCGCCGGCGGCGTCCGGTGCGAGATCCCGCACGCGGCAATGTACCTGTCCACGCCCTCCGCCCGTCATGCCTTCGGCGATCTCGACGAGGGCTGCCACGAGCAGCGTCGCGAGGAGCGCCCAGACGACCCGCGCGTCAGACCTCTCGAACTGTACCCACGACATCCAGTAGAAGCCGGCGAACAGCGCGATGTACGCGTAGTTCTGCAGCGAGAGGACGAGCACCTGGATCGTGGGAAGGAGCTGCTCGCACTTCGGGACGTGCACATGGAAGTGGGTTTGCGCGGGAAAGTAGAGGAGCCCGAGGACCACGAATGCGGGGTAGGCCCAGCGCTTGCCGCGCAGGGCGATAAGAGCGAGGAGCGCGAGGACGCCCGCACCGACGCGAACGGCTAGAGGTGACATGTGCCCAGACGCAGCCTGACGACGTTGGCCTAAGCTAAGGGGTCACGCCTCGCAAGCCAACCGTCGGGCAGCTTCAGGCGCGTGTTAGGAGGAATGTTATGCGAATTGAGACTCACTGTTGCACTTCAAAGTTGATATCAGACGGCGCGCTACCGCCCTGCCCGAGGGCAGCGACGTGTCCGGTACACCGATATCCCATACACGGCGAACTCACCGCACGGAACCTCAGGCCGCGCCGAGGGTCCACGTTCGAGGGATAGTTCAAGGCACCCGATGGCACAACAGATTCGCAAACGACGCAGTCTCGTTAATCCAGCGATCTACAACAAAGCCGTTTTGTGACACCAGAACCGACAGCGATTGCTTGTTGAAACTGCTCGCGTCGAGCGGGTAACCGGGTAGTCGCTTCACGAGACCGAGGCCTCTGCGAACGGCCTCCTTAAGTCGAGCGATGCGGCTGTTGGCGAGGGGGCCGCGAATGAAGAGATAACCGGCCAGCTTGACCCATTGCGCCGTTTTCTGAATTGCGGCATTCGGCGCGGGAATATGCTCCAGGGAGTCAAGAAGGACGATGACGTCGAAGTGTGCATTCCATGTGTGGAAGTCGACTTCTTCCAGCCGTGCGTTCATCACCTCCAGGCCATATTTGCTGCGGGCATGCAGGGCCATGGAGGCGTTCAGCTCAATGCCTGTGACTTCAAAACCTCTCTGGCGAGCCTCGTCGAGGAAGACACCGCCAGCGCAGCCGATATCGAGCAGGCGACCCGAGGAGAGCGGCAGCATTCCAAGGATCTCGCGAGCCTCGTACCTGAGCTGCGGTTCAGCACCTCGGTAGTCGGCGTCCCAGAGGCCGCAGACCCAGTCACCGTCCCTTGAGAAGTAATGGTCAGCGTAAATGGCTTCCTGGTGGGCGGCCGCAATTGGAGGATGAACGAACTGATGCGTGCAGGTCCTGCACCGCATGATCCAATACCGACTGCCGTGCCAGTCGTAGTAGTAGGGATCTCTCTGTACTGTGCTCGAGCCACAGACACTGCACGTAGGTGGTCTTTGCTCGTTGATGGCGGCCTCGAACGATCTAGCCATTGAGTGTCTCGCGCGGCCTAGCGGATCGCGCTTAAGCTGCGGCGCGCTGAAGAAAGACTCATTCCCTAATCTACGCGCGCCGTCAGCTTCAAGCGCATGTTAGGCGCCCTGCCGCAACTCATGCAGACTCCGAGGACACGAGACCTGTCCCGTCATGACGCGCTCCACATAATCCATGAGACGGCTCGTGTTCGCGTGCGCTTCGAGCCGCGCCGCCCGCTGCAATGATTCGTAAGCCTCCTTTGGTTTGCCAGCCAAAAGCAGATGGATCCCAAGATCATAGTGGAGGATTGGATCTTGCGGCCGTTTCAGCGTGCCAGGCCGCAAAAGGCCGACTCCGAGCTCAAACTCACCAAGCTCAAGGGCTTCGTTCGCCGCCTCCTTGGCAATGCTCGGGTTCTCTGGTTCCTGTCGTACTGCTTCCATGAACCAACTGATGGCCTCTCTGTGTTCGCCAAGCCGCTGCAAAGACTTGCCGATCCAGAAGCGGCATTCCCACTTGAATGGGGCGATCACGAGTGCCCGCTCGAGGAGACCTATTCCCTTCCGCAAGCGGCATCGTGCGAACCATCCCGGCGGTCCGGATTGTGGTTCGCCATCAATAAGGACGTGACGGCGCACGAGCCCAAGAGCCCGTTTGTAAAGGGCGTTGTATTCATTGGCCTGGGCTTCAGAAACTTCGATTTGCACGGGCAGGGGCGCCTAACGGATCGCGCTTAAGCTGCGGCGCGCTGAAGAAGAACTCATTCCACAATCTACGCGCGCCGCCAGCTTCAAGCGCTTGTTAGGCTGCCCCATTTGGAGCTCAAGCAGGTCGGTGTCGGGCAATTGCAAGTGTGCCGCCCGCACAGACACCTCCTTGCAAAACGCTTAGGCCAGTGATCATCACGATTGCCAGCCACTCATCTAAAGCTTGGGTCCAAGACCGACTCAGTGCGTCATATACCGTGATGAGGACCGGAACTGTCAATGACGCAATAGCTCCCCAAAGTGAGACACGGGTAATGGACAGGCTCTCCAAGGTCCGATTGCGCTCGGTGAATGCGAGAAGCCCTGCGAAAACTGCTCCGCTGAACGCGCCCCAGATGGTTAGCGCGATCGGAAAGAAAAGCAGCGGAGGTGGGACTAGATCTATATCGTCGCCCCTGCCGAGGACTAGGGCGAAGCCAATCCCGACAAGCAACCAGAGCCCAGCCCAGACTGCGGATATCACGAGTATAGCGCGAAGTGCTCGCATCATGACGGGGTGCCGAACCTTTGGGGGCAGCCTAACGGGAATTAGACAGAACTGTGTAAGACATTTCGCTCTCCATTGCTCCGCGCCTAACCTGAATCTCTGCTCTACAAGAAACGAAATAGGCTGGTCAGCCTAAACGCAATATCACTGCGTGTCGGCAGGACTCCGAAGGCCCGGTTAGGCGCGGTAGCTAAGTCACCGGCGCTGGAATCGCGTACACCCTTCAACGCTCTTACACGCCTTTAAACGCAGTTAGCCTCTCAGATTTCCCAATTCGAAAACAGCACGCCTTGGGCGGCATGGCGTTCGGGGTAGCCCTCGTACGTCATCCGCAGATCCGTCCAGCGCACGCGATACCCGCGCGCGACGAGACGGCGGAACGCCTCGGCGTAGCTACTCTGGCAGCGGACCGCGATGCGCCGGATGCCGGCCTTGGCCGCGGCCGCCTCGACGGCACCGATCGCGGCATCGAACGCGGCGTCGTTGCGCGCGGCGAGCTTCAACACGCGGACTTCATCGCGCGTCCGGCTGTCGGCCAGTGGCGCGGAGTGCCACACCGCCATGGCGTCGAGGCCCGTGTCGCCCTCGACTAACGACGTATCACCGAGGCCGAGCTCGGCGGTGAGCAGGATTTCGCGCGAGAAATCCACGCCGGAGACGAGATCACTCACCAGGCGGCGGCCGGAGGCCATCGCCGCTTCCTTCTCGTCCGCCGACCGGCGCGACAGCAGGACGGGCGCCGGGTGTCCACGAGTCGCGATCTCGTTCGTCAGTGTCACGGTCAGGAATCCTGGAATAAAACCGAGCCGTGCGTAGAAGCCGATGTTCTCCGGTGTGCGTGGCATCGTCTCGAGGCCGAGCGTCGTGATGCCGCGGTCGATGAGCCAGTCGGCCGCCGTGCGCACGATCGTTTTGCCAACACCGGTGCTCTGACGGTCCGGGCGCACGGCGAGCGGACCCATCCAGCCTTCCGCCCCCGCCTGGTGCGCAACGTTGAACGCCGCGATGTCGCCCTGCTCGTCGCGCCACACCATCGCGCCGTCGGCGGCATCGAGCAGGGCATAACGCCAGACCAATGGATTGAGCTGCGGGACGCGGACGCCGATCAGCCCGTCGCGGCGATAGCGGTCGGTGAAGGCTTCCGCAAAAAGGAAACGCGAATGACGCGGTCGAGCCCGTCGCGCACCTGCTCGATGTGCGTGATGAGAATGACCTGCGGGAAGCGATCGCCCAGGCGACGCAGCAGCGCGAGCACGTGCTGGCGCCGCGATTCATCGAGCGACCCGAAGATTTCGTCGAGCACGAGCAGTGAGAGCGGCTGCCCCGCGCGCTCGGCGATCATCTGTGAGATGGCGAGCCGGAGGACGAGATTCGCAACGTCCTCTTCCCCACCCGAGATCACCGGCTTGGGCACGCCTTCGTCGAGCACGACGACGCGATAGTCCTCGTCGAGATCGACCTCGTCGTAGCGCGCGTCGGTGAGATCGGAGAGGAATCCGGACGCCAACGTGCTGATCTCGGGCCGCATGGCTGCGTTCAGCTCGGCGCGCAGATCGGAGAAGGCGCGGTCCAGCTCGTTGTGCAGCCGCAGCTCGATCTTGCGCCCGGCGATGGTCCGCTCGCGTGCGGCCCGCTCCGCGGCGCGGCGCTCGGTTTCGCGCACCGCACTTTCGGCCGCCACGAGCTCGCCACGCGTCTCGGCCACGGCCAGCTCGGCGGCCCGCAGCGCGTGCGCGGCGCGGTCGTGGCGCTCGCGCGCGGCCTGGAATTTCGGCTCGGAAAACCCTTCCGCCTGCACCGCGTCCGCGAGCTGTTTGACCTGCTCCTCCCGCGCCGAGAGCGCCTTCTCCGCGAGCTCCGCCTCCCCCACCAATGCCTCAGCACGCTCGGCCCGCGCGGTAAGCGCGGCGGCCTGTAACGCCACCGGTTCGAGGCGCGCCAGCTCCGTGCGGATCTCGTTGTGCCGGTCGGCGTTATAACCCGCAGCGCGGGCCGCCATCCGCCGCTCGATCTCCTGCGTCCGCTTGGCGAGGCCGGCCCGCTCCTTCTGTGCCCGCGACCGCTCTCCCGCCTGGGCCCGCAAGTTACCCTCCCGCTCGCTCGCTTGCCGCGCCTCCTCGCGCAGCGCGTCGCGCGCGGCCTCCGCCTGGGTCACCGCGGTGGGAGGCTCGGTCAGCTGCTCGATCCGCTGCTTGAAGTAGGTGCCATCGGTCACGATCGCTTCGAGTTGGTTGTTCAGCACATCCAGCACGGCGCGATGCTCCGCCCCCAGGGGCCGCAGGCACGTCGGGCATTGTCCCTCAGGGCCAAGGCGCTCGATCTTGTCGCGCTGATCCTTGACGTCCTCGTGCTGTTTGAGCAGTTCAGCGCGCCTCGTATTGGCGTATTCCTTTTCGCGCACCCAGGCGGCTTGTTGCTCGCGGGCCACCTTGTCCGCGGCCTCCAGCCGCTCCGCCAGCGCGTGCGCCTCCGCCGTCGCGCGCGCGAGCGCCGCCTCCGCCTCCGCCAGCTCGGCGATGCGCCGATCGAGAATGTTCAGGTTCCGCGCCAGCTCTGTCAGCTTCGCCTGCTCCTCGCGGCGCGCGGCGTCCTCGCGGTGCAACCGATCCAGCTCAGCGAGCTCCGCCTTGAGTTTGGAGATGGGTGCGACCTCGGCATCGAGCTTGCGCAGCTCCTCGCGCGCCGCCAACGCCTCCGCCAGCTCCTTGTCCAGCCGCTGAAACTCCTGGCGCGCGACGACGACGCCCTGCTCCGCCACCCGTAAATCGCCGTGCAGCGAGAGGGTCCGCTCCCGTCGCTCCACCCACTGTTGCCAGCGCGGTTCTTCGCCCGCGAGCGCTTGCTGCGCCTTGGTCCGCTCGGCAGCCGCAGCCGTCGCGGCCTTGCGGGCATCGGTCAGCCGTGACTCAGCGACCTTGCGCTCTTTCTCGAGCTCGGCTTGAGGCGGAAGTCCCGTCTCGAGCCCGTCGACCTCATGTCCCAGCGCGTTGCGACGCTCGCGGATGCGCTCCTGCGCGAGTGTGATCTGCTCATGCCGCAGCACCCGCGACAGAAACGCGGCGCGCTCGGGACGCGTCGCGTCCGCGAGCACCGCCAGCTCTTTCTGGCCCGTGAAGTAGGTGTTGAAGAATTCGTCGTGCGTCATGCCGAGGACGCGCTGCAGCCGGCCTGTAACCTCCTTCAGCGAATTGGCGACGACGACGCCGTCCTGATACAGCTCGGCGTTGTTCAGGCCACGTTCCACGCGATAGGCGTGACTGCCCAGTCCAAATTCCAGCTCCACGCGGACCGGCGCCCGGGCCTTCGCCCGCAGATTGCGGATCGAGTCCTTGTCGCCGCGTGCCGCCGGATTGCCGTAGATCGCCCAGGAGATCGCCTCGAGCAGCGATGTCTTACCCGAGCCGTTGGGCCCGATGATGCCGGTAATGCCGTCTCCGAACTCGATCTCGGTGTCGGCGTGCTGGCGGAAGTTGACGAGCCGCAGTCGGTGCAGCTTCATGCGGAGCCCCCACCGGCTCCCGCACCGGCTTCGCCGTCGGCACGGGCTGCCGTTTCCAGATACTCGACGCCGAGTGTCACGAACGTTTCCCGATTCAACTCGGCATCGAGCGGCCGGCGTCCCAGGAAGTCGCGCACGGTCTCAGTGAGCGTCTGACGCCGCGGCGCGGCTCCCGTCGTACTGAGAGCTCGCTGCGCCTCAGGACGGCGCAAATCGAGCTGGAAATTCAACGCGCGGGCTTTGTAGCCGCGGATCGCCGCGTGATCGAGATCGCGCGCGGTCGCCCGCTCGACGTCCCACACGAGCAGCCGCACGATCTGATCGTCGATCTTCGCCCTACCCACACGCTCGGCGATCTGCGCATCGAGCTCTTTGGCGTTCAACCCGCCGCCGCGAATTGGCGGCAGATCGAGATGCCGCCGCACCGGCGCGATGGGCCGGAACGTCACGCGAGCGCCTGGCAGCTCCACGAGCAAATACCCTTTTCCCTTGCGCTCCTTCTTGCCTTTGGCACTGACGCGCTGCGCGGCCTCATCCTGGAGCTGGCCCCAGGGGTTCGGCGGCAGGTATTCGAGACTCCCCGAATACCAGGCGTTGGTGGCGACGGACTGGGCAGTATGGTAGTGGCCCAGCGCGATGTAATCCCATTTCTCCGGGGCGAGGAGCTCGCGCGACAGCTGGGTGCCGCCGTACTCCATGGTGCCCCGCTCCTCGCCCAGACCGCCATACACGCCGTGCGTGAGCAGCACGTTGATGGTCGGGCCGCCGGGTTCGGGTCGCAGCGCCGGACGTTCTGCCTGTGCGAGCGCCTGCTGCGGCACCGCGAGCACGGCGCAATCGAGCTTGGGCAGGACGATGCGGCGTGCTTCTTCGATCGCGATTTCCACACCCAGCGCCTCGTACAGCCGCAGGATCGTGCCGGTCTCCGTCGATCGCGGGGTGTCGTGCTCTCCGGCAATCGCGACGATGGGAGACGCCGGCAAGCCGCTGCGGAGGCGATGCAGCTCGCGGAAAAAGAAGAGGATCGCGGCATTCGTCGGCCGGACCGAATGGAAAATGTCGCCGGCAATGACGATCAGCTCGGGTTTCTGTTCGAGCAGGTCGTCCACCGTCCGGCGGAACGCCTCCGCGATGTCCGCCTCGCGCTGGTTCGTACCCCGTGGCGTCTGCCGGTCGAACTGGCGGAACCCGAGGTGCAGGTCGGCGAGGTGCGCGAGTTTCATTGCAAGCGGATCGTGGTCTGAGTCACGAGCCGAGACAAAACGGTGTCTCTGCCCACCATCGGGTGGGCGGTCACGAGCGTCAGAGTCACGGACAGCTCTTCGAAAATCATTACACCCCGTGGCAGTGAAAACCTGTACCGGCCGATCATGGTGCCAGACGATCGCGCCGCCAAATCGTCGCGCCATTCATTG
>WNGA01024185.1_pt1 | contig 11364 bp, 13 predicted proteins | sample 5400061 | NCBI WGS metagenome assembly WNGA01 (sample SAMN13153366, study PRJNA577476) | soil metagenome | isolation source: 100 cm soil or saprolite under grassland replicate 2 | place: USA:California | collected 2016-06-15
CGTGCACGTCTTCACTCGATTTGCCTATCGACCCTTAGTCACTGACCGCGCGATGGAAGCGTGGTATCATGCCTCCATTGCATGAATGACCCCTATCGGAGGGTCACATGGCAAGCTACCTCGGACGACGAAAATTCTTAGCGACGCTCGGCGGCGCGGCGGCTGCGTGGCCGCTCGCGGCACGCGCGCAACAGGCGAAGCTGCCGACCATCGGATTTCTGGGCTCCGGCGCGCAGATAAGTCAGCGCCCCTGGGCCGACGCATTTGTGCGTCGCCTGAACGAACTCGGTTGGATTGAGGGTAGCACCATTACCATCGACTATCGCTGGGCGGAGGGACGCCCCGATCGCTTTGCCGAGATAGCGGCCGAGTTCGTCCGGCTCAAGGTCGATCTCATTTACGCAGTCGGAACCGAGGCGACCCTTGCGGCAAGGAAGGCGACCTCGGTCATCCCGATAGTCTTCCCGGTGGCGGGGGACCCGGTCGGCACTGGAATGGTGGCTTCACTCGCGCGGCCGGGCGCGAACGTCACCGGTCTGTCAAACCTTGCGGCCGATCTCGCTGCCAAGCGGCTCGAAATTTTACGCGACGTTTTCCCAGGGCTCGCCCGTTTGGCGATCATGGCCAACGTTGGCTATCCCGGCGCCGTGTTGGAGATAGGCGAGTTTCAAGCGGCGTCCCGCGCACTCGGCCTCGAAGTTGCTGCGCTCGAAATCCGGCGCACCGAGGACATCGCACCCGCTCTTGAATCGCTCAAGGGCCGCGCGGAGGCGCTCTATGTTGTTGGCGACCCGCTCGCGAATTTAAACCGGATTCGCATCAACACCTTTGCGCTCGTCGCGCGACTGCCGACGATGTACGTGCAACGCGAGTATGTCGAAGCTGGCGGTCTGCTGTCCTACGGGCCGAACTACCCGGACTTGAACCGGCGGGCAGCCGACTATGTTGACAAGATTCTACGCGGAGCGAAACCCGCTGACCTGCCCGTCGAGCAACCGATCAAATTTGATCTGGTCGTCAACCTGGTCACGGCGAGGGCACTCGGCCTTACAGTGCCACCGACCTTGCTCGCCCGCGCCGACGAGGTGATCGAATGAAGCGCCGCAAGTTCATCACGCTGCTCGGCATCGCGGCGGCAGCCTGGCCGCTCGCGGGGCGCGCGCAGCAAGACGGGCGTATGCGGCGAATTGGTGTACTGATGAGCGGCGCTGAGGCCGATACGGAATTGCAGGCACGCGTAAAGGCATTTCGCCAGACGCTCGAACAGTACGGATGGTCGGAGGGCCGCAATATCCACATCGACATTCGGTTTTCCGCCATCAGGAGCGACGAGTATCAGGCGCTCGCGAAAGAGATGGTCGCGCTGCAACCCGATGTAATCTTCGGCCATACAACCCCGGTGGTCGTGGCGTTGCAGCGGGAGAGCCGCACGGTTCCGATCGTATTCGTCAACGTCTCCGACCCGCTCGGCTCGGGCCTGGTTACGAGTTTGGCGCACCCGGGCGGCAATATCACCGGCCTCATGCTCTACGAAGAAGGCATCACCGGAAAATGGCTGGCCCTGCTCAAAGAGATCGCGCCACATCTCAGGCGCGCCGCCCTCATGGCCAATCCCATATCGACGCCGTACGATTACTTCGTCCGCTCGGCCAAGAACGTTGCGCCGTCGCTCGCGCTCGAACTCGTGCCCAGTCCGATAAATGACGCCGCCGACATCGAGCGCACCATCGAGTCGTTCGCGCGATGGTGGCCTTGTCGTGCTGCCGGATGGCACCAGCATCCTGCATCGCGATCTCGTCATCGCGCTCGCGGCGCGCCATCGCCTGCCGACGGTCTACGCGCACCGCTTCTTTGTCGCGGCCGGCGGTCTCATGTCCTACGCGACGGACGTGATCGACCAGAATCGGCGAGCGGCGTCTTATGTCAACCGCATTCTGCGCGGCGCTAAGCCTGTCGACCTTCCGGTACAGGCGCCAACCAAATACGAAACGACCGTCAATCTCAAGACGGCGAGGGCGCTCGGCCTCGACGTGCCGCCTTCGCTGCTCGTGCGTGCCGACGAGGTGATCGAATGAAGCGGCGCGCGTTCATATCGTTGCTCGGCGGCGCGGCGGCAGCTTGGCCGTTCGCGGCGCGCGCGCAGCAGGCGGCCAAGACCCCGCGCGTCGGATACATCCGAGCGGGAACCCCGAACAACGATCAAGTTCGCGGGGAATTCGTGCGCGGGATGCGCGACCTCGGTTATGTCGAAGGGCGCAATATTACCTACAAGTTTCGCTACTATGGCGATGATATCGAATCGATACCTTCGCTGTTCAACGATCTATTGAGTGCAAAGGTCGATGTCATCGTGGCCGGCGGTGCGCCTGCGATCCGCGCTGCGCAGGCCGCAACACAGAGTATCCCCATCGTCATGGGAGCGGTGTCCGATCCGTTGGGCATCGGATTAATCGCAGGTCTAGCGCGCCCGGGCGGCAACACGACGGGACTCTCCATCCTGTCAACAGAACTGACCGTGAAGCGGTTGGAACTGCTCAGGGGAGTTATGCCGCAAGCGGTACGGATTGCGATTCTCCAGCAGCCAGCTAATCCGGGGCATCCTATATTCATCAAAGAGATCGAACCGACCGCCGGGTTGCTCGGCTTTATTTATCGGATTTGGGAAGCGCGAGGGTCGGAAGACTTCGCGCCGAGTTTCGCGCTGATGCGGGCGTGGCCGGCTGATGCAATCTTCGTGCTGGATGATGCTAGTTTCATCGCCGCTCGGGCAGTTATGGCGGCGGCAGCGGCGGGCCATCGTCTGCCGCTGATCTGCGGATTCCGGGAGATGGCCGAGGCGGGTTGCCTGTTCTCCTATTCGGTTAGTCTCAAAGATACTTGGTACCGCTCGGCTACTTTCGTTGACAAAATCCTTAAGGGGGCAAAGCCGGCCGATTTGCCGGTCGAGCAAGGGACCAAGTTCGAGTTCGTGGTCAACCTCAAAACTGCAAGGGCTTTGGGTTTCGATGTCTCACCGATCTTGCTCGCCCGCGCCGACGAGGTGATCGAATGAGCAACTGTCATCTTGTCGCAGGGAGATCGCTGATCGATTTGGCCGCGTCAAGGCTGGCGCTTCGCGCCCCCGCACTCCGTGCGGCTACGGCCTTGACTCGGCCAAATCGCTCAGCGCAACGGCTACCGTGCGGTCGCCGCGCTGCGCCGACCGCTGTAACGGTCGACCCAAGTCGTACCGTCGCGGAGCATGGCGTTGAGCGTGGTGATCATCTTACGCATCACCGCCACGATGACGACCTTCGGCTTCTTTCCGGTGGCCGCGAGGCGATCGTGGAATGCTTTGAGCGCAGGATTCCAATTACTAGCGCTCAGCGCCGCCATGTAGAGCACGTGGCGGACGCGCGCGCGACCACCCCAGATGCAACGGCGTCCTTTGAGCTTGCCGCTATCGAAGTCATAAGGCGCAAGCCCGACGAGAGCGGCAACCTGTTTGCGGCTCATCTGGCCGAGTTCGGGCAAGAGCGCGATCAGCGTGCAAGCCAACACGGCGCCTACCCCCGGCATGGAAGTGAGCAGCCAGAAACGATGGGCGAGAGCAGGGTCGGCTGTAACGATCTCGACCAGGCGCTGGTCGAGCAGGTCGATGTCGGCGGTAAGCACAGCGACGCGGCGCCGAGAAAGACGTTGCAGCATCGCACCCTCCAGCAGTCTGGACGCATTCTCGGTGGCGACTTTGTGATCACTGAGCTGGCGCCGGACAGTAAGCATTGCGGCGAGCTGTTCGATCATCGGCGTCTGCCGCTGCGCCGGTCGCGTCGGCATGATGGCGACGAACGATGCGATCATCCGCGCATCAAGCCGATCGTTCTTGGCCAGAATCCCGCTGGCCTTGGCGAACTGCCGCAGCTTGAACGGATTGATCTGGCGCACGGACATGCCGGCTGCAAGCAAGGCCCGGACGACACCACGTTCGTAGCCACCACTTGCCTCGACGCCGATCGCCGTTATCGAGGAGCCGCGCAGCTGCTCGATCAGTTCGGCCCAGCCGGCAGCGTCATTGCTCACCGAAGAACATTGCTCGTCGGGCAACACCGTGATGTCCAAACGATCCTTCGACACGTCGATACCACCGAAAGAGAGCATTGCCATCTTCGTATCCCTTCCTTGTTGATGCGGGCTCGCGCCCAGGCAACTGTTCGGGTATGGAAGAAGCGACTGGAGCGCCAAGCTCATTCGCGGTTTCGAATCCGAAGCGCCTGCGGGCTTCCGGTCGCGACGGGGAGACGGTCATGACCGAACCCCCGTCGCCCCTCAGAATGCTGCTTTCCCGACATACAAAGCGCCGCGCGTTCATATCGCTGCTCGGCGGTGCGGCGGCGGCGTGGCCGCTCGAAGCGCGGGCGCAGCAGCTGGGGAGGGTGCCGATCATCAGTTTCTTGGACCGGACCACGCGTTTCGAATGGACCGCCGCGTTTGTGCAGCGCGAGCTTGGTTGGACCGAGAATCGCACCGTCGCGATTGAGTATCGCTGCGCGGAGGGACGCGCCGAGCGCTTCCCGCTGTGATGCCGTGAGTGAGCTCTCCCGTTTATTACCAAAATGGGACGGTCGGTGTGCCGTTCAAGAATGATGCGCGGTATCGCGCCCTTAAATAAAAGGGGGCAGGAACGACAGTTGCGCCCCGCTCGCCATCGGCTGCTCGACTGAAACCGGATCGGACGCCGGAAAGGTGTTCTCGAGGGCTTCGTCGAGCGCCTGTTCCTGGCGCCTACGCTTATCGCTATCGCCATCGTCTTGATGAGGTTTGCGTTTCGGATCGGCAATCATTTCGGTTTCTCTGACGGAGCTGAATGAAGATCTTCAGGGATATGACGCAAATTTCGGTGCGTTCATCGACGACCGGTATCCCTTTCGCGTCATCCGGTTGTCATACAACGTACTCATCGCGGCACGTCCATCGGCAATTTTCCCACCACTGGAAAGGCTTGGAAGCTAATGCGCCGGCAGATGCGCCGGAGTTTCTATCACGGCGACGCGCTTCTTCACGGACTTCTGCACCTTCTCGAAGGCACGCACGCCTATCTGGCGCACGCGCTCGCGCGAGACACCGAACTCGGACGCCAGGTCTTCGAGTGTGCTTGGGTCCTCCGCGAGCCGACGCGCCTCAAAGATGCGCCGCTCCCGGTCGTTGAGCGCGGCGAGCGCCGAGGCGAGGGCCTTCTTGCGGTTGTCGGATTCCTCGCTCTCGGCGAACCGGGATTCCTGGTCGGAATCCTCGTCCACTAACCAGTCCTGCCACTCGCCGGAATCCGCATCATCGCGCATCTGCGCATTGAGCGAGACATCGCCGCCGAGCCGCCGGTTCATCTCGACGACGTCCTGCTCGGTGACGCCGAGGCGCTGCGCAATCAGCTTGACCTGATCGGGATGCATATCGCCTTCTTCCAAGGCCGAGATCTTGCTCTTTGCTTTGCGCAGATTGAAGAACAGCTTCTTCTGGTTGGCGGTGGTGCCGATCTTCACCAGCGACCATGAGCGCAGGATGTATTCATGGATCGCCGCCTTGATCCACCACATGGCATAGGTGGCGAAGCGAAAGCCCTGCTGCGGATCGAAGCGCTTGGCCGCCTGCATCAGGCCGACATTGCCCTCCGAGATCAATTCCGAGATCGGCAGGCCGTAGCCGCGATAGCCCATGGCGATTCTGGTGACGAGGCGCAGATGACTGTTGACGAGCTTGTGTGCCGCCTCGAGGTCGCCGTGCTCGCGCCAGCGCTTCGCCAGCATATACTCGTCCTGCGGTTCCAACATCGGGACCCGCCGGATTTCCTCAATATAGCGGGTGAGGGCGGATTCGGCCGACGCCCTCTGATCCGCGCTCGCCAGCCAAGCCATGATCACCTCCAACTACTTTCGAAACAAAACTATCTGTATCTACCTCCCATTGTCAATTTGATTTCGAAACACTATTAGTTGTCTGAGAGGTGACCATGTCAGCACGCGAAACGGCAGAGCTCCTGCTGCTGGCGGGGCGGCTTGTGCAATCCGAGGGCTATGACGGCGAACTCAGCCCCGCCCAATGGATGGCGCTCCGCTATTTTGCCCGCGCCAATCCGTTCTCCCGGACCCCATCGGCATTTGCGGAGTTTCAAGCGACCACCCGTGGCACCGCTTCGCAGGCGATCAAGGCACTTGAGGCAGGTGGGTACTTGGTCCGACAGCGATCAAAGGCGGACGGGCGAAGCGTCAGTCTGCGACTGACGAATAAAGGTAAGAAAGCGCTTGCACGCGATCCGTTCGAAGTTCTGGTGCGGGCGGTGGATTTGCTCGAGGTGAAAGAGCGAACCGCGATGCACCACGCCCTGCACCAAGTGCTGACCACTGTAGCTGCGAGTGGGGCGCATCGGTGCTTCGGTGTTTGCCACGATTGCGCCCACCTCGGTGGAGAGATGTGCTGCAATCCAACAAGCGCGAACCCCTCGGCCCCTCGATGCCAATTGCTCGGCGTCCCGATCCAGCCAGAGGACGCGGGTCTTCTCTGCGTCCATTTTCAGCCAACGAGCGAGCACCGCGATGGCGCACATGACGAATGAGTTGGAAGGACGCCTAATTGACCTACGTCGTCAACGATAGCTGCATTCGCTGCAAAACCATGGACTGCGTCGAGGTGTGCCCCGTGGACTGCTTCTTCGAGGGCGAGAACATGCTCGTCATCCACCCGGACGAATGCATCGATTGCGGGGTATGCGAGCCGGAGTGCCCGGTCGACGCGATCAAGCCCGACACCGAGCCGGGGCTTGAGAAATGGCTGTCGCTGAATGCGGAATACGCGAAAATCTGGCCAAATATTACGGTCAAAAAAGCGCCCCCACCCGACTCTAAGGAGTGGGAGGGGAAGCCGGACAAACTCCAATACTTCTTACCAAATCCAGGCGCGGGTGATTGAGGCGGACAGCCCCAGCGCCGTGGTATACCCTCAATTTCGGGCCCCAGCATCCGGCGGCTCACGGGGTCCTGCGTCTCGTATTGGAGCTCGACGGTGAGGTGGTTGAGCGCGTCGACCCGCATATCGGTCTTCTGCACCGCGGGACCGAGAAGCTGATCGAGCACAAGACCTACCTGCAGGCGTTGCCCTACTTCGACCGGCTCGATTATGTCGCGCCGATGAACCAGGAGCACGCCTTCTGCCTGGCAGCCGAGAAGCTGCTCGGCATCGCGGTGCCCAAGCGCGGGCAGCTCATCCGCGTGCTCTACTGCGAGATTGGGCGCCTGCTCTCGCATCTCCTCAACGTGACAACGCAGGCGATGGACGTCGGCGCCTTGACGCCGCCGCTATGGGGCTTCGAGGAGCGCGAGAAGCTTATGGTGTTTTACGAGCGCGCCTCGGGCGCGCGCATGCACGCGAACTATTTCCGCGTCGGGGGAGTGCACCAGGATTTACCACCGAAGCTCATCGACGACATCTGGACCTTTTGCGACCCGTTCCTCAAGGTGTGCGACGATATCGAGGTGCTGCTGACGGACAACCGCATCTTCAAGCAGCGCAATGTCGGCATCGGCGCGGTCACGCTCGCAGACGCTTGGGGGTGGGGATTTTCCGGCGTCATGGTGCGCGGCTCCGGCGCCGCCTGGGATCTGCGCAAGGCGCAGCCTTACGAATGTTATTCCGAGCTCGATTTTGACATCCCGGTCGGCAAGAACGGCGACAATTACGATCGCTACTGCATCCGCATGGAGGAGATGCGCCAATCGACCAAGATCATGAAACAGTGCTTGGAGAAGCTGCGCTCGCCGGAAGGGCAAGGGCCCGTGGCAGTCCATGATCACAAGATCGTCCCGCCCCGGCGCGCCGAGATGAAGCGCTCCATGGAGGCGCTCATCCACCACTTCAAGCTCTACACCGAAGGCTTTCACGTTCCCGCGGGTGAGGTCTACGCCGCGGTCGAAGCGCCCAAGGGCGAGTTCGGCGTCTATCTCATCGCCGACGGCGGCAACAAACCCTACAAGTGCAAAATCCGGGCGCCCAGCTTTGCCCACCTCCAGGCCATGGATTTCCTCTGCCGGGGCTACATGCTCGCCGACATATCCGCGATCCTCGGCTCGCTCGACATCGTGTTCGGGGAGGTCGATCGCTGACCGCTCGCCTGCTGCTGCCTCGATAAGGTTGGGAGCCAAGCACATGACCGAGACGCTCGCCGAGAAAACATGCTCGCCTTGTCGCGGCGGCGTTCCGCCGCTGGGGCGCGATGAGGCCCTGCGCTTCCAAGCGCAGGCTCCCGATTGGGAGCTGCGCGATGAAGCCCGCCGCATCGAGCGCACATTTCGATTCCGCAATTTCCGGGAAGCGCTTGCCTTCGTGCAGCAAGTCGGCGAGCTCGCCGAGACCGAAGGCCATCACCCCGATATCAGCTTCGGCTGGGGTCGCGCGACCGTCTCGCTGAACACCAAGAAGATCAAGGGACTGCACGAAAACGATTTCATCATGGCGAGCAAGATCGACCGCATGTTCCCGTCATGACGCGGGTCGTCACCGTTTTCGGTGGAACCGGCTTTCTCGGCCGGCGCGTCGTTGAGCATCTCCGCAAGCACGACTTTTCCGTTCGAATCGCATCAAGGCATCCGAACCGCAGCCGCGCATTGTTCGGTTCTGACGATCCGCAACTTCAATCGGTCGCGGCCGACATTCACGATCAGCGGGCCGTTGCGGATGCACTCGCCGGCGCTTACGGGGTAGTCAACGCGGCCAGCCTCTACGTCGAGCGGGGCCGGAGCACGTTCCACTCCGTGCACGTGGAGGCGGCGCGCGGCGTGGCGGCGCGCGCGCAGCGAAACGGAGTCGAGCGGCTCGTCCAGGTCTCGGGAATTGGCGCCGACGCGGCCTCGCCGTCGCTCTACATCCGCAAGCGCGGCGAAGGCGAATTGGCGGTGCGGGCCGCGTTCGCCGACGCGATTCTCATGCGTCCGGCGGTGATGTTCGGGCCAGGCGACGCGTTTTTGACCACCGTCCTCGCATTGCTTCGCAGCCTTCCGATCTATCCGATGTTCGGGCGCGGCCTAACCAGATTGCAGCCGGCCTATGTGGAAGACGTGGCGGAGGCGATTGCCAGAGCCCTGCAGCAGACGGAAAGGCGGGCCGTCACGTTCGAGTGCGGCGGGCCTCGCATCTACTCCTACGAGGAGCTGCTCCGAACCGTTGCACGCGAAGCCGGTCTCATGCCGAGGCTGATGCCGCTCCCGTTTGCTGCCTGGCAAGTACTGGCGTCGATTTCAGAGGTGCTCCCGAGTCCTCCCGTGACTCGCAATCAAATCGATCTCATGCAGATCGATAACGTCGCTTCGCGGGACATGCCCGGATTTCCAGAGCTTGGAATTTCCCCGCACGCGGTCGAGCAGATACTCCGCGAGATGTTGCAGGCCTACTTCGAAAAGAAATCCCCGCGTCAATGATCCGGGCCAGCTTTTTTCATGTCGAGTGAGCAATTTTGCACAGACTCCCACTGTCAATGGGCGTTGGATGAAGAACAAGTGGCGCTCTCCTACACCCTCGCATGAAATGAGCGGAGAGTTGTCCACAAAGCCCCGGCATCCTAGGTCCGGGGCTTTCATTGAGGTATCGTGGCTTTATCCGCGAAAAACCTTCCGAAAAACAAAAGGCCCCACACTGCGCGGGGCCAGGCTACGGAAGTTCTCGTACTTGTACCGTGCAGTGAGAGGCGGTCACGCGCGCCGTTGGAAACGCGCTTAACGTCGGCCAATAGCACCTTGGGTCAGAGGCCAATTCGTTGAAGTCACGTCATCACCGCGTCGGCGCGAGCAATGAGCGTCAACCACGAATTAAATTCTCGACGCACCATTGTGCTTTGATCACGGCACCATAGACGGGTGGTGCATAAAGCCCTCAGAGACGAAAAGAACTGACAGTGCCGGCTCCGCCAGACACTGCTACTAATCTGAAATGACAAATCGTTCGCTTCCTGCACGCCTGCACGATCAGGGTGATGCATAAGGCTTACCAATGCCAAAAGTGATATACATCACGTCACCAAATGAGATTCCCGCCGAGCAAAAGTACATCCTCGTCATATACGGCGAGGAATACGGGCAAACGAGACATCCCGTGGGCCTTACCATTACGGTTGCCCACCAACAGTCAAAAACCGTTAGTGACCTTTCCTTCTTGACGGCTGTTCACACAGCCAAGGAGATTGCTAAGCGAGAGGACATTTCCACGATTTATGCGTGCAAATAGTCCGACGCCGCGCGGAAGGTCGCCAGAGCTACTTCTTGGAAATTAGCCTTGACTCGCTTGACACGGCCACCTTGACGGGCCGCCCGGTACTCACAATTACTATGGGGTTCTCTGGTTAGTTTAGCGTGCCCTCGCCGCCCGGCAGGCGCACCTTAAAGACCGATCCTTATCACCGTGGATGGTCAGCCGCACGACGAGTTTGCTCGACAGCTTGCCTACGACGAAGACGGTGGCGTCCTACTCGACGGTAACGGAGATATTGTGCGAGCGCGCTGAGCCGGAATTTCGCTGTCGAAGGGCGCATGCGTGCGCACCTTGGATAGGCCTATCGAGGGGCAGGCCCAGCACCTCGATTGAGAGCGATTCAGGGTTGGCCCAAGGACCAGCCAATCCCTCCGTGCTAGGCTGAGGCCACCCGCTAATCTGTCCGTGTGGGGCGTCGACAGCGGGTCGAGCGGCACCCCGTGATCCTGGCAGTAGTCGGAAACGTCCATCGAGCCGACGCCGTTCTCCTGCACGCGCACGCGGAAATCGTCGAGCCCGCGGAGCACCGGCCGCTGCGTGCCCCCTCATTGTTTCGTCAATATAAACGCATAAGCACACAGGACTATCGCGATGGCCGCAAGGACAACAGCCGTTGTAAGCTTCGCGATCTGTTTTATTTTTGGTGTGGGCTGCTCTTGGCGTGGCGCCATTGCTAACGGCGGCTCTTGGGGTGGCTGCGTCGATAACGCGGGCTCTTGCGGCGTAGTGTTGAAATTATCTAACCGCTTCTTTGGCGCGCTCGCTGGAGTACGCTTTTTCTTCGGTTTCCGTCCTCGGCTTTTGGGCATAGGTAAGCAGTGAACGAGGAGAATTGAACAAGCATTACCCGGTCTGGTGGATCGAGGAGCTCTAACGCGTGTGGGGAGGGGTGCTGGCCTCTCTGAACCGTCGTGCCGCAGCGCCCGCTGCCGGCAGTTGAACCCTAGACGACCTTGATCGCTGCCGGGTCTTCCGGCCGCTTATTGATCACCTTGTCGACAATGCCCCACTCCATTGCCATTTCCCCAGTCAGGAAGTAGTCGCGCTCGAGCGCGTCCTCGATCTTCTTGAGCGGCTGGCCGGTGTGCTTCACGTAGA
>WNGA01011778.1_pt1 | contig 11361 bp, 7 predicted proteins | sample 5400061 | NCBI WGS metagenome assembly WNGA01 (sample SAMN13153366, study PRJNA577476) | soil metagenome | isolation source: 100 cm soil or saprolite under grassland replicate 2 | place: USA:California | collected 2016-06-15
AGTAGCGCGAAGACCCGGCGCAGCGCGGCCCGTCCGGTGCCGAGCTGGGCAGCCGCGTCCGGCAGCGCGCCGACCGCGTCGAAGACCGCGAGCGGGGTGAGGACGACGACGGCGAGCAGCACCGGGTCGAGCCGGTGCGCGGCGACCGCCGCCCCGCCGAGCGCGAGCGCGGCCAGCACGCACCCGCCCCCGGCGAGCACGACGAGCGCGGCGCCCAGGCCGAGTGCGCCCGCACCCCGGGCGCTCGCCCGCGACAGCGCCCGGTCGGTCGCCGCGAGCTCGGCCATCACCGACCCCGCCGCCCCGTACGCCACCAGGTCGGGCAGCCCGTGCAGCAGCTCGACGGTACCGGCGGTGTACCGCGCGCGCAGCGGCGCCAGCCGCCGCTCGCTCTGCCGCCCGACCGCATCGTGCAGCACCGGTACCCCGACCGCCACGAGCAGCAGCCCCACCGCGAGCGCGATCCCGGCGCTCGGCAGCAGCAGGCCCAGCAGGAGCACGGACCCCGCCCCGGCGAGCGCCGCGACCCCGTAGGGCACCACCACCCGGACGAGCACCTCGACACCCTCGTCGAGGTCGGCCACGAACCGGGCGAGCAGGTCGCCGAGCTGCACCCCCGGTGCGCGGTCGCCGTCGCCCGGCCCGACCTCGCCGGGCCCGCCGCCGGGCGCGACCGGCGCGACCTGCCCGGGTGCGACGGCGCCCGGGGACAGGCCCGCCGGGGCCAGCTGGGTCAGCCGCGCGTAGCAGCGCGCCCGCAGCTCGGCCAGCAGCCGCAGCGCCGCGTCGTGCCCGAGCAGCCGCTCGCCGTAGCGAAGCACGCCGCGCGCGATCCCGAACGCCCGCACCGCCACGATCGCCACCATGAGGTAGAGCACCGGCGGGTGCTGCGCGGCCCGGGAGATGAGCCACGCCGAGGTGGCCATGAGCCCGATCGCCGCGCCGGCCGCGCCGGCACCGGCGAGGGCCGCAAGCCCCAGCCGCCACCCGACCGGCCGGGCCAGCCGGAGCAGTCGCGCGACCGGGTCATTCACACCGGCACCGCCCCGTCAGCCGGTGCTACCGCAAGGGATGCGGTTGGCGCGGGCGCCACCACGACCACCCGGTCGGCCAGCGCCAGCAGGGCCGGGCGGTGGGCGACGAGCAGGACGGTCCGGCCGTGGAGCAGGCGGCGCAGCGTGGCGAGGATGCCGGCCTCGGTGTCCGGGTCGAGCCCTGCCGTCGGCTCGTCGAGCAGCAGGATCGGCGCATCGCCCAGCAGGGCCCGGGCCAGCGCGACCCGTTGCCGTTGCCCGGCGGACAGGCCCGCGCCGCCGGCACCGACCACTGTGGACGGTGGCAGGTCGAGCCCGGCGCCGGCGGCGGCGCGGGCGAGCGCCTCTCCGGAGGCGGTGCTGCCCAGCGCGACGTTGTCCGCGACGGTACCGGCGAACAGGTACGGGCGCTGCGGTACCCACGCGATGCGCCGGCGCCACGCCTCCGGGTCGGCGTCGGCGAGATCGACGTCGCCGAGCCGGATCCGCCTGGCGTCCAGCGGCACGAACCCGAGCAGCGCGTGCAGGAGCGTGGACTTGCCGCAGCCGCTGGGCCCGGTGAGCGCGACGACCTCGCCGGGCGCGACGGTGAGGTGGAACCGGTCCAGCACCGCACCGGGCCGGTCGGGGTAGGACACCGTCAGGTCCTCGACGGTCAGCGGCCCGTCCGGCACGTCGGTGCGCCGGCCGGTCGGCGGTACCGGCGTCTCCAGGACCGCGAAGACCTCCTCGGCGGCGGCCAGCCCCTCGGCCGCCGCGTGGTAGTTCGTGCCGAGCTGGCGCAGCGGCAGGTACGCCTCGGGGGCCAGGATCAGCACGAGCAGCGCGGTGCGCAGGTCCAGCGCCCCGTCCAGCAGGCGCAGCCCGATCCCGACCGCCACGAGGGCCACCGACACCGTGGCGAGCAGCTCCAGCACGAGCGAGGACAGGAACGCCAGGCGCAGCGTGCTCATCGTCACCCGTCGATACTCGTCGGTGACCACCCGGACGGTGCGGACCTGGGCGGTCGCGCGCCGGTACGCCTTGAGCGTCGGCAGCCCGCCCACCACGTCGAGGAAGTGGTGGGAAAGCCTTGCCAGCAAACGGAACTGGCGCCGGTTGCGGGCCCGCGTCGCGAGCCCGACCAGCGCCATGAACACGGGGATCAGCGGCAGGGTGAGCAGGATCGTGGTACCGGCGAGCACGTCGGCCGGGAACACCCGCAGCAGCACGATCACCGGTACCGAACCGGCGAGCACCAGTGCCGGCAGGTACCGCGCGAAGTAACCGTCCAATGCGGACAGTCCCCGGGTGGCCAGGGTGGCCAGCTCACCGCTGCGCTTGCCGGTGAGCCAACCCGGTCCGAGCCGCACCACGTGTGCCAGCAGCCGGCCGCGCAGCTCGGTGCGGACCGCGGTGGCGGTCCGGGTCGCCAGCGCCTCCCGCGCCCACGCGAGCAGCGCCCGGCCGGCCACCACGGCGGCCAGCGCAACCAGCGTGCGGCCCGCGACGCCCGCACCGGCGAAGGCGTCCGCGACGCCCGACGCGAGCAGCGTCGCCTGAGCCACGATAAGCCCGGCTCCGGCCACGCCCAACGCGCCTGCCATGACAAGAAACCCCTGGGTCCCTCGCGCGTGCTCGCGCAGCCGAGGGTCCAGCGGCCTCACCGCAGGTGCTCCGCGCCGATCCGTCGGCGGAACACCCAGTACGTCCAGCCCCCGTACAGCAGGACGATCGGGGTGAACGCCACGGCCACCCAAGTCATAATCTTCAATGTATACGGGGTCGCGGAGGCGTTGTCTACGGACCGGCTGCCCGCGGCGTCCACAGTGGACGGTGGGACGCCGGAAGCTGGGCCGCAGCACGTCGACCGCCGCGCGTCCACGCGCCACAGCGGGTACGGCGTGAACTGATCAGTGCCGAAGGTCCCGCAGGAAGCAGGCCATGTTCCCGGCTCGCGGGGCGACGGCCCTCTAGGGTGACGGTGTGGCGGACATTCTCGTGCTCAACGCGGGCTCCTCGACGCTCAAGTACCGGCTCCTCGACGGGGACACGACGGTCGACGGCGGGATCGTGGAGCGCATCGGGGAACCGGGCGGGCCCCTCGCCGACCACGCCGCCGCGGTGGCGCGGGTCCTGGAGCGGCCGCGCGGCAAGCCGATCGCGGCGGTCGGGCACCGGGTGGTGCACGGCGGCACGCGATTCCAGGCGCCCGTGCTCGTCGACGACGAGGTGCTGGCGACGATCCGCGAGCTGTGCGCGCTCGCCCCGCTGCACAACCCCGCCGGGCTGACCGGGATCGAGGCGGCCCGGCAGGCGCTGCCCGGGGTACCCCAGGTGGCCGTGTTCGACACCGCGTTCCACGGCACGCTGCCCGAGGAGGCGGCCGTCTACGCGCTGGACCGCGACGTGGCGCGGCGGTACGGGATCCGCCGGTACGGGTTCCACGGCATCTCCGTGGAGTGGGTGGTGTCGGGCGCCGAGCGGCTGCTGGACCGCCCGGTCGCCGATCTGAACCTGATCGTGCTGCACCTCGGCAACGGGGCCAGCGCGACGGCGGTGGCCGGCGGGCGCAGCGTGGAGACCTCGATGGGGCTGACCCCGCTGGAAGGGCTCGTGATGGGCACCCGGACCGGCGACCTCGACCCGGCCATCGCCGCGCACCTCGGGCGCGCGGCCGGGATGAGCCTGGAACAGATCGACGACCTGTACCAGCACCACGGCGGGCTGCTCGGCCTGTGCGGAGACCGCGACATGCGCACCGTCCAGGACCGAGCGCGGGCCGGCGACCCGGACGCCGAGCTGGCCCTGGCCGTGTACTGCCACCGGATCCGCAAGTACGTCGGCGCGTACTACGCCGTGCTGGGCCGGGTCGACGCGATCGTGTTCACCGCGGGAATCGGCGAGCACAGCCCGCTGGTCCGGGCCCGCACGATGGCCGGGCTGGAGGCACAGGGCATCGCGGTCGACGCCGGGCGCAACGACGCCGGGACGGGCCCCCGGGTGATCTCCCCGGACAGCGCCCGGGTCGCGGTGTGCGTGGTCCCGACCGATGAGGAACGGGCCATCGCCCACCACACGGCTCGCCTGATCGCCTGATCTGACCGTGGTCAGGCCGGCTCGCGCAGCGACCGTACTCCCGGGTCGGGCTCGTCGGCCACCGCCGCGAGCCGCAGCTTCACGTCCACCGCCAGCACCCCGTCGGGCCCGGCGAGGACCGGGTTGAGGTCAAGCTCGGCGACCTCGGGCAGCTCCTCGGCCAGCCGGCCCAGCCGCAGCACCAGATCCTCCACGGCGGCGGTGGCCACGGCCGGCCCGCCCCGGTACCCGGTGAGCAGCGGGGCCGAGCGCAGCGAGCGCCACATCGTGGCGGCGTCGGTGTCGGTGACCGGCAGCAGCCGCAGGGCCCGGTCGGCGAACAGGTCGGTGTTCACGCCACCGAGCCCGAGCAGCACCACGGAGCCGAACTGCGGGTCGTGCACCACCCCGGCGACCAGCTCGACCGAGCCCTTGACCTGCGGCTGTACCTGCACGGTCGGGGACCCGGTCACGGCCACCACGGCCCGGTACGCGGTGGCCACCGCCTGGGCGTCGGCCAACCCGAGGTGCACCCCGCCGATGTCGCTCTTGTGCACCAGTCCCGGCTCGGCGGCCTTGACGACCGCCGGGTACCCCAGCTCGTCCGCGGCGGCGACGGCGGCGGCCGCGCTGTCGGCCACCCGCCCGGCGACCACCGGGATGCCGAAGCAGTCCAGCAGTTCGGTGGCCACGTCGGCGGGCTGCCAACCCGCACCGTCGCTCACCGCCCGGTGGATGACCGCCCGCGCGGTCGCCGTGTCGATGCCGGGCAGCGGCGGTACCGTACCGAGGGGCCGGGCCCGCCACGCGGCGTACCGGGCGGCATGGCCGATCGCGGTGACCGCCTGCTCCGGCAGCGCGTAGACCGGGGCGCCGCCGAGGGTGGTGGGGGCGTTGGGCACGCCGAGCAGGACCACCGCCACCGGCAGCGGCGAGTCGGTGGCGGCCTTGTCGATCGTGGCGAGCACCGCGGGCACGTCGTTGGCGAGGGTGGCCGTGAACACCACCAGGAGGGCGTCCACCTCGCCACTGTCCACAGTGGACGAAACGGCGGCGTCGATCGCGTCCGGGGTCGCCGCCGCACCGAGGTCGATCGGGTTCGACGCGATCGCCGCGGCCGGGGCGGCCTCCGCGATGGCGGCGCAGACCGGCGCGCTCAGCCGGGGTACCGTCAGCCCGGCCGCGTCGGCCGCGTCGGCGGCCAGCACGTTGACCCCGCCCGCGTTCCCCACGATCGCGAGCCGGCCGCCGGCCGGCAGTGGCTGCTCGACCAGGAGCCGGGCGGTGTCCAGCAGCTCACCGAGCCCGTCGCAGCGGATCACGCCGGCCTGGGCGAAGAGCGCCCCGACGGTCGCGTCGGGGGCGGCCGCCGCCGCGGTGTGCGAGGCACCGACCCGGGAACCGGTCGCGGTGCGCCCGCCCTTGACCGCGAGGACCGGCTTGCGCCGGCCGATCGCGCGGGCGATCCGGGCGAAGCGCCGCGGGTTGCCCACCGACTCCAGGTACAGCGCGACGGCCCGGGTGTGCGGGTCGTCGTACCAGTACGAGAGCAGGTCGTTGCCGGACACGTCGGCCTTGTTGCCCAGGGAGACGAAGGTGGACAGGCCGACGCCGGTACGGGCGGCGTGGTCGAGGAGGGTGATGCCGACGGCACCGGACTGCGAGGCGACCGCGAGCCCGCCAGGTGGCGGTGCGGCCGCCGCGAACGTGGCCTGCATCCGGATCGCCGGGTCGGTGTTGATGAGGCCGAGGCAGTTCGGCCCGACCAGCCGGATCCCGTACCGGCGCGCGGTGCGGACCACGTCGATCTGCGCGGCGCGGCCGGCGGCGCCCTCCTCGCCGAACCCGGAGGTGATCACCACGGCGGCCCGCACGCCGGCCTTGCCACAGTCGTCGATCACGTCGCGGACGGCCGGCGCCGGTACCGCCACCACGGCCAGGTCGACCGGCCGGCCGATCGCGGCGACCGACGGGTACGCCGGCCGCCCGGCGACCTCGGCGGCGTTCGGGTTGACCGGGTAGACCGGGCCGGTGAAGCCGCCGCCGGTCAGGCCGCGCAGCACCGCGTGACCGATCCCGCCCGGCGTCCGGCCGGCCCCGACCACGGCGATCGCCAGCGGCGCGAGCAGCGGGGTCAGCGAGTACTTCTCCGCGGCGCGGTTGCGCGCCTCCAGCGCGGGGTTGTCCTCGTCGTCGGTGCGGATGTGCACCTCCAGCACGCCGGAGTCGGGCCGGATGTCCAGCCCGGGACCGAAGTCGCGGGCCACCTTGAGCATCGGGCTGTTCCCTACGAGTACGTCACCGATGAGGTCGCCGATGCCCTGCCGGCGGGCCGTCGCGGCGAGCTGTTCCAGCAGGAGGGTACCGATGCCCCGGCCGTGCGCGGTGTCGTCGACGAGCACCGCGAACTCGGCGGCCGCCGGGTCGGACAGGCGTTCGTAGGAGGCCACGCCGATGACCCGGCCCCGTTCCTGGGCCAGCACCACCTGGTGGTCGTCGTCGCCGGGGCGGCTCAGCCGGTCCAGCTCGTGCCCGATGCCGGAGCGGCCGGCACCCATGAACCGCCGGTACAGGTTGTCGTCGCTGGTGCGCCGGTACAGGTCGGCGAGGTCCGCGCGGTCGCCCGGGTCACCAGGCCGGACCGCCCGGAGGCGCACGATGGCGCCGTCGGCGGCGAGGGCGTCGTGACCGCCGTCGGCGGTGGCGGTACCGGAGAGCGCATCGGGGCTGCCCCCGGCGGCCCGCGCGATGGTGCCGTGATCGGCCGCGTCAGCCGGGATCGTCTGCATGTCCCGAGCGTCGGCGGCCGGTGATCACGATGCCCAGAGGCGGAAGTCCCGGTCATCCGGGACCTCGACCGCGAGACGGCGCCTAGTCGATCAGTACCGACCACTCCACCCGGGTGCCGCCGTCCGGCCCCGGGCCGAGGTCGAGCGTGCCGTCGTAGCGCTCGGCGCGCTGGCGCATGTTGGCCAGGCCGCTGCGCTCGTCGTAGGGCTCCGCGAGGCCGATCCCGTTGTCGGTGACCGTGAGCGTCAGCCGTCCCGCGCCGACCACGACGGACACCGCGACCCGGCTGGCCCGGGCGTGCCGTACCGCGTTGGACAGCGCCTCCCGCAACACGGCCAGCAGCTCCGGGCGGACCTTGTCCGGTACCGCGCTGTCGACCGGCCCGTCCAGGCGCAGCTCGGGGCGGAAGCCCAGGGACGCCGCGGCGGCGTCGACGGTGGACCGGATCTCCGCGCGCAGCGCGGCGTTGACCGGGGTGCGCAGCTCGAAGATCGCCGAGCGGATGTCGCGGATGGTCGCGTCCAGGTCGTCGACCGCGGCGTTGATCCGCCCGCCGACCTCGGGCCGGGCCGCGAGCTGGGCGGCGGACTGCAGGTGCAGCCCGGTGGCGAACAGCCGCTGGATCACCACGTCGTGCAGGTCGCGGGCGATGCGTTCGCGGTCCTCCAGGACCACGAGCAGCTCGCGTTCCTCGCGGGCCCGGGCCCGTTCCAGGGCCAGGGCGGCCTGCCCGGCAAACGTCGACAGCAGGTTGACGTCGAGCTCGTCGTCGAACCGGGCCCCTTCGGGCGCGTGCGCCACGACGAGCAGGCCGGCCACCGACCCGGACGCGGCCAGCGGCGCGATCAGCGCGGCCCCGGTGGAGACCGATACCGGCCAGTCGGCGGCCTGGCCCAGGTCGTCGGTGATGACCGCCTCCCCGTCGGCGAGTACCCGCCCGAGGATCGTGCCGTTGGCCGCAAGCATGGTGCCCCGCAACCGGGGCCGGGGCGGGTCGCACACCTCGACGCGCACCTGGTCGGCGGCGCCCTCGTGCAGCAGCACCATCACCGTCTCCGCGCCGGAGACCTCCCGGGCCCGGCGGGCCACCAGCTCCAGGGCGGCGGTGCGGTCCACCTCGCCCAGCAGCACGTTGGTGATCTCGGCGGTGGCCTCCAGCCAGCGCTGCCGGTGGCCGGAGGAGGCGTAGAGCCGGGCGTTGTCGATCGCCACGCCGGCGGCCACGGCGAGGGCGACCACGGTTTCCTGGTCGTCCTCGGTGAACTCGTCGGCGCCGCGCTTCTCGGTGAGGTAGAGGTTGCCGAAGATCTGGTCGCGGATGCGCACCGGGACGCCGAGGAAGCTGCGCATCACCGGGTGGTGGGCGGGGAAGCCGTACGAGCGGGGGTGCTCGGCGATGTCGCGCAGCCGCACCGGCTTGGGCTCGTCGATGAGCAGGCCGAGCACGCCCCGGCCGGTGGGCAGGTCGCCGATGCGCTGGTGCTGGACGATGCTGATCCCGTCGGTGATGAACTCGACGAGCTGGCGGTCCGGCCCGATGATGCCCAGCGCGCCGTACCGGGCGCCGGCCAGCCGGCAGGCGGCCACCACGATCCGGTACAGGGTGCTGCGCAGGTCGAGGTCGCTGCCGATGCCCACCACGGCGTCCAGCAGCGCGGAGAGCCGCTCCCGGCTGGCCATCACGTCGCTGACCCGGTTCTGCAGCTCGCCCAGCAGCTCGTCGAGGCGGAAGCTGGACAGTGGCGACAGGCCGAGCGACGGTGCCGCCCAGAACTCCCCGGCCCGTCGTTGGACCTCGTCTGGCACGTCCTGATCGTATCCGCCATGGGCCTCCGGACCTACCTGTCCGCCTCCGGCTCACCCTGGTCAGCCGGGCCGGATCACCGCGATCGGGCAGCGCGTCTGGTGCAGCAGCAGGTGCGTCACGGAGCCGACCAGGAACCCGGCCGCCGGCTGGTGGCCGTGGGCGCCCAGCACGATGAGCTGCGCCCGGCCGCTCGCCTCGACCAGCGCCGGGCCCGGCCGCGACCGGACCACCCGCCGGTGTACCACCACGTCGGGGTACTTGGTCCGCCACCCGGCCAGCGCCTCGGCCAGTACCCGGGTCTCGTCGGCCGCCACGACGGCCGGGTCGAACACCAGCGGCAGCATGTCGTCCGGCCCCGCGGTCACCGGGCCGGTCCACGCGTGCAGCGCGACCAGCTCGGCCCCGCGCAGGGCGGCCTCCTCGAAGGCGAAGTCCACCGCCGGCTCGTTGTGCGGTGAGCCGTCGACGCCGACGAGCACGTCACCGCTGGGTTCGGTGATGCCGCGGGTGACCAGCACCGGGCAGGCGGCGTGGGTGACGAGGTTGCGGGCGACGGAGCCGACCGCCAGGCCCGGTATCCCGCCTCCGCCGCGGTGACCGACCACGACCAGCGCGGCGTGCCGCGACTCCTCGATGAGCACGGTGGTCGGGTGGCCGGGCAGCACCTCCCCGGTCGCGCGTACCTGCGAATGGGCGGCGACGTGGTCCAGCGCCTCCTGCACGGCGCGTTGCGGCTCGATGTTGAGCCGCTCGGCGAGCGGTCCGGTGGGCACGACGTCGACCCATGCCGGGTGGCTCGCCCAGGTGTTGGCGCACACCACCCGGATCGGCCGGTCCCGGAGCCTGGCCTCGCGGACGGCCAGGTCGACGGCGCGCAGGCCGACGGCCGATCCGTCGACGCCGACCACGATCGCAGCGGTCATCATGGCCGGTCACCTCCTCGGTTTACCGCCAGCCTTAGCCCGGCTCCGGCGGATCCGGTAGGGCCGGACGGCCCTCCGGGCCCGGGCGCCGGGACGACCCGCTCCACCCCGTCCCTTCGAGGGGGCGTCAGCGTCCAAGATCTCCGGTGCGCAGGGGGGCGACACGGGCCATGTCGGCCGCCGCGCGGACCAGCTCCCGCACGTCGTCGGGGCGTCCGACCCCGATCGCCTCCGGCGTGGTGAGCACGACGTGTACCAGCCCGGTGATCGTGGTGACCAGCATCGCCGCCTGCCGCTCGGTCAGGTCGATGCCCGCGGCGCCGTGGATGTCCCGCATCAGCGCGATCTGCGCCGTCCGGGTGGCGGCCAGATGTAGCGGATGCCTGGCCGACGGGGACAGCGGATTTGCGCCTTCTGCAGGAACGGCGATACCCGGTGAGATCCGCGGCTGAGAGGATGCCGTCATGACTCCGGAGTCGCGGTCTCACGGCAGCGCCCTGGCCAACGACCTCAGCGCGCCGGCACCGAAGTCGCTGACCGAGCGCCTCGCCGAGCGCGGGGTTCGCACCATCGCGCTCACCTGGGTGGACAACGCCGGGGTGACCCGGGTCAAGGCGGTGCCGCTGCGCCGGCTGCCGCACGCGATCGACTGGGGCGTGGGCATGTCCCCGGTCTTCGACGTGTTCCTCGTCGACGACTCCGTGACGACCAGCCGCCACGTCGGCGGCCCAGCCGGCGACCTGCGCCTCTTTCCCGACGTCGACCGGCTCGTGGCGCTGGCGGCGCAGCCGGGCTGGGCGTGGGCCCCGGTCAACCGGCGCACCCAGGACGGCGCGCCCTACCCGTGCTGCCAGCGCACCTTCGCCCAGGAAACGGTGCGCCGGGCCGCCGAGCGGGGGCTGGAGCTGCGCATGGCGTTCGAGGTCGAGTGGTTCGTCGGCACGGCGGACGGCACGCCCGCCTGCCAGGGCCCGGCCTACGGCATGACCCGCGTGGTGGAACTGTCCGAGTACTGCGACGCGGTCCTCGCCGCGCTCGCCGACCAGGGCGTGCCGGTCGACCAGTTCCACCCGGAGTACGCCCCGGGCCAGCTCGAACTCTCGGTCGCCGCCGCGGATCCGGTCGCCGCCGCGGACCGCACCGTCCTGGTCCGCCAGACCATCCGGGCGGTGTCGCAGCGGTACGGGTACCAGGTGTCGTTCGCGCCGGTGGTCACGGCCGGCCTCGTGGGCAACGGCGGGCACCTGCACTTCTCGGCGTGGCAGGAGGGGCGCAACCTCTTCAGCGGGGGCGAGGGGCGCTACGGGCTCACCCCGGCCGGCGAGTCCGTCCTCGCCGGGCTGCTGCGCCGGCTGCCCGCCCTGTGCGCCGTCGGCGCCCCGAGCCCGGCTAGCTACCTGCGGCTGGTCCCGCAACACTGGGCGGGACCGTGGCAGTGCTGGGGGCGGGAGAACCGGGAGGCGGCGCTGCGGCTGATCACCGGCAGCACCGGCGAACGCGACCGGGCCGCCAACGCCGAACTCAAATGCTTCGACGGCGCGGCCAACCCCTACCTGCTGACCGGGGCGGTCACCGCGGTCGCCACGGCCGCCCTGGACGCGGGTCTCGCCCTTCCCCCGGAGGTACCCGGTGAGCCCGCCGTGCTGCCCGCCGAGGAGCAGCCGCCCCGGCTGCCCGGCGACGTGCCGGCGGCGGTGGCCGCGCTACGCGCCGACGACGTGCTGCCCGCCGCGCTGGGCGAACCGTTGCT
>WNGA01022238.1_pt1 | contig 11361 bp, 14 predicted proteins | sample 5400061 | NCBI WGS metagenome assembly WNGA01 (sample SAMN13153366, study PRJNA577476) | soil metagenome | isolation source: 100 cm soil or saprolite under grassland replicate 2 | place: USA:California | collected 2016-06-15
CGTCATGACGATGCGCCTGGGGCAGCGCTTCTATCTCCGAGAGATCGTGAGCGGGCTCGGGCTCACCGCGGGCCATTTCTTCCGCAACCTGGGCCGCCACATCGCCCACGCCTTCGGGCGCCGGGGAACGCCGGGCGCCGTCACCATCCAGTATCCCGAGGAGCATCGGCCCTATGCGCCGCGTCTGCGCAGCCTGCACCGGCTCGTGCGGCGCGAGGACGGCTCACCCCGCTGTGTCGCCTGCATGATGTGCGAGACGGTCTGTCCCGCTCACTGCATCTACATCGTGGCCGACGAGCACCCGAATCCCGAGATCGAGAAGGTCCCGGCCAGCTTCGACATCGACCTGGGGAAATGCGTCTTCTGCGGCTACTGCGTGGAGGCCTGTCCCGAGGACGCGATCCGCATGGACACCGGGATCCTCGAGTTCTCCTCCTACAGCCGTGCCGGCATGATCTACACGAAGGAGATGCTGCTCGCCCTCGAGCCCGCCGGGCCCCTGGGCAAGCCCACCTCGCCGGTGCCGATCCCCGCGGACCGGAGGGTGTGATGGGGATGGCGGCCTTCGGCCTCATCGCCCTCGTCATCCTCGGCTCCGCGCTGGGGCTCGTGCTCAAGCGGAATCCGATCCACGGCGCCCTGTTCCTCGTCGTCAACCTCGGCGGGATCGCGGCGCTGTACCTGACGCTGGGCGCGGAGTTCCTGGCCGCGGCCCAGGTGATCGTGTATGCCGGCGCCATCATGGTCCTCTTCGTCTTCGCGATCATGATCCTGATCCCGGGCAAGGAGGAGACGGGCCCCGACCCGCGCCGGGGCTACCGGCTGGTCGCCATCCCCGTCGGCGTGGCCCTGCTCGCGGAGCTCGGGCTCATCGCGGCGCGACGCGTGGGCACGGCGTCCGGTCCCGGCGGTCCGGCCGGGGTCGAGGCGATGGGCCGCCTGCTCTTCACCGACTACCTGTTGCCGTTCGAGCTGACCTCCGTGCTGCTGCTGGCGGCCATGGTCGGGGTCATGCTGCTGTCGAGGCGTCGGACGTGACGACGCCCGAGGCGACGCGTGGTTCCTGAGTCGTACTACCTGGCGCTCTCGGCGATGCTCTTCGCCATCGGCGTCGTGGGCGTCATCGTCCGCCGGAATCCGCTCGTCATCTTCATGTCCATCGAGCTGGCGCTGAACGCGGCGAATCTGGCGCTGGTGGCCTTCGGCCATCGGCACGGCACCGCCGACGGTCAGGCCCTGGTCTTCTTCGTGATGGCGGTGGCCGCGGCCGAGGTCGCGGTCGGGCTGGCGATCATCGTGGTGATCTTTCGCGCGCGCCACCGGCTGTCCGTCGACGATCTGAACTTGATGCGCTGGTAGGGGAGGATCCATGGCCACGAAACTGGCACCGAAGCACGGAGCGGCGCAGCGTCCGGCCGTCGAGGCCGATCTCGCGCGGGGGCTGCTCCACGACATGATGCTGATCCGCCGGTTCGAGGAGAAGGCGGCGGAATGCTATGCGCTGGGCAAGATCGGCGGCTTCCTGCATCTCTCGATCGGCGAGGAAGCGGTTGCCGCCGGCGTCACCTCGGTCCTGCGTCCCGACGACTACGCCATCTCCACCTATCGCGAGCACGGGCACTGCCTGGCCAAGGGCTCGGACCCCCGTCGGGTGATGGCCGAGCTGTTCGGCCGTCGCGATGGGCTGTCCAAGGGCAAGGGCGGCTCCATGCATCTGTTCGACAAGAGCCGCAACTTCCTCGGCGGCCACGCCATCGTGGGGGCCCACCTGCCGATCGCGACCGGCGTGGGCTTCGCCATCAAGTACCAGGACGGCGATCAGGTCGTGGTGTGCTACTTCGGCGACGGCGCGGTGCCCGAGGGCGAATTCCACGAGTCCATGAACCTGGCGGCGCTGTGGAAGCTGCCCGTGATCTTCCTGTGCGAGAACAACCGCTACGCCATGGGGACGTCCCTCGAGCGCGCGCTCGCCGAGACGGAGATCTGGAAGTTCGGGCGCGCCTACAACATGCCGTGCGAGCCCGTCGACGGCATGGATGTCCTGGCCATCCGCGAGGTCGTGGGCCGCGCCGTGGAGCGGGCGCGGGCGGAGAAGGTGCCGTCGCTCATCGAGGTCCGGACGTACCGCTTCCGCGGGCACTCGATGCGCGATCCCGCGGGGGCCGTGTACCGGACGAAGGAAGAGGTCGAGCGCGAGAAGCTGCGCGACCCGATCGTGCTCTTCCGGGATCGGGCGCTGCGCGAGGGGCTCGTCACCGAGGTCGACGTGCGCACCATCGAGAAGGACGTCAACGATCTCGTCGACGAAGCCGTCGCGTTCGCCGAGGCCTCGCCGGAGCCGCCCGTCGAGTGGCTGCTCACCGACATCTTCAAGGAGGACTGAGCGGTGGCGGTCATCACCTATCGCGAGGCGTTGAACCAGGCGCTGCGGGAAGAGATGCAGCGCGACGAGCGCGTGTTCGTGGTGGGCGAGGAGGTCGGGCTCTACGAGGGCGCCTACAAGGTGACGCAGGGGCTCCTGAAGGAGTTCGGGCCCAAGCGGATCGTCGACACGCCGATCGCCGAGTCGGGCTTCACCGGCGTGGGGATCGGAGCCGCCATGGTCGGCCTGCGCCCGGTGGTCGAGATGATGACGTTCAACTTCGCGCTGCTCGCCCTCGACCAGATCGTCGATCGTGATCCGGGGACCGGGGGGGCCCGCCCACCAGCTCGCCGCCCAGCACTCCCAGTCGATGGAGAGCTACTTCTATCACGTGCCCGGCCTCAAGGTCGTGCGGCCCTCGACGCCGGCCGATGCCAAGGGCCTGCTGAAGTCGTCGATCCGCGACGACAACCCCGTCATCTTCATCGAGTCCGAGACGCTCTACGCCGTCAAGGGTGAGGTTACGGACGACGCCGACTTTCTCATCCCGCTCGGGCAGGCGGTCGTGCGCCGGGAGGGCACCGACGTGACCGTCGTCGCCTACATGGGCATGATGTACCGCGCCATGGAGGCGGCGGAGGAGCTGAGCAAGGAAGGGCTCTCCGTGGAGATCGTCGATCCGCGGACGCTCCGACCCATGGACACCGCGACCATCGTCGGCTCCGTGCGCAAGACCCACCGGGCGGTCGTCGTCGAGGCGGGCGCGGGGTTCGCGGGCATGGGCTCGGAGATCGCGGCCTTCATCACCGAGCAGGCCTTCGACGATCTGGACGCGCCGGTCGAGCGCGTCACCGGCGCCAGCGCGCCGATGCCGTACGCCCGCAACCTCGAGCGCGCGAAGACGCCGTCGAAGGAGCGGATCCTCGCCGCCATCCGCAACGTCTGCTACGCCCGGCGGAGCTGAGCATGGCCGTGAGCAAGGTCGTGATGCCGAAGCTGTCGGAAGCGATGGAGACGGGCAAGATCATCCGCTGGCTCAAGAAGGAGGGCGACCGCGTCCAGGGCGGCGACATCCTGGCGGAGGTCGAGACCGACAAGGCGGACGTCGAGATGGAGGCGTTCGGCGCCGGTGTCCTGCGCAAGATCCTGGTTCCCGCCGGCGAGCGCGCGCCGGTCGGCACGCTGATCGGCGTGATCGCCGATCCCAACGACGACATCGCCGGTCTCCTGTCCGCGGCCCCGCCGCCGGCCGCGGCTGCCCCGGCGGCGGCCGCCCAGCCCGCGCCGGCCGCCACGGCCTCGGACCGGCCCGCGGCGGTGCCGCCGCAGCCGCGAAGCGAAGATCCCGTCGCCGGCGTCGACGCTCGCCGCCCCGAACCGGCGCAGGCACCCGCCGCCGGCTCGGGCGGTGGACGGGTGAAGGCCTCCCCGCTCGCCAAGAAGATCGCGGCACAGTCGGGGGTCGACCTGAAACTGCTCCAGGGCAGCGGGCCCGGTGGGCGGATCATCCGCCGCGACGTCGAGGCGGCGACGACGGCGCCACCCGCCGCCGCCCAGGTGCCGGTCACCGCCGCCGAGGGTCCCGAGTACGAGGACATGGCGCTCTCACCGATGCGCGCGATCATCGCCAAGCGGATGCCGCTGTCGAAGGCGCCGGTGCCGCACTTCTACGTCACCAGCGAGGTCGCCATGGACCGGGCGTGGGAGCTCCGGGAGGAGCTGAACGCGCTCGAGGGACAGCCCAAGATCTCCCCGAACGATCTCGTCATCCGCGCGTGTGCGCTGGCGCTGCTCCAGCATCCCGGGGTCAATGCCTCGTTCCAGGGGGAATCGATCCGGGTCCACCGGCGGGCGCACCTCGGCATCGCGGTGGCGCTCGACGAAGGCCTCATCACGCCGGTGCTGCGCGACTGCCAGGCGAAGTCCCTCACGCAGATCGCCGTCGAGGCGCACGATCTGGCCGAGCGGGCGCGCGCGCGGAAGCTTCGCGCCAGCGAGCTCTCGGGTGCCACGTTCTCGATCTCTAACCTCGGGATGTTCGACGTCGCCGCCTTCTCGGCGATCATCAACCCGCCGGAGGGCGCGATCCTGGCCGTCGGGTCGGTGCGTCGCGTGCCGGTGGCCGACGGCGATGCGGTGACCGTCGGCCGCCGGATGGCGCTGACGATCGCGTGTGACCATCGCGTGATGGACGGCGCCATGGGCGCGCGCTTCCTGCAGGACGTGAAGCGCCTGCTCGAGCAGCCGCTCCGGCTGCTCGTCTAGCGATGGCCATGCACAAGGCCGACGTGGCGGTGGTGGGGACGGGGCCCGGCGGATACGTCGCCGCGATCCGGTGCGCCCAGCTCGGGCTCAGCGTGGTGGCGGTCGAGGACGATCGGGCCGGCGGCGTGTGCCTGAACTGGGGATGCATTCCCACCAAGGCGCTCCTGCGCAACGCCGAGGTCTTGCATCTCGTCGAGCGGGCGGCGGATTTCGGGATCAGCGTCGGCGAGGTCCGGGCCGACTACGCGGCGGCCGTGAAGCGCAGCCGCGGGGTGGCCGACCGGATGGCCAAAGGCGTGGAGTTCCTCTTCCGCAAGAACAAGATCACCCTCCTCGCCGGCCGCGGCGTCCTCAAGACGTCGACGACGGTCGAGGTGAAGGGGCCCGCCGGCACCGACACGATCGAGGCGCGCGCGGTGATCCTGGCCACCGGCTCGGAGCCCAAGTCGCTGCCCGGCATCGCGATCGACGAGGAGCTCGTGCTCTCCTCCAACGGGGCCGTGCGCCAGGAGCGGCGCCCCGCGTCCCTCGTGGTGATCGGCGCCGGCGCCGTCGGGGTCGAGTTCGCCGACGTCTACCGCGCCTACGGCACCGAGGTGACGATCCTCGAGGCGCTGCCCCGGCTCGTGCCCGTCGAGGACGAGGAGGTCTCGGCCCTGCTCGCCCGCGTCTTCGGACGCCGGGGCATCACGGTCAAGACCGGCGTGAAGGTGAGCGGGATCACGCGCGGCGGTCCCGGGGTGGTGGTCGCGACCGACGCCGGCCGCTTCGAGGCCGAGCAGGTGCTCATGGCCGTCGGTCGGGGCGCGAAGGTCAAGGACGTCGGGCTGGAGGCGCTCGGGGTCACGATGGAGCGCGGCTTCGTCCGGGTGTCGCCGACGATGGAGACGTCCGTCAAGGGTCTCTACGCGATCGGGGACATGGCGCGACCCCCGCTCCTGGCCCACAAGGCGATGGCCGAGGGCGTGGTGGCCGCCGAGACCATCGCCGGACGCGATCCGCGTCCCGTCGACTACATGAACGTCCCCTCGTGCACGTACTGCCGCCCGCAGATCGCTTCCCTCGGGCTCGGCGAGGCGCGCGCCCGGGAGAACGGGCGCGACGTCACGGTCGGCAAGTTCCCGTTCACGGCCAACGGCAAGGCCGTCGCCCTCGGCGAGACGGAAGGGTTCGTGAAGGTCGTCGCCGACAAGGCCACGGGCGAGATCCTCGGCGTGCACATCGTGGGGCCGGAGGCGACGGAGATGATCCACGAGTTCGCGGTCGGTCGCACGCTCGAGGCCACCCTCGAGGAGATCGTCCACACGATCCACGCCCACCCCACGCTGTCCGAGGCCGCGCTGGAGGCCACGCTCGCCGCGCTCGGCCACGCCATCCACATCTGATGGATTTCGAGCTGACCCCCGAGCAGGCCGCGCTGCGGGCGCGAGCGCGCGAGCTGGCCGACGGCATCTTCGCCGAGCGCGCCGCACGCTGGGACGACCGCGAGGAGTACCCCTGGGACAACGTCAAGGACCTCGTCGCCGCCGGCTTCATGGGCATGACGATCCCGCGCGAGTACGGGGGCGGGGACCGCCCGCTGCTCGACGTGGTGCTCGTGATCGAGGAGATCGCCCGGGCCTGCGGCGTCACCGCCCGCATCGTCGTCGAGGGCAATCTCGGCGTCGTCGGCGCGCTGCGCGCCTACGGCACGGAGGCGCAGAAGCGGCGGTACTTTCCGTGGGTGCTCGAGGGCGAGAAGCCCGCGATCGCCATCACGGAGCCCGACGCCGGCTCGGCCGCGACCGACCTCACGACGCGCGCGGCGGAGGCGCCCGAGGGCTGGTCGCTCACCGGACACAAGCGATACATCACGGGGGCGGGAACCTCCCGGCTCTATCTGGTCTACGCGCGCTTCGGCGAGCGCGCCGGCGCGGCGGGCATCGGCGGCGTGTTCGTGGAGCGCGACACGCCGGGGTTCACGATCGGGCGGCGCGAATTCATGATGGGGCTGCGCGGGATCCCCGAGGGAGAGCTGCACTTCGAGCGCTGCGAGGTGGCCCGCGAGAACGTGCTCGTCGCGCCCGGCGACGGCTTCAAGAAGCTCATGCGGGCCTACAACGGCCAGCGCCTGGGCGCGGCCACGGTCGCCCTGGGCCTCGCGCAGGGCGCCTACGAGCGCGCGCTCGCGTACGCCGTCGAGCGGCGGCAGTTCGGCCGGCCCATCGCCGACTTCCAGGGCATCCGGTGGAAGCTCGCCGACATGGCGATCAAGCTCGACGCCGCGCGGTTGCTGATCCTTCGCGCGGCGGCCCGCGCCGGCCACGACTTCCCCGACGCCCTCGAGGCGGCGAAGGCCAAGACGTTCGCCGCGGAAACCGCCCAGGCCGTCACCAGCGAGGCGCTGCAGATCCACGGCGCCGCCGGGTATGGACGCAGCCTGCCGCTCGAGCGCATGGTGCGGGACGCGCGCATGTTCGCCATCGGCGGCGGCACGCTCGAGATGATGCGCAACGTCATCGCCGACGGCATCCTGCCCTCGCGCGTCAGCTGGCGCGCGTGAAGCTCGGCGTCGCCCTGCCCATGGCCGGCGCCTGGGCCACGCCGGAGAACCAGATCCATGTCGCCCAGCGCGCCGAGGCGCTCGGCTATCACTCGCTCTGGGTCTTCCAGCGCCTGCTCTACGCGCTGGCTCCGCAGAACGATTACCCGCCGCTGCCGGGGCAGCCGTGGCCGAAATCCTTCGAGCGCACGCTCGATCCCATCGTGTCGCTGGCCTACGTGGCCGGCGCCACGATGCGGATCCGCCTCGGCACCAGCGTGCTCATCACCGCGTACTACTCGCCGATCATGCTGGCCAAGCAGCTCGCGACCCTCGACCGCGTGAGCCACGGCCGCCTGGACGTCGGTCTCGGCATCGGCTGGTCGCGCGACGAGTACGACGCGGTGGGCACGCCCTACGAGCGCCGTGGCCGGCGGGCCGACGAGTTCATCCGCTGCCTCAAGACGATCTGGACGGACGGGACGGTGGAGTTCCGCGGCGAGTTCTACCGCGTGCCGAAATCGCTCGTCGAGCCCAAGCCCGTGCAGAAGCCCCATCCGCCGATCACGATCGGCGGCTACGGCCCGACGGTCATCAAGCGCGCGGTCACCCTCGGCGACGGCTTCAACGGCGGCAACGTCCCGCTGGCCCAGGTCGCGCCGCTCGTGGCCCAGATCAAGGACGCCGCGCGCGAGGCCGCCCGCGACCCCGCCGCGCTGCACATCGTTAGCCGCGGCCCCTACGTCGTCCACGACGCCCCACAAGGCCCTGGTCGGCGCCCGCTCTGGGGCACCCTCGCCGAGATCCGCGAGGACATCGCGCGCTACGCCGAGGCCGGCCTCACCGAGCTCTTCCTCGAGCCCAACTTCCAGCCCGGCGGCGCGCACCTCGACCGCGTGCTCGAGGTGATGGAGGAGCTCGCCCCGAGGCAGTAACGCTCGACCGCGCCTCGTCAACCCGCCCAACCCTGCTTCCGGAAGCGCATTCCTTGCTTGAGATGGTCGGGATCGTCTAAGCTCGGCGCACCAAAAGGAGGCGTCGAAAGAGAGCATCATGGCGGAGTTCAAGCACTTCGTCCCCGGCAGGCGTTAGACGTTGGCGCGTAGCGAGATCGTGGCGGTTGAGCGCTTGATCCTGACCGTGCGAGATCAGCGGATCCTCCTTTCCCCGGATCTGGCCGAGATCTATGGCGTGAAGACCCGCGCCGTGAATCAAGCCGTCAAACCCAACCAGGAGCGGTTTCCGTCTGATTTCGCCTTCCGATTGTCGCGGGAAGAGGTCGAGACCGTGCAGCGTTCAAGATCACAATTTGTGATCTTGAAGCGAGTTGGTGCATCCGCCCGATGAAGGACGCGCGCTTCACCATCCCCACGCCGGCGCTGCTGGCTCCAGCGCGAGTTCACTAAGCATACTACCGCCGTGGATCAAGTAAGGACGGCGCATCACGCCTCGCTGGCCGAGATGGATACGCTCTTCACCTCTCTCCAGCAACGAATCGCGACAGAATCGCGACACGAGCAGTGACACACTGTGACACGGAGCTGTGACAGCCGGTGACGAGTCCGTTCGCCTTCCTCGAGCCTGAGTGGCCCGCTGTCTTCTGGACCGCGAGGCCGCCAAGGAAGCGCTCGCCGGATTCCTGTCGGGCAAGACGCTCAGCGCGAACCAGATCGAGTTCGTCAACCTGATCGTCGACCACCTGACCGAGCACGGCGTGATGGATGCGGCCCAGCTCTACGAATCCCCGTTCACCGACATCGCACCCCGAGGTCCCGACGGGCTCTTCACCTCGACCCAGGTGGACGAATTGGTGGCAGTCCTCCATCAGATCAAGGCAGCCGCCATCGCTGCCTAGTGATGCCCCAGGAACGGAAGCGCGAAGTTCACGGTGAAGCCGTTGGCGGTCAGGAGCGTGCCGAGGATGGCGGCGGTGAGCGAGAAGAGGAACATGGCCTTGGACTCGGCGAGGATGGCGACCGAGGCGGTGACGATCGCGATCTGTAAGAAGATCTCGGCGTATTCGAAGTTCGGGTCGCGCGCGCGGTGGAGATCGCGCTCGTGCTCCAGCTTCCTCGCCTCCTTCTCGATCTCCTTCTTCTCGCCGTTGTAGCGCTTCTCCTCCTCGCCGAATCTCTTGGCGAGCCCTTCGTATTTCGCCCGCTCCTCCGGCTTGAGGCCCGAGGGGGCCGCGAGCTGGGTCTCCAGCACCATCTTCTGGATGCGGTATTCGTGCTCGCGGATGGACTTGGCCTGGTAGAAGGCCCACTGGTCGGAGGACTGCTGCTGGGCGAGCAGCATCTCCTTCATGGCCACCTTGCTGCCGAGCGCCGCCACGGCGAGCACCACGGCGTAGAACGCCGTGGTCAGCGCGACGCGGCGGCTGAAGCTCTTCGAGCCCTGGTGCTCGAGGTGCTCGGGGTTGGGAAGCTCGACCTCAGGCACGGCCCGTGGTGGACCACTTGCGGATCTCTTCCTTCATCGCTTCCTTGCCCGCCTCGAAGGCGGCGACCAGGCGCTGGGTCTGCTCCTCGAAGAGCTCGCGGCTCTTGTCGAGCCACTCGCCGGCATGGTTCTGCGCGTCGCCCGCGAGGTCCTGCGCCCGCTTGGCGACGTCCCCGCTGCGCGCGGCGAGCAGCTCTCGCGTTTCGCTCCCCGCCCGGGGGGCGGTGAGATAGGCCACGCCGGCGCCGATCGCGGCGCCCAGGAGAAACCAGCCAAGATAGCCCGCGGAATCGCCTCGCTCGTTACTCATGACCGTCTCCTCGTTGCGTCCGTAACCGATGAAGAAACACCTCGACTCCCGTCTTGACCCCGGCCGCGATCCCGACGAGCTGTCCCGCCCGGGTGAGACCCGAGAGCGCGTTGAGCACGTGGCCCGTCGTATCGACGACCTCCTCGACGCGCCCCGTGATCCGGCCCAGGCGGTCGAGCTCCGCGTTGGCGCCCTGGCCCAACCGGCGCAGCTCGCCGCTCAGCGCGTGCAGGTCTCCCATCAGCGGCGGCACGTCCTGCTCGAGCTCGCGCTCCACGAGGGCCAGCACCCGCTCGGCGCGGCGACCCACGCGGACGAGCGCCACGAGCAGCGCGACGAGGGCGGCGGATATCGCCACCACGCAGACCGCCACGACGGGAAAGAACCAGAACTGCATGAGGAGGGGATTATCCGGCGCTCCGTCGATGAAAGTCAATAAATTCATTGACTTGGTGAACAGCCGCTTCCTATAATCGCGTCAGCAGTCGCCCGAAGCGCCGAATGAGCCTATCGTAAGAGCCGTGTCCCTCGAGGAACGCTTCGCCGAGCTCGTCCGACGCCACGCCGAGGCCGAGCTGGCGGGCGGCGAGGAGCGGATTCGCCGTCAGCACAAGACCGGCAAGAAGACCGCGCGCGAGCGCCTCGATCTCCTGCTCGATCCCGGCTCGTTCATGGAGATCGACAAGTTCGTCGTCCATCAAACCCAGGACTTCGGGATGGCCGAGCAGCGCGTCCCCGGCGACGGAGTCGTGACCGGGTCGGGGCGTATTCACGGCCGGCCCACCTTCGTCTTCGCGCAGGACTTCACGGTCTTCGGTGGCTCGCTGTCGGACGCGTACGCCAGGAAGATCTGCAAGGTCATGGATCTCGCGATGAAGACCGGCGCGCCCGTCGTCGGTCTCAACGACTCCGGAGGCGCGCGCATCCAGGAAGGGGTCGTGTCCCTGGCCGGGTATGCCGACATCTTCCTCCGCAACACGCTGGCCTCGGGCGTCGTGCCCCAGATCTCGGCCGTGATGGGACCGTGCGCCGGGGGCGCCGTGTACTCGCCGGCGATCACCGACTTCATTTTCATGGTCAAGAACACGTCGTACATGTTCGTGACGGGGCCCGACGTGATCCGCGCGGTCACCCACGAGACCTGGCGCTGATCCGCGAGCTGCTGACGTTTCTTCCCCAGAACAATCTCGAGGACCCGCCGCTGCGGCCCACGCGCGATCCGATCGATCGCCGCGACGAGCGTCTGCAGACGGTCGTCCCGGACCAGCCGAACAAGCCCTACGACATCCTGGAGATCATCCGCCCCGTGCTGGACGACGCGTACTTCTTCGAGGTGCAGGCGGGGTACGCCCCCAACATCGTGGTGGGCTTCGGGCGCCTGGGCGGCCGGGCCGTCGGGGTCGTGGCCAACCAGCCCGCGCATCTGGCCGGCTGCCTGGACATCAACGCCTCCCTCAAGGC
>WNGA01012880.1_pt1 | contig 11358 bp, 10 predicted proteins | sample 5400061 | NCBI WGS metagenome assembly WNGA01 (sample SAMN13153366, study PRJNA577476) | soil metagenome | isolation source: 100 cm soil or saprolite under grassland replicate 2 | place: USA:California | collected 2016-06-15
GAAAGATGGGAGAATCGCGGTCGTTGCCCAGCTGGTAGCCGTTGTCCTTGAACCGCTGGCCGAAGGCGTTCAGCTCGGGCCAGGCAGTGTGACAGGCTGAACATCGCAGTCCGTACTTGCGCGCGAACGCGGGAATCTCCATTCCCTTGATGGTGATTCCCTCATGCACGGACCGTGTGTACGCCGCGCGGCCGCCACCCAGAACCAGAACGGCGGTCAGACCGGCGCACGCGAGAGACGAGCCGAGCCACGGCCACGTCGCACTCCGCCCACCCTTCGTCGACGACTTGACCATCGTACCTCCTGTCTGGTGCGATACCATGCAAGAGAACGATCCGTAAAAAGAGTCGGCGCTTTTGTACAAGCGCTTCCCGCCACAACTCCAGTCTCACCTATCAGTCGGGGGCGTGTTCGTCAAGGTGCGGAGCGACGTTGCGAACCGAACCAAAGAATGAAGAGTGAAGAAGAAATGAAGAAGAAGTGAGGCGGACGGACGAAGACAAGAAGGCCCGACGACTGCTAGGCCCGCATCAGCTGGATCAGCGTGATCTCGGACGGCGCCCCGAGCCGCAGGGGCGGCCCCCAGTAGCCGGTGCCCCGGCTCACGTAGAGCCACATCTCTTCGAGCCGATGCAGCCCCGCCACAAACGGCTGGAACAGCCTGACCAACAGGTTGAAGGGGAAGTACTGCCCCCCGTGGGTGTGGCCGGAGAGCTGGAGGTCGAAGCGTCGAAGCCCGCGGCGTGAGCGGCGAACGCGCTCTTCGGCTGGTGGGCGAGCAGCAGGCGCACGTCGCTCTCGGGCGCGCCCGCCACGGCCGCCTGGGGGTCCGAGGTGTGTCCCGGGACGAGGCGGCTCGCCGAATGATCGGTGACGCCGGCCACGAGGAGCCGCGCCGCCCCGCGGCGGATCACGCGGTGCGCGTTCACGAGCGGACTGAAGCCCAGGCGCTCGAGCTCCCGCACCCAGCCGGGTGCGTCCCAGTAGTACTCGTGGTTCCCGGTGACGAAGTACTTGCCGTGCGGCGCGGCGAGGCGCGCGAGCGGCGCGACCTCGTCGCGCAGCGTGGGCGGGAAGCCGTCCCCCACGTCGCCCGTGAGCGCGATCAAGTCCGGCGCGAGCCCGTTCGCCGTCGCGACGATCCGCTCCACGAACTCCCGCTTCAGCGTGGGGCCCACGTGGAGGTCCGAGAGCTGCACGATGCGGAAGCCCTCGAGGTCCCGCGGCAGCCCGGCGATCGGTACGTTCACGCGCACCACCACCGGCCAAGCGGCGCGCCGCACGCCCAGCGCGAGCACCGCCAGCGCGCCGCCCACCACGCCCGCGCTGAACGTCCCCGCGCCCACCCAGGCGCGCAGGTGGAGCAGGTCGGCTGCGAGCACGAAGACGATGAGGAGTGACGACAGCCCGACCAGCATGAACCCGACCGCCTCGAGCACGCGCCTCCCCGGCAATCCCTGCGTCCGCATCGCGAAGAACGCCACGAAGGGTGCGAGCACGAGGAGCAGGATGCCCGCCCAGCCGAGCAGGCGCCACCCGAGGGCGAGCGGGGCCTGGTCGAGCAGGCGCTGCCCCACGTACAGGTGGAACAGCGTCCAGACGCCGCCGATGATGAGAATGCGTTTGGCCACGGCGGAGCTAACGTCACGAGGCACGCCGATGTTCCAGTCGCAAGGAAGACGCAGCGCCTCAGCGCCCTGCCGCCCGCCGCAGGGCCGCGAAGTAGCTCCGGATCCGCGCCGCGTTCGCGCCCACGTCGCTCCGCCCCACGCGCGACTTGGACCGCATGTCCACCACCGCGCTGTCGGTCCCGCGCGGCGCCACCCGGATGACGATGTCGTCCTTGAAGCCGAACCACTTGGTCGTAGCCGTCGCCTCGATGCGGCCGGCCCCCGAGTCGGTGCCCGTCACCTCCCACCCCGCCGTGCCGATGGCCGTGCGGTGGGCGAGGCCGTACGCCTGGGCGGCCGGAAGCGGCAGGACCAGTGAGCCCAGGTCCGGGTAGCCGCGGCGCACCGAGTCGGCGAACCCCGCGGGGTAGGTCAGGTCCTTCCCCTTCCAGAAATCGTTCGTCGCCGCGGTGACGTAGGCGGGCGGGTTCGCGAGATCGGTCGAGACGTCGTTGATCGGGGGCACGGAGCGGGCGAGCCGGTACTGCCGGTAGAACGCGACGCCGGGCATGACGCCGAGGACCACACCGATCAGCGCGATGGTGGCGCCACGGGACTTGAGCGCGATCGCGAGGACGAGCGCGACGAGCGAGACGACCGCCGCGACGCCGGCGACCACGCCGCCGTAGCCGAAGAGGTACCGCAGCGCGACCCGCAGCCCCCACCAGCCGTGGCGGTAGCCCCACCCCGACACCAGCTCCATGATCACCCCGAGCCCCGCGAGGGCCAAGCCCGCGCGGGCCACCCACAGGGTCGCCCTGCCACCCTCCGGCTGCATTTCCATGGTCGCTCCTTTCCCGTTGCTAGTAGGTGACGCCTTTGCGGATCGCGAATCCCCACCGCCTCCCCGCGACACCTTCCCCGAAACGGTAGCCGACGGCGAACTCCGCCACATCGCCCCGGACCGCGCGCGTCGGACCGATCCGGAGCGACAAGCCGACGTCGCCGCGCAGGCGCGTGGGGTCGCCCGGGAACCACGCGCCTCCGTAGTCGAGGAACGGGGCCACGCCGACGCCGATCAGCCCCCACACGTCGTCCGCCACGAGCACCCGGTCTTCGATCGCGAGCCAGGCCATGCGCGTGCCCGTGAACTCGTGGATCCCGAAGACGCGCGGCCCCGTGCGGTCGTACCAGAGATCGAAGATGGCGTCGGGCGCCGGCCGGCGGAGCCGGGCGCCCTCCAGGTGAATGATCAGCGTCTGACCGCGCAGGTTCTGGCTCGCGACGGTGAGCGCGCCCGCCACGTGCCCCGAGTCCGGTATGCCCGCCGTGAACACCCCGCCGCCCGCCCCGCGGAGCACCGCGAGCCCCCCGCGCCAGAGCGCCGAGACCTGGGCGCTCACCTCCGGCCCCACGCCCGCACGCGCCGACGGATATCCCCACGCGCGCGGGGCCGCCCAGATGCCGAAATGGAACAGCTGCGACACGTCCACATCCTCGCGTCGCGCATACGAGTTGAACCGCTCGAGCACCTGGAACCGCACGTGTCCCAGGTCCAGCCCCGCGCCCACGGTGCCGAACACCGAGCGGGGGATCGCGGTCGCCGCCGACGCCGGCGCGAAGTCCTCACGCCGCCACTGCCCGCCGATCCAGAGCCGCGTGTAGCTCCGGCTCGTCGCGTGGAGGGCAAAGCCCGCGGCTACGCCGACGCTCAGCGCGCGGCGCTCGAAGATGGATTCGAGGGTGTCGTCGCGGAACACGAGGATGCGCTCGGACGCCGCCTCACCGGCGGTGGTGAGCGCGCGCCGCGCGGCCGTTTCGTAGAACGGGACGCCGAGGAACCACGTCCCGGTCGTGCCGTCCGATTTGTCCTTGTAGCCGGCTTGGAGCTGCGCACGCCGCGAGAAAAAGTGCGGGCTCACGTAGCCGAGGTCGAAAATGCTCCGGTCCGGTGTCTTGTTGTAGACCGCCGTGAGCGACGTGGCGGTGCCGAGCAGGTTGTCCTCGACCATCCCCGCGAGCCACGTCACGTCGCCCCCCGCGGACGAGTACCCGAGCTGGGGCTTCGTGCTCCAGCCGTCCGTGGTCGCGACCCGCAGCGCGAGCCGCCCGTCGAGCCGCGTCGTGTCGATCCGCACCCGGCTGAACACGTGCAGGTTGCGCAGCGCGCGCTCGCTCTCGGCGACCCGGGCGGAGTCGTAGCGATCCCCCGGGTTGACGAGCAGCGCGCGGCGGACCACCCCCGGGCGCGTGGTGACGTGCAGCCGGTTCGCGAGCCGCGCGAGAAAGCCGGGCGCGTCGTCGCTGAAGTCGAAGACGTTGCGGCTCACCACGATGATCGTGTCGATCGTCGGAGCCGGAGCCTGGGCGCTCAGGCGGCCGGGCGGCCGGGCGGCCAGCAGCGCGAGCACGACGCCGGCCGCCCTACTTGACCAAGTCAATGCGCTGGTGCAGCGGATAGGTCGCGTGGCGAGTGGAATCGTTCCATTCCGTAAAATACAGCGTCGCATCGACCCGGCCGGTGATCTGCCGGAGCCCCCGGGTCGCAAGCCGGAACGTGCCGCGCACCGAGTCGGGCCGCAGGGGACGGCAGAAGCAGGTGATGGTCGCGGCCGCCGGGATGCGCGCGGGCGGAGGCCCCAGGGCGTAGGGGACGCCTTGCCGTAGCTCCCGCACGCGGCCGAGGTCGAGGCCGAGCGTGATCGCGTACTCGTCGCCGTCGGCGGGCGAGGGGTTGAATTCATAGCGGGCGAGCCCCACATCGCCGCCGCCCCGCGTCGTGTCGATGGCGAGGCGCACGATCGTGAGCCGCGGATCGGGCTGCACGACGAGCCGGCCGTGCCATTCCCAGCGGCCGTAGCTCTGGAGGCCGGTCGTGTCGCCGGGGCGGGAGACGCCGTCGCAACCAAGCAAGAACGTCGCGCAAACGACGTTGCACAAAAACGTCGCGCGCAGGCGTAAAACGGATGCCGATAGCAGCGGGACGGTCCTGTATCCTGGACTTCGTGATTCGAGCCTATGCAGAAAACTTGCGCGTCCATGCGCTGGCCGCGCGCATCGCGGCCGAGGCGGTTCAACTGGCCCGAGGATTCCGTGGCCCCGGAGCACTCGCGCGCGGCGATCAACTCGTGCGCGCAGCACTCTCCGTCGCCTCAAACATAGCGGAGGCGTGCGGCCGCGGCACCGTTCGGGAGTTTCGTCAATTCCTGCTCTACGCTCGCGGATCCGCTCGCGAGACGTTGACGCAGCTGCTGGTAGCCCGAATGGTCGATCCCGAGCGGGCGCAGGAGATTAGGCCACTGGAAAACCGAGTGTCGCTCGCGATGAAGATGATCGGCCGGCTTCTCGCGCACCCGCCGCCAGATCGGTGACGCCCTGCGTGCAACGTCCTTGGTGCTACGTGTTAGGTGCTACGTCTCAGGTGTTACGCCCGACGTTCTACCGAGTTCGTCAGTATTGTCCCAAGTACCTGTCCAGCTCCCACTCGCTCACCTGCCCGATGTACTCCTGCCACTCCTTGCGCTTCGCCTCGACGAAGCGCTCGTAGATGTGCGGGCCCAGCGCGTCGCGGACCACGTCGTCCTTCTCGAGCTCGTTCAGCGCCTCGTGGAGATCGCGCGGCAGCTCGTCGATGCGGTACTTGCGCCGCTCCCGGAAGCTCATGGTGAAGATGTTCTTGTTCACCGGGTCGGGCGGGGTGAGCTTCCGCTCGATCCCGTCGAGCCCGGCGGCGAGCTGCACCGACAGCGCCAGGTAGGGGTTCGCGGACGGGTCGGGCATGCGCAGCTCGCAGCGCGTGCCGATGCCGCGCCGGTCGGGGATGCGGACGAGCGGCGAGCGGTTCCGCATCGACCACGCCACGTTGGTCGGCGCCTCGTAGCCCGGCACGAGCCGCTTGTAGCTGTTCACGAGCGGGTTGGTCACCGCGCAGAAGCCGCAGGCGTGCCGCAGCAGCCCCGCCACGTAGCGCAGCGCCGTCTCGGAGAGCTCCCACTTCCCCTGCGGATCGTGGAACGCGTTCTTGTCGCCCTTGAACAGCGACTGGTGGGTGTGCATCCCGGAGCCGTTCTGGCCGAAGATCGGCTTCGGCATGAACGTCGCGAGGAAGCCGTGGCGGTAGGCGACGTTGCGGACGATGAAGCGGAAGGTGGCGAGGTTGTCGGCGGTCTCGAGGGCCTCGGTGTAGCGGAAGTCGATCTCGTGCTGGCCCGGCGCCACCTCGTGATGCCCGGCCTCCACCTCGAAGCCCATCGAGACCAGGTCCTTGATGATGAGCCGCCGGATCTCCTCGGCCCGGTCGACCGGCGTCTGATCGAAGTACCCGCCCTTGTCGTGCGTCTCGGTCGTCGGGTCCCCGCTCGCGTCGAGCTGGAAGATGAAGAACTCCGCCTCGGCGCCGGCCATCATCTCGAAGCCCATCGCCTTGGCCCTGGCGATCTGCCGCTTGAGCGCCTGGCGCGTGCACCCCGCGAAGACGGTGCCGTCGGGGTTGTAGATGTCGGTGATCAGCCGCGCGACCCGCCCCCCCTCGTCGTCGTAGGGGAGGACGCGGAACGTCTCCAGGTCGGGCTTCAGCACCATGTCCGACTCCTCGATCCGCACGAAGCCTTCGATCGACGAACCGTCGAACATGATGTCGCCCTCGAGCGCCTTTTCGAACTGGCTCTCGGGCACTTCGACGTTCTTGTTGATCCCGAGGATGTCGGTGAACTGCAGGCGCAGGAAGGTGATGCCCTGCTTCTTGCACAGCTCGAGAATGTCGCGCTTCGAGGCGCCGGTGGTCTTGAGGGCGGTGGCCATAGAGGGCGGTAGAAGACGGTAAAAGACGGTAGAGGACGGCGCAACCTCTACCGTCCTCTACCGTCTTCTACCGTCGTCTCACCTCACACGTCGTAGTACAGGAAGAACTCGTACGGATGCGGCCGTAGCGCCACCGGATCGACTTCCTTGGCGCGCTTGTAGGCGAGCCAGGTCTCGATCAGGTCGGGCGTGAACACTCCCCCCTCGAGCAGGAAGGCGTGGTCGGCCTCGAGGGCCGCCAGCGACTCGGGCAGCGAGCCCGGCGTGTTCTTCACGTGCTTGCGCTCCTCCGGCTCGAGGTCGTACAGGTCCACGTCCATCGGCTTCGGCGGCTCGATCTTGTTCTTCACCCCGTCCAGACCCGCCATGAGCAGCGCCGCGAACGTGAGGTACGGGTTGCTCGACGGATCGGGCGCCCGGAACTCGATGCGCTTCGCCTTCGGCGACTTGGAGTACACCGGGATGCGGCAAATCGCCGAGCGGTTCCGCTGCGAATAGATCAAGTTGATCGGCGCCTCATAGCCCGGCACGAGGCGGCGGTAGCTGTTCGTGGTCGGCGCCGCGAACGCGAGCAGCGCCGCCGCGTGCTTGATCAGCCCGCCGATGTACCAGCGCGCCGTATCCGAGATCAGCGCGTAGCCGTTCGCATCGAAGAACAGGTTCTTGCCGTCCTTCCACAGGCTCATGTGCACGTGCATCCCGGAGCCGTTGTCCCCGAATAGCGGCTTCGGCATAAACGTCGCGGTGTAGCCGTGCTGATGGCACACGTTCTTGACGATGTACTTGTACATCATGAGCTGGTCGGCCATGCGGGTGAGCGACGTGAACCGCATGTCGATCTCGGTCTGGCCCGCCGTGCCCACCTCGTGGTGGTGCACCTCGACGTCGACCCCCGAGGCCATCAGCGCCAGCATGATCTTCGAGCGCAGGTCCTGGAGCCGGTCCACCGGCGGCACGGGGAAGTAGCCCTCCTTGTGCCGCGGGCGGTGGCCCTGGTTCGGGCCGCCCCCGTTCGTCCCCGAGTTCCAGATCCCCTCCTCGGAGTCGATGTGGTAGTAGCCCTCGTGCGCGTTCTGGTCGAACCGCACCGAGTTGAAGATGTAGAACTCGGCCTCGGGCCCGTAGTACGCGGTCGTGGCGACCCCCGTCTTCACGAGATGCTGCTCGGCCTTCTGCGCGACGTAGCGCGGGTCGCGGGAGTAGCGCCCCCCCGTCACGGGGTCGACGACGTCGCACGTGAGCGACAGCGTCGGCACCTCGAGACACGGGTCGACGAACGCGCTCGCCGGGTCCGGGAAGAGCAGCATGTCGCTCTCGTTGATCGCCTGGAACCCGCGGATCGACGAGCCGTCGAACCCGATCCCCTCCTTGAACAACTCCTCCGTCAGCTCCTTCAGCGGGATCGAGAAATGCTGCCAGGTGCCGGGCAGATCGGTGAATCGGACGTCCACCACCTGCACCCCGGCGTCCTTCGCTTTCCGGATCACGTCGGCGGGCGTCGCACCGGCCGTGGGCTTCCCCGCCTGGGGCGTGGCCGTCGGCTCCAACGTCGCTGTCATAAGGTCCCTCTCCTCGAGCGGTCTCTGGTGAATCGGGGGCGCGCACAGTCTGGGCCACTACGCCCGAGAGCCCGACGCCGGCCTCGAGGCGACGGGCTCTCGTGAAGGTCTTGCGTCGGGGCTCCCGCAGGCATGGCGCAAGGTATCGGGGCTGTTGCTCGGTGTCAACCGTTCCGTGTCGCCTATGCAACAATGCGCCACGGAACGATTGGTCCGGGCGCGCCGCTTGCAGGTCCGTCGCAAGGATTGTGCACATCCTGCAAACTTTTCAACACACCAAAGTCATGTCTCGAGGGCGGCGACGAAGTGCCACAGCTCCACGGCCGAAAATTCCCCGAAGCGCTCCTGGATCTCGCGCTCCGACAGCTCGAGGAAGATCCAGCTGGTCGTGCGGCGGTGCTCGCCGTTGACGAAATGCACGCGCCCGCGCACCGCGCCGACCTCGGCGTCGGGCTGCATCTCGATGAAGACGTCCCAGCACTCGTCGCCGCGCTTCAGCTCGCCCATGTGCTTCGCGCGGTCCTGCCCCGGGAAAGCGGCGCTCATGGTGTGATACACTATGCGCTCCCGCGGGCAATCCTGCCAGTTAGATTCCCGCTCCTATGAACTGTCACGCCTGCGGAGCTCCGCTCGCCGGCACCGCCAGGTTCTGTCACAAATGCGGCGCCCAGGTGGGCCGCGCGCAGGCCGCGGGCTGGCGGGCGGGGCTTCCGTGGGGCGCGGCGGGCGTCGCGTTGGGGGCGTTGCTGACGGTGGTCGCGCTGCGACTGGGAGCAGGGAGCAGGGAGCAGGGAGCAGGAGGGCCCACCTCCGCACCTGCTCCCAGCTCCCCGCTCCCTGCTCCCGATATCTCCCAGATGTCCCCCGAGGAGCGCGCCACGCGGCTCTACAACCGGGTGATGACCCTGCACTCCCAGGGCAAGGCCGACAGCGCCGAGTTCTTCCTGCCGATGGCGCTGCAGGCGTACGCGATGCTGCCGGCGCTCGACGTGGACGCGCGCTACCACCTCGGGGTGCTCGACCTGACCGGCGGGAATTACGCGGCCGCGCTCGCCCAGGCGGATTCGATCCGTCGCGCCGTCCCCACGCACCTGTTCGGATTCATGCTCCGGGCCCGCGCCCTGGAGCTCGAGCGCGACAGCGCCGGCGCGCGCCGCGCCTACCGGGACTTCCTCACGAACGAGGCCGCGGAGCGCGGGCGCACGCGCCCCGAGTATAGCGAGCACGCCCAGAACCTGGACGCCTTCCACGAGCAGGCGACGGCAGGGGCGGCAGGGGCCGCACCGCGTGGCAACTGACGCCGGTCGCACGATCCGCCTCGCGCACAGCCCGGATGCGGACGACGCCTTCATGTTCTGGGCGCTGGCCGCGGGGAAGATCGACACCGGCGACCGGCGCTACGTCCACGAGCTGGCCGACATCGAGTCGCTGAACCGCCGCGCGCTGCGGGGCGAGCTGGAGGTGACCGCGGTGTCGCTGCACGCGTACGCGTACCTCGCCGACCGCTACGCGCTGCTCGCGCACGGGGCGAGCATCGGCGACCGTTACGGCCCGCGCGTCGTCGCGCGGGCGCCGCGCCCGCCGGGAGGAGACCCGCGCGCCGCCCTCGCCGGCGCCGATACCCTCGTCGCGGTCCCGGGCGAGCTCACGACGGCGTTCCTCGCGCTCAAGCTGTATCAGCCCGCCGTGCGCCACGTCGTGGTCCCGTTCGACGAGATCGAAGACTACGTGGCGGCCGGCCGAGCCGACGCGGGGCTCCTCATCCACGAGGGCCAGCTGACCTTCGCCGACCGCGGCCTGCACCTGTGGGTGGATCTGGGCGAGTGGTGGCACGGCGAGACCGGCCTGCCGTTGCCGCTCGGCGGCAACGTCGTGCGCCGCGACCTGGGCGCCCCGCTGATGCGGGACATCGCGCGGGACCTGAAGGCGAGCATCGAGTACGGGCTCGCGCACCGGGGGGAGGCGCTCGCGCACGCGCAGGCGTACAGCCGCGGGCTCGACGACTCCCGTACCGATCGCTTCGTGGAGATGTACGTGAACGCGTACACGGTGGATTACGGCGCGACGGGCCGCCGCGCCGTGGGCGAGTTGATCGCGCGCGCCCACCGGGCAGGCCTGCTCCCGGGGCCGGTGGATCTGACGTTCGTCGCAGCCGACCGGTGAACCCGCGCGCACCGGTGCGGGGCCTATCCAGACCGGCCCGGCGGCGCCATTTTTGGGGGAATCACCCAAGGAGTCCTGAGTGGCCGAGTTGGCGGGTCCCGTCCAGATCCTCGTGGTCGACGACGAGGAGCCCATCCGGAACGCCCTCAAGAAGTTTCTCGCGCAGCAGCAGTTCGAGGTGTATGCCGCCGGCTCCGGCGATGAGGCGCTCCAGCAACTCCGCCGCCATCGCATCTCCCTCATGCTGTGCGACATCCGGATGCCGGGGACGAGCGGGGTCGATCTGGTGCCGCAGGCCATCGAGATCGAGCCCGAGCTGGCCATCTTGATGCTCACCGCCGTCAACGACGCCACCAGCGCCGCCCTGTGCATGCAGCGCGGCGCGATGGATTACCTCACCAAGCCGATCGAGCTCGCCGACCTGGGCCGCGCGGTCCAGCGGGCGCTCAAGCGGCGGGAAATGCTGCTCGAGAACCGCCAGCTCAACCAGTGGCTCAAGGAAGAGGTCACGACGCGCAGCGCCGAGCTGCAGCGCGAGCGCATGAAGCTCGAGCGCATCTCCGTCGCGACGCTGGAAGCCCTGGTGAACGCGCTGGAAGCGAAGGACCCGTACATGCGCGGCCACTCGGCCCGGGTCGCGGACCTCTCAGCCACGCTGGCCCACCAGATGGGGCTGCCGGAGGATCAGATCGAGCACGTCCGGGTCGCGGGCCGACTCCACGACATCGGGAAGATCGGCACGCGCGAGTCGGTGCTCAACAAGCAGGGCGCCCTCACCCCCGAGGAGTTCGAGCACGTCAAGCAGCACGTGGTGATCGGCTCCCAGATCCTCTCCCCCCTCTCCCACCTTGGCGACATCATCCCGGCAGTGCGGGGACACCACGAGCGCTGGGACGGCACCGGCTACCCCGACGCGTCGCGGGCCGAGGAGATCCCGCTCGCCGCCCGGATCATCGGCGCCGCCGAGGTCTATGACGCCCTCAGCACGTCGCGCGCCTACCAGGAGAAGATGAGCCCCGAGCAGGCGATCGAGCGGATGGCGGACCTCTCCGGTACGGTGCTCGACCCTGCGGTTTACGACGCACTCGCCACCGTGGTGGCGCGGCGCCGCACGCTCGTGTTCCTGGACGAGGGCAGCGCCAACCCCGACTGAGCTTCCCCGTGTGCTGATCGCCGTCACCGGAGCGACAGGGTTCGTCGGCCGGCATCTCACCGCCCTCCTCGCG
>WNGA01016952.1_pt1 | contig 11358 bp, 9 predicted proteins | sample 5400061 | NCBI WGS metagenome assembly WNGA01 (sample SAMN13153366, study PRJNA577476) | soil metagenome | isolation source: 100 cm soil or saprolite under grassland replicate 2 | place: USA:California | collected 2016-06-15
CCTTGAGCGACAAGGGCGAATCGTTGAAATCACCCAAACCAAACAACGCTTGAAGGCTATCGCGAGCGCTTACTGCGAGAACCCGGAGAATACGCTCGTTGTTTCGCCGCGTAACCGCGAGCGAGTCCAACTCAACTCTCTCATCCATCGCCAGCTACAGCGCGATGGCAAGGTTAGTCGAGACGACCACCAAATGACTGTTTACGTGAATCGTCAGGACATGACTGGGACGGAGCGCACATTCGCCAACGCTTACGTTCCCGGAGAGGACATCATCCGATACAACCGGGCGAGCAAAGTCTATGACGTGAAAGTTGGCGACTACGCGCTCGTGACGGCGAAGAATCACGAAGAGAATGAGATCACAGTTCACCTCGAAAACGGACGCGAACTCACTTACAACCCGCAGCGACTTTCAGGCGTGAGCGTATATCGCGAAGCAAGACGCGAATTCGCGAAAGGCGACCGCATTCAATTCCGCGCGCCTTTCACCGAAAGGCGCGTCGCGAATGGCGAACTCGGAACCATCGCGAAGATCAGCGATGAGGAGATGACCGTGAAGTTAGATGGTGGACGTGAAGTCAGCTTCGAGGCGGAGAAGTTTCGTCACCTCGACCACGGTTACGCGGTTACCAGCCACTCTTCGCAGGGAACGACCGTTGATCGTGTCCTCATCAACGCCGATACACTGGAATCGCGAGTCTTGCTGAATGACCGAATGGGTTATGTCGCGGTATCACGAGCCCGAGAAGACGCGACTATCTACACGAATTCGATTGAAGAACTCAGAGGCGCACTGGATCGAAGGGCTGATAAGGAGATGGCCCTTGAAGCAGTGCAGGTTAGCAACGAGCGCCGCAACGTGCTTCGGGACGACCAGAACCCATACGAATCCCAGAATCGTGGGTCCTTGGACTCACAACAAGGTCGCGAGCCCGAAATAATCGAAGAAGCCAATGAAGATAGAGGTGAAGCAGAAGTGGCTGAGGCGGAAGAGATGGAATTCAGCCTCGCCTGAACAAGAGAGCAAACACTTGGGGAATTGAAGTATGAACATCAAGGAAGCCAAAGAACTGCCAATTTACCTGACGCTGAAAGAGGTTGCCGAACTACTGAAAGTGAAGCCGCGAACGATCTATGCCTGGGTAAGTGACAAACGAATACCCTACGAGCGCAAAGGGGGTCTTTTGCGATTTCGGCTGGATGTAGTTATCGCCTGGAATGAGCCGGCCCGTTAAGGAAATCGAGATAGAAAATCACGCGTTGCTTTGCTATCCTCAGTCCGCTCCTGTGATGGCTGCAACCGGAAAGGAGCACGATGTCAGTTTACAAGCGAAGGGGAAGATGGTTCTGTGACACCACGATCGATGGCAGGCGAGTGCAGCAGGTTCTAAAGAAGGCACGCACGCGAGCACAAGCCATAAAGGCCAAGACCGTGATCGAGAACAAGCTCTTTGAAAACCGATACAAGGTTAAGAGGAGGCCGGAAATTAGCTTTGACAAATTCGTCAAGGATCGTTTCCTGCCTTACTCAAAGTTACACAAGCGGACGTACCCAGATGACGTGAAGATTTGCGACATGCTTAAGGAGACGTTCGGGCGGATGATGCTCTCGGAGATCAATCCGCCGCTGATCGAGAAGTGGAAGCAGAAACGTCGCGAGGGAAAGACGATGTACAAACGCCTGCGAAATCCGGCAACGGTAAATCGCGAGCTGTGCGTGCTGTCAAAGATTTTCTCTCTGGCGTTCGATGCTGAACTGATCGAAAGCAATCCTTGTCGCCGAGTGCGGAAGTTTCGCACGAACAGCGGAAGGATGCGTTATCTGACTTTCGATGAGGAGGCAAAGCTGTTCGAGAACCTTCAAGGTCAGGAATGGGTACAGCGGATCGTTACGATGGCTATTAACACCGGAATGAGGCAGGGCGAGATTTTCGATCTCACCTGGTTCGACGTGGACTTGCCGCGAGGGGTGATTCACATTCGAGTCTCCAAGAACGGCAAAGATCGTTTCGTTCCGATAAATCAAACGGTCCGTGCAATGTTGGAAGGACTAGCGCACACCAGCGAGTACGTCTTTCCTAGTCCGAAAACCGAAGGACGTTTGGTCGACGTGAAGCGTCGATTCGACTTGGCGAAGGGCGATGCAGGGATCAAAGATTTCCGCTTCCATGACTTGCGTCATACGGCAGCCACTCGGATGGCTGACTGCGGAGCGGACGCTTTTACGCTTGCGGCAATCTTCGGCTGGTCTGACGTTCGAATGGCTCTGCGCTACACCCACGCCACCGATGAAGCGAAGCGTCGAGCAGTTGAAAATTTGGTGCGTCCGGTCGCGTCAAGTGACGAATCGGTGACAAGTGAAAAAGGCAGGGTCGCCGCCCTGCCGTAAGTCATTGATTTTATTGGTGGAGCAGAGGAGGGTCGAACTCCTGGCCTCCGCATTGCGAACGCGGCGCTCTGCCAACTGAGCTACTGCCCCACTAGCACGACATATTAGGAATCGAGACCGGTCAGTGTCAAATATGATGCTGATTTCAGTGTCAAATATGATGCTGATTATTCTAATTGGAATTCCAATTCACGAACGGGAATGGAGCAGTCTCAAATCGGCAAAACCAATTGATCGCTGCGTTCAGGCGTCATCGATCCTCTTCTTCGCCGCAGCAAGCGCATCTTCAAGCTTTTCAACATTCTTCCCGCCACCCTGTGCCAGGTCAGCCTTGCCGCCACCGCGACCGTCGACTATTGCACAGGCTTGGCGCATCAGTGCGTTCATGTCCCCGGGCGCGTCGGCTGAGCGCGCAAAAACAATTCGCGCGGCACCCCTATCGCGAGAACCGAGCAGAGCAATCGTGTTTGGGTAAACGATCAGTGCCTGCGCCAAATGCTTCAAAGCTTCGCCATCGCGATTATCAAAGACGTGCATAACAACCCGATCACCCGTCGGATTCGGTAAAGCAGTAACCAGCAATTCCTGGGCCTCGACGCGAGCGGCTATTTCTTCCAGCGTACGAAGGCGCCGGTTTAGGTCCTTGTTTTCTTCGAGCATTCGGGCGGTGAGCTTCGCCGCGTCGTCACGACCGGCGCTGAAGAGGGAGGCCACAGCGCGCGCGGTTTTGTTTGCGCGCCGGTAGTCGCCGAGCGCGCGGATGCCGGCAGCAAACTCTATTCGCGCTAGCCCTTTGGCGCGTTCCCACGTCCGCACCGCAATCATTCCCACTTCGCCGGTTCGATAAGCGTGGGTGCCGCCGCAGGGAGTCAGATCGAAACCTTCAATTTCAATCAGCCTCAGTTCGCCATCCCGTGAAGAATCCTTTCGTAGAGGCAGCCGACCCGCTTCTTCCCCCGTCACATTCCTGATAGTGATTTCGCGGTCTTCCCAAATGACGTTGTTCGCCAGCTCAACCGCCCGTTCGATTGCTTCATTTGTTGGGTTTGTCAATTCAACATCAATCTCGCAAAAGTCGTGCAGCACACGAAAGCTTCGCGTCGGTGCGTTAAAAAGAGTTACGAAAGCCTGCGAGAGAATGTGCTGGCCGGTGTGTTGTTGAATGTGGTCGAGGCGGCGCGCCCAATCGATTCTTCCTTTAACGATCGTGCCCACTTCCGGTGCGCGACCCTGAATGACATGCAGTATTCCGGTCTCTTCGCCATCAATGCACTCGAGCACTCGTTTGCCGTCAAGCGTTCCGGTATCGCTGGGTTGTCCGCCTCCGGTCGGATAGAAAGCTGTGCGGTCCAGTGTAACCGCGGTCCAGCCGCTAACTCGGTCGGTCCTGTCGATGACCCGCGCCTCAAACTCGATTAAGTGAGAGTCAGTGTAGTAGAGACGTTCGGTTGCCGGCATGTTAGGTCTTTGGGCTTTTTTTGGTCCTTGAATTTGCTGAGTTAATAATCTAACGAGTAAATACATGCAAGCCAAGCACGAAATCTCAAAACGCGGGACTTCGCGCAGATCAAGTGGCGAAGCCATGAGCACCCAAAGACTGTCTGCAGTTGCAACTACTCTTTGACAGCCTTTCCTGAAAACCAACATAATCCGCGATTGCTTCCCATCGCCCGCGCTTTCTAGTTGCCGGACCTTATGATTAGTACCTTTCAAACAGCCTTCGTGCGCCGCTTCGTGCTGGCGCTTTCGCTAGTTGCTTCGTTGAGCGCCATCTGCTTCGCTCAATCGGAGCAGCCGTTGCAATCCCTAACCTATCGCCTGGGTATGTCGCGCCCTGTTTCCCATCTATTTGAAGTAACCATGGAGGTCCAATTACCAAGAGACTCAAGCGCGAAATACATTGACTTGCAGATGCCGAAGTGGTCGCCTGGCCGTTACGCCGTTTTCGATTTCGCCAAGAATGTGCAGGAGGTTCAAGCTCTCGGAGGTATCTGCCCGCAGGTAGGGCTTAAGTGCAATCAGCCAAACTTTCCGGTCAGCCGGATAGACGATCAGACCTGGCGCGTTGAGACAATGAACACGCATGATCTGACTGTCCGTTACAAAGTCTTCGGCAACGATCTCTCCGGCACGTTCTCACAACTTGATTCTCGCCATGCGAATTACAACGGCGGCTCCATTTTTATGTACGTCGTCAATCACAAATCCGATCCAGTCAGCCTCGTTATTCAACCGCCAACGGGCTGGCGTATCGTTAACGGAAGGATGGACCGAAGCGATCAGCCCGAGTGGCGGTTTCCAAATTATGACGTGATGATCGACACGCCGACCGAAATCGCCCCTGACTGGACCGACGATCAGTTTCAGGTCGATGGCAAACGATACCTTGTGATAGTTCATTCATTCGGCGATGAAGGTGGAAAGCGCGCCGGATTGGTTCGGGATATCGAAAAGATCGTGAGAGCGGAAACCAGCATGTGGGGACCACCGGAGTTTAACTCATACACGTTCCTGATCCATTTCGCGGCTGACGATCATTCCGGTGACGGCATGGAACATCTAACGTCGACACAAATCATCGAGCCGGGTGCGCTGGGCGAAGAAGGAGTTTACGGAGACACACTGGACAACGTGGCTCACGAGTTTTTCCACGTGTGGAATGTCAAACGACTCCGTCCCGTAGAGCTTGGCCCATGGGATTTCACGCGTTCGGTCAACACGCGCGGACTTTGGATTGCCGAAGGCATAACCAATTACTACGGCCACATGATGATGCGCCGGGCCGGACTGTGGGACAACACCGCCTTGCTGCGACGTGAAAGCCAAACAATTACTGGAATCGAAAACGATCCCGGCAGTCATTTGATGAGCGCGGAAGATTCTTCGCTTTCGGCGCCGTTCCTCGATGATGCGCCCCACGCGCAACGAACCAATCTGCAGAATACGTCAATCAGCTACTATCCCAAGGGTGAGGTAATCGGACTGGTTCTCGATTTGATGATCCGCGGAAGAACCGGTGGCAAGGCCTCGCTTGACGACGTAATGCGTCGAATGTACGACGAGTTTTATCTCAAGAGTCCAAATGCAAGCTACTACTTACGCGGTCGAGGATACATAACGGAAGACTTTGAGCGCGTTGCTTCAGAAGTCGGCGGTTTTGATCTGGGCGGGTTTTTCAGACGCTACGTCCGGGGAGTAGAAGTATTGCCTTACGAAGAGGCGCTTACTTATCTCGGGTTCCATTTGAGTCGCGAGGAAGCGCGGCAACCCTTTAACGCAGGCATTGGAATTGATTGGCAGAAGAGCGGCCTTGCGATCGCGGTCGTGCGCAATGGTTCGCCGGCTGAGGATGCCGGCCTCCAGGAGGGTGATGAAATTATTTCGTTGGGACGCAAAAGCGTGACGCGCGAAAACTGGCTTGTCGCTCTTAGGCGTTACAAGCAGGGCGATCGCATACCGGTCACGATAAAACGGAATCGAAGGACTATTCAAACGTCTCTTCTGCTTGGCCCAGCGGAACGCTTCGAGTATCGAATTATCGAAGGAGAAGACGCCACGCCGGCCCAGAAAGCCCTGCGGGCAGCCTGGTTAAAGGGCTCGTGAATCTCACGACTCGTAAATGCGAAGAGCGAATACCAACAGCGCCTTGTCATCCGCAAATGCGCCAACCCATTTGCTCGGTATCAGATATTTCCTGGTGCTGTGGCCTCTTTTTTTCGTTATCTGTTTTGGTTTAGGTTACGCGACCTTAAGACGTTACGACCCGCGCACCACGGATGGCCTAAGCGACGTGTCGAAGTATTACGCAATCGTCACCGGCGCTGACACGTCTAACTTTAAGGAGATGTTTCGCTGCCGCATCCTCGTTCCCTATATTGCGCGACCCTTCTATTGGTTCGCTCAAAACTATTTACACACGTGGAATCCCGGCTTCTTTGGTTTACTGATGGCCAATGCGCTCTGCTGCGCTACAACGGCATGCTTCCTCGTAAGCATTGGCAACAGGTTATTCAATGATCCGGGCACAGCTTTGTTCGCAGCGACACTTTACTTGCTCAACTTTGCGATCTCCAACCTCCAACTGGCAGGACTGATTGACGCCGGAGAGGCTTGCCTGATGGCAGCGTTAACCTGGAGTCTACTCGCGGGAAAGTGGTATCAACCTCCGATGTGGGGAGTGCTGGGCGCATTGGCTAAGGAAACGTTTGTTCCCTTCTCATGTGTTTTTGCTTTCACCTGGTGGTTAATGGAAAGGCGTCAAACGAGACCTGGACTGTCACAACTAAACTGGGCTCAGTTTAAATGGATCGCAGCTCTGGTGGTTGTGGGGTTGGCAACGGTGATGACCATTCACTCCGCTGTTGCCGGACAACTCGAGTGGCCGTGGGTCATCGCGGGTCAGGCTCGAGCGCCGGTTAATTTTTTTATAGCGCTGTGGAACTGTCTTACCGAGCGCAGTTCTTGGTACGTGTTCGGCTGGTTGATCCCGTTGGGGATCTGGCGGCTAAAATATTTTCCGAGACCGTGGCTGGTAGCATCGTTGAGCACATCAGCAGTAGCAATCTTGTTGGGCGCATACAGTAATGCCGGCGGAACCGTCGGGCGCGCGACCTTCAACATCATTGGACCACTGCTGAGTCTCTCGGTTGCATTATTAATCGCGCAACCGTCAGACCATTTGGCTCCAGTCAAATCCGAGTTGAATTCGTAAATGTAATTCGTAACGTTGCGCTTTCAAATTCGGAGCCAAAAGCGGGGCAAGTCCGCCTTACCAACCTTGAGCTGATTTGACTTGAGTTTTGATTCCTGATTGAAAGGCATTCTCGACCAGAACGATTGAGAGAGTTAAGAGCAGCTCTCAGTGGGGAAGGTGGGCTTGTCTCGTCGGATAGTTTTCAAGTTGAATTCACATTTTCACCATGCACGCTGAAGGCACGCAGAGACAGCATTACAACCGCATTGCGGCGGACTATGAAGCGCAATACGGCGATCCCGACGGTCTCACTTACCGCGAGAGGTTTTTGTATGAACCGATGTTGGCCGGTCTGGATCTCGAACGGCGAAGTGTTCTCGAAGCATTAAGTGGCAGCGGGCACGCCACCAGTTACCTGTTGACTAACAAAAAGGCGTTGGTCACAGGTTTGGATATTTCTGAACAAGCAATAGAAAGTTTCAAAAGACGCTGGCCGCAGTGTCAGGCGATTTGTGCGCCGATTACGGAGTCAGGCCTGCCAGATGAATCTTTCGACTGCATCGTTGTAGTTATGGGTTTACACCATCTCCATCCAAACCTCTCAGACGCACTGCGCGAGATTCACAGGCTCTTGCGCAAGGGCGGTTCCTTTTGCTTCACCGAACCGCACCGGGGGTCAGCCTTTAGTTCGTTGCGCGCGCTGTGGTACCGGCACGATCCGCTTTTCGCGGAGAACGAAGAAGCGCTTGATATCGAAGCCTTAAAACATGAATTTGAGAATCTCTTCGAATTCAGAATGGAGCAGCATGTTGGCAGTGTGGCGTATCTGCTGGTTCTGAATTCCATGATCTTTCGCGTGCCCCTGTGGCTGAAAAGGATTTACTCACCCACGCTCATGCGTCTGGAAAAAATGCTTTCGGGCTTTCACTCACGCACTCTGTCTCTGGGAGTTATTTGCCAGTGGCAAAAGAAATAATTTGGCGCAATTTGATATCAGAACTTGAGCGGTACTGATGGGTTCGCGGTAAAAGAAAATCAGAACCGCGAGCGAAACCGACCGGGTGCTCGATTGAAGACAAGCTGATCAGAATGTTCGAGCATTTGAGCGTTGTGTGTAGCGCAAGTAAAACCCGGTCGCTAACCGCTCCCGGTTCTGACTTGGTGTTGAGCCGGTCGATTGGTGCCTCGGCTTGAACCCGGTCGCTACCCCGGTTCTGATAGACAGGCCGGCAGTTTCAACACTCGGCCAGCCCTGAAATAAGCCCCGCATTATTACTTTCGTAAATATTATCCGAACACCTCAGGCATTTGGTTTGCTACTGAGCAAGCCCGGGTTTCTCAAAAAAGACGATTCTGAGGGTGGCGGCTGCTCGAGCCTCACTCGGTAAACTGTTCTGACTACATTACTTAATTAATGGGCGGCGATTGGAGTCGCGCCGGATTTTAGCGGTTGGAGCAAGGGAGGAAACATGCAAACAACATTGGAGACACTGGAACATTATCCGAACAGCGATCGCGCAAGGGCATCGAACCTGGGGTTGGTTTTGGGGCGTTGGCTCGGCGAATTATTCGGTTGCCCGCACAAAGAGATGAGCCGTCCTTTTTCGAGACAGGGCGAGTCCTTTCGTGTCTGTATTACTTGCGGGGCTCGGCGGCAGTTTGATGAGAAAAACTGGAACATGGTCGGGCCTTTTTATTATAAAACGGCCCGTAAATCAGACCTTCAGTGACACTAATATTGCACCTCGACGGATTGGACGGCTGAGTTTTCCAGAGTCGTACCCGTCGGCTGGGAGTCCCGGTTTCTGACAATCGGTAGCCAGCAGTCTATTCGAGCCGGTAGTTTGGCGCTTCCTTCGTTATGATCACATCGTGGACGTGAGACTCGCGCAAGCCGGCCGAAGTGATGCGAATGAACTTGCTCTTTTCCTGAAACTCTTTGATTGTGCGACAACCCGTGTAGCCCATGCCGGAACGCAGGCCGCCGACGAGTTGCGTCGTCATCTCTGCAATGGTTCCTTTATATGCCACGCGGCCTTCGATTCCTTCAGGCACGAGTTTCGAATCGCTTTCCGCCGCTTCCTGCGCATAGCGGTCGCGCGAGCCTTCTCGCATCGCGCCGATCGAACCCATGCCGCGGTAAGTCTTGAACGAACGACCCTGGAAGAGAATCACTTCTCCGGGCGCTTCCTCTGTTCCCGCGAATAACGATCCGATCATTACTACGTCGGCGCCGGCGGCAATTGCCTTGGCCACATCGCCGGAAAATTTCACGCCGCCATCGGAGATTAGTGGTATGCCACCGGCGCGCGCAGCCTTAACGCAGGACTGGATCGCCGTCATCTGCGGCACGCCGGCACCGGTTACGACGCGCGTCGTGCAGATGGAGCCGGGTCCGATACCAACCTTGATCGCGTCCACTCCGGCATCGACCAACTCCTGCGTCCCTTCTGTAGTGCCGACATTTCCCGCGATTAGGTCTGTTTCGGGGTGACGCTGTTTCATCTCGCGGACGGCTTCGATTACACGGACAGAGTGTCCATGCGCGGTGTCGATCACTAAACAATCAACCCGGGCCTTTACTAACTCGTCGGCCCGTTCGCGAAAGTCGCCGGTAGCTCCGATCGCTGCAGCAACACGTAGACGCCCCAAATTGTCCTTGGCAGCATTCGGATATTTGATTGCTTTTTGAATGTCTTTTACGGTAATTAGGCCCTTGATACGCTTATCACCATCAATAACCAGCAGCTTCTCAATGCGGTGCTTTTGCAGTACTGCCTTGGCCTGCTCGAGGGTGGTGCCGACCGGAACAGTGACCAACGGTTGCTTGGTCATCACTTCCGCGACAGGAATATCAAAGCGCGTTTCAAACCGCAGGTCGCGATTGGTAATGATGCCAGCCAGGTGACCGTCTTCATCTACTACCGGTACACCGCTGATGTGAAATCGCTCCATCACCTGAAGAGCTTCCCGTACCGGCTTGGTTGGCAGAATAGTTACCGGGTCAACAATCATCCCTGACTCTGATCGCTTAACCTTGTCTACCTCCTCCGCCTGACGTTCGACGCTGAGGTTTTTGTGAATGACGCCGATGCCACCTTGTTGCGCGAGCGCGATCGCCAGGGCTGCTTCGGTCACCGTGTCCATTGCGGAGGAGCACAATGGAATCTGGAGTTGGATGTTGCGAGTGAATTGCGTGGACGTGTCTGTTTCATTCGGCAAAACGTCAGAGCGAGCTGGGACCAGAAGCACGTCGTCGAATGTGAGACCCTCGGGTAGTTCTACTGAAATCATACGGCGTTATCGACTCCTTAAAATCAGTTTATGAGATGAAACTTATTAACAGAAACACAACTGCCCGCCACTCAGAGCGGGCAGTCGCAAAGTATTATTCTTCTGACGATGTTACCGCCAGATTCCTGTGGGTCGCGCACGCGCTTATGTACCGAGCCCGGCAGCACAAACCCTATCGACCAACAACTATTGCAGGAACTGTTCGTAATTAGCTTTCCAGGTATTCAAAGTACCGGCCCCATTCGCTGGTCGTTTGTTAGACAGCACGCCTGCAATTGGCGCTTCATGACTGGAAATTGCGGAACGTCGTTGTACCCAATGGAGTACCGTTAGCGCTACCGTTGTTAAGATGGCCAGGATCACTATTGCCAGCACCACAGTCAAAACCGGCGATCGCGTCGCGGGGGCATCGGTATAGACCTTAGAGTGATATGGCGTGCTCGCTACGTCTTCGCCGGTATCTCCCTGTTCACGCATGTAGCGCGTATAACCTTCGACAGCCTCCTTCTCATCGTATCCCACGTAGCGCGCGTAAGCTTTGACGAAGCTGCGATTGAAAATCCCGCCCGGCAGGCGCTTGTAATCGTTTGTCTCTATCGCTTCGAGATAGTGCATTGAGATTCGCGTCTGATCGGAAATCTCGCGCAACGGAATACCGCGTCCTTCCCGCGCGATTCGCAACTGTTCGCCGATAGTCGCTGCCATCACCAATTCGAGTCAGCCCTTGTGCTTCCTACTTAGGTAGATGTGAGCCTCGTTGGATACCAGTTGAAAAGTCAATTGCACCTTGGTTATCTGGGATCGGAGGCGGTATGCCCGCCCTGCTGGATCGCTTAACTGTTTGGCCGAATATATATTGCGTTGCTAAACGCTGTCAAACTTTCGTGTCAGAAAGATGGGCGTCTCTTGATTCTTCGCGCTTGCGGTGATAGGTTTGCGCCAGTAATCGAACATCGACTTTAATTTCTACAACAATAAA
>WNGA01029941.1_pt1 | contig 11357 bp, 13 predicted proteins | sample 5400061 | NCBI WGS metagenome assembly WNGA01 (sample SAMN13153366, study PRJNA577476) | soil metagenome | isolation source: 100 cm soil or saprolite under grassland replicate 2 | place: USA:California | collected 2016-06-15
TCTTCGGTCATCCAGTCCATCGGCGCGGCCTTATTGGGTGTGTCGCATCGTGTCCGTTGTCCGTTTGGGGGCACGCGTGATCACCTCCCGGGAGGGCGACGGGTGGTTGTAGGCAGGGTTGTGATGTTGGCGGCGGCGTTGAGCTTGGTCTCGAGGTCGAGGTTGTCCAGGGTGAGCTGGCGTATGGACTCGGCGTAGATGTTGACGAGTCTCCGCAGGTCTTCGTTTTCCCGGCGGAGCCGTTGGATGATCTGGTCGGGGGCGTTGCTCGCGCTGGCATTGAGGGTTTGGTTCGTGGTGGTGGACTGTTCGCGGGCTCGTTGCCGGAAGCCTTCGATCAGGTGCCGGTAGTTGCGGTCGAACGTGGCGTGCGGGATGTCCAGGGCTCGTTCGACGGCGGTCACGGTCACTTTGTGGCCGTGTTCTGCGGCTTCGGCGAGCACTCTGTTCATCACCGCGGTGACCTCGTCGTCGGTGGGGAGTTGCCGTCTCACTTGGCTTTCTCCTGGGTGTCGTGCTTGTCGAGGAAGGTGGTGACCTCGCGGAGTTGTGCCTCGATCCGGTGACGGATGTAGGGGGCGGTGCGGCCGCCGACGTTCAGCGCTCGTTGCAGGCGCTGCTGGTGGTGGCGCAGCGCGGTGACGTTGTCGCTGTTCAGCGCGACGTTGCGGCAGGCCAAGGGTTGGCAGTCGGGCAGGGACGGCCCGTCGGTGCCGTCGGCGCGGCGGCAGAGCGCTCGGTCGGGGTTATGGACGCAGGTGACGTACTCGCCGGGGTAGATGTGTGGGTCGTGGCGATCCATGACTCGCTTGAGCCGTCTGGGGTCGGTGATGACCTTGCCCTCGAAGGTCACGTGGCGCTCGAACTCGGCCAGCCGCGTCTCGGCCTCGGCCGCTGCGGGGCCGGTCAGCGGGTGGTAGTCATGGCTGACGACTAGGTCGCAGAGGTGCTCGCCGCGAGCAATGGCTTCCTCGGCTTGGACTTCGGCGCGGAATCCCGACGCCGATGTGCCCGCGTATCCTTCGAACATTTGGACGCGGTGGTGCCGGTAGGCAATGGACCCGGCGATCACGCCGCCGGGCTGGCGGGCGATGAACCAGGCGAGCGTGCGGCGGAATTGGCTGGTGGACAGCTTCCACCGCTGCCCGTTGACGAGTGGGATGCCGCCGTCGCGCTGGTGGCGTCGGCAGAAGTCGTTGACCCAGTCGGTGAACGCGGCGAGGTCGTTGTTGGTCTGTTGGGTGCTTTTGGCGCCGTTGGCGGTGGTGCGCAGGTAGTAGCGCGATCCGGGAAGGACAGCGAACAGGTAGTCCTGCTGGCGGGGCTGCAGCTGCTCCAGCACGCTGACGGCGCGTTCGACGGGCTCGCCGACGATCCAGGTTGCGGGAACACCGACGGGGTCGTCTTCTCCTTTGAAGGCCAGGCTGGTGACTTTCCGGCGGTAGATCCGGCCGTCCTCGTCCCGGCTGACTGACAGGCAGCCTCGCCGCAGGTGCTTGACCTCGGAGTCCCGCATCCCCGACAGGTAGGCGATGGTCACCCAGGCGGCGGTCTGCAGCATCCGCTCCAACTGCTCGATCGCCGCGTAGGGGATCTGCTCGATCCAGGGCTGTCCGCCAAGCCGCCCGGTCACTCGGGTGCGCAGATAGGCGGTGTCGGCGACGCCGAGGTCGGCGACCGCCTCGGTGAGCAGCTCCTGGCAGCGTTTGCCGATGAGGGCACCGGGTGTGCAGCCGATCTCGCGGGCGAGGTGCGCGTGCGCCGGCCTGCCGTCCTTGCCGCCGGGCAGACAACGGTTCTCGGCTCGGTATTGGCGCAGCAGCGCGTCCAGTTTCGTGCCGATGTCGCTGCTGGGTGCCGCGTTGCGGCGCCGGCGGTTGAGTTGGGTGTTGGCCTGCAGGGGACGCCACTCCTCGACGGCGGCCAGGACGTCGTCGGCGAGTTCGTTGACCCAGATAAGCGCCCAGGTGAGCAGTGGGGAGATCACCTGCTCGGGGATGCGTGGGGTGGAGTTCTCGGGCTGATGGTTTTTGCTCGGGGCCTCCGCCCAGGACGACAGCGTGTTGGGGTCGAGGGTGAGAGCGTCGGCGGTGAGCTTGCTCGCGTAGCGCCAGAGCAGCCGGACCGCGTGCCGCCGTTGGGCGCAGTTGCCGATGGACCGCCGGCCGGCGAGCAGGTGGTCGTTGTAGGCGTCCAGGTCGGCCGCGGTGACGGCCGCCAGCGTCGGGACACCTCGCTGGTCGACCCAGCTCAGGAACTGGCCGAGCCCGACGAGGTAGCCGCGGATCGTGTCGACTCCGGACTCCCGCTCGCCGGGCGGGAGGTCGCAGGCGAGCAACGCGTAGCACAGCTCCTTGGCGACCAGCCGGAACCGTTCGGGCAGGGCAGCGAAGTTCAGGATCACCGCGTGCTTGTGCTGTTGCAGCACCGCTGGGGTGAGGTGCCAGACGTCGTCGTGGAAGCGCGAGGTCGCCGCGCGGCGGGCACCACGGCGCAGTGGCCGCTTGGCGAGCACGAACGGGTTGTCGCCCCAAAACCGTGGGCGCGCGGCCGAAGCTGTGGTCACCGTTCCTCCCTCGGGCCATCCAGAAGATTCAGCAGGTCGGCCGGTGTGTCAGTCGGCTTGTCGCGCTTGGCCGCTTGCTGCTGGGCCGGGCTGAATCGCGGGAGGATCAGCCGGGTAATGATCAGCCAGGTGACGCCGTGGGCGCGGCACCAGTCCTGCACCGTCATGCGGTCGAGTTGGGCCTGCAGGTGGTCGAGCAGCGCGTAGAGCATCGGCAGATGCCGTTGGAGGACCAGGGCGTTGGGGCAACGCAGGCAGGTCAGGAACGAAGCGTCGCAACGGCCGTTGCCGAACGGGCTGTGGTCGATATCCAGACAGGAGGCGACCATCGTGTCCAGACTGCCGGCCAGCGCCTGCTCCAGCTTCGCCGTCGTAGTGCCGAGCTCGCGCGCGGCCCCGTCGGGATCGGTGGTGAACCGGTTGTGGATTTCCAGGCCGTGGACGCGGAGCTGGAAGGTGCGGGAGGACTCCTCGGCGTCGGCGAGGGCGGCGTCGATGATGTCCTCCGCCCATTCCCGGATGACCGGGTCGTTGCGCAAGTAGTGCAGATACGACACGTCCATGGTGTTCGTGGTGGCGGTGGATGGCAGGTGCCCGCCAACTGCCTTGGCCCGGCGGGCTTCGGCCGCGGTCTTGAGGCGGTCCAGCCGCAGCGTCAGCGGACGCGGCTGGCCGCCGTCCGGTGTGTCGGCGGTCAGCCCCTCCGAGGCCGCCCATCGGCTCAGGGACAGCACGCGGCTCAGGGAGTCCGCGAACGGCGCGGCATGCCCATTCGCGCCGCGGCCGGTCCAGACCGACCAGAGGCTGTCGGTGCCGCTGAACACCCTGCTGCGGCTGGTCAGCTCGTGGACCAGGAGGTAGAAGCCGCCGGGTGTGCGCAGTTGGCGACTGTCGGGGCCGATCTCCCAGTGCAGGGTGGCCCGGCTCAGTGCCTTGCCACGGCGGCGCTTGGTGATGCCGACGGCCACCGCTCGTCCTTCCAGCACGCGATGCTGGGCGGGTAGTTCCTTGACGGTCTCGGGGTTGCGCTCGGTCAAGGCCACGCCCAGCACCATCAGCGGGACCAGGTCTTCGGGTGTCAGGAACAGGTGCTGGGCCGCGTTGAACCGCTCGCTGGAGTCGACCAGGTTGCCGTGCGGCCAACCGGTGCCCTTGCGGAAGTGGTTCGGCACCACACCGGTGCGGGCCATCTCGACCAGCCAGCCGGCCGTGTCCCGCTCGTCGGTGGTCAGCGAGCCGGGGTCGGTTTCGGCGAGCGTGACCAGCCGTTCCCCGGCCCTGATGCGGTCGCGGATCTGCACGACACGTCGCCGCGCGGCCCGGACGATCTGGTCGTACTCCCGGTCGGAGTACCCGGGCAGACCGGCCTGCCTGCCGTGGTGGCCGACATGATGGCCGCGCTGGTGGACTAGCTCGCGGACGTCGGGGTGCAGCCGCTGCTGGTCGGCCCGCTGCAGCAGCAGGAACAGCTCGGTCATCTCGTTGACCACCGGCAACTCCTGGCTGGTGAGCAGCCGGTGCCGCCGCAGCCGTTCCAGATGGGAGCGCGTCAGCGTGGGCAGGTTCCGCGGTGGCCGTGGCAGATCTGCCAGGAATCGCAGCATGCGGCTGACCGCGCCCCAGGTGATGTTGGCGCTGGCCAGCGTCCGCCGTCCCCCAGTCGGCCCGATCCTCTCGGCGAACGCCGAGGCGAGGTCGGCGTGCATCCCCGGCAGCGGGAGCGTGGCGAAGGAGTAGATGCGGGTGCGCCCGTCCTCTCCGGCGAAACTGACCTGCACGCCGCCGTGCGCGTCGGTCGCCGGGTGGACCGGCGGATCAGGTGTGTAGAAGCCGTCCGGCTGGGGCGTCTGCCTGCCCCGCCCGGTCTTGGGTAGACCGCTGGCTGGCCTCATGCGACGTCCTCGCTGTCGCGTCCGGGCATGTCGTCATGCTGGGAGGGGTCGATGCCGGTGGGCTCCCACCAGTCCGGGACGAGCGCCATCCGGGTCTCCATCTCCAACTCCTGCAAGGTGTGCAGATAGATGGCGCTGGTCTCGATCGAGCGGTGACCGAGCCGACGGCTCACCCACAACAGCGGATCGCCGTAGACCCGCTGATAGGTCATCCGCCCCTTCGGGCTCAACTCCTGCAACTGCTCCAGATGCCCACGCCACAGCTGCTCCAGCTCGATGACCGCGAAGCTGTGGCGCAGCGCGTGCGGGTGGGCCGTCACAGCCAGCCCGTGGCGACGGCAGCGCCGGTTGGCGTCCTTGAAGATCTCCCGATAGCCCGCGACGGTCCCAGGCAGCCCCGACTCGTTCAGCCACAAGGCCGCTGGCTCCCACCCGCCAGCAGTGGTGACCAGCAGCCTGGCGCGTTCGGCGTGGTCGAGCTTGCTCACCGGCAGCCGCTGGCCGCCGATGCGCGCCACAGGCCTCGCGGCGTCCTCGATCAGGAGCGGGTCAGGGATCTGCTCGTAGAGGCCGCAAATGCGTGCGTGCTCGACGGCTTCGGCGCGTTCGATCTCCACGTAGTCCCAGATGTCCTTCAGCACGCCCGCTGGAATGTAGATGTTGCGAGCCGAACCGCCCTTGGCGATCGACGCAGGCAGCCACGTCCGGGCATTCAGCGCGCCGGTCACCAGCCTTGGCAACTCGTAAAGGGACAAGCCGACCTGCTCGCTGATCCGCAAACCGGTGCGAATCATCAGATCGGTGAACCCGGCGTTGCGGGAGGCGAACCGGCCACGGAACGCCGGATCCGGCAGCCCTGCGGGGGTGAAGCCTCGGATGCCGACGTCCCGCCATTGCCGGTACATGCCCGGCGTCAGCCACTCGACATGCCGGCGCGGGCCGGTGTGCGACGACTCCGCCGGTGTCGTCTCCGACATCGTCCGGCCGGGACGGCGGCGTGACGCCCGGCTCACCCGCTGCACGATCGGGCTGGCCTGCAGGTGTCCACAGCGGACGGCCCAGTTGAAGAACCCGTTGACCGTCGCGACCTCACGGTCCCAGGTCGTGTGCTCCACCCGCGGCCCCGCCGGATCCTTGCGCCGCCACCGCTCATAGGCGGCCCGATCCTCCGACGTCGCGTCCCGCCAGGACCTGCCGGCGCGGCTAGCCCACAGGAAGTCCAGGAAGTTCTTGAGATCCCGTGCGTGCGCGGCCTGGGTGTTCCACGGGGCCGCGCCCATCCGAATCTGCTCGAAGTACCGGTTCAACGTGACGTCGTACCGGCCATCCGGGCTGATCAGGAACGGCTGGCCATCCAGCACCTCATTCCGGTCGAGCCACTCGTCCAGATCCCCGAGCACCTCCAGCAGAGGCTCACGAACCCGAGGCCGCGGCAGTCCTCGCCTAGTGAACACGACCCGCCACCTTTCGATCATCATGAATGATCAATCTACTGTGGACAGAGCCCGTTCCCGCATAAGCGGCCCAGCACGAACGCCACATACTCGCAGGCGGTGATGGTCCACTCGCCGTGGCGCTGCAGCTCGGAGAAGGCGCCCGAGTCCAGCGCCCACGGGCCTCGGGCGCGGGGCAGCCTCGCCCGGTTTTGCATCCGGGTGCGGGAGACGAACAGTGGGGCGTCCACAAGGGACAGCCAGTGCGGCATGTGGGCGCCGAGCCAGAAGCGCATCACGGCGCGCCCCGGTTCGCGCTGCCGTTGGTGCTGCCGGCCTGCCACCGGATCCGGCGCGCCACCCATTCGAAGACCGGCACCGCGACGGCGTTGCCGAGCTGGCGGTAGCGGGGCGAGTCGGACTGGGGCCGGCCCCAGGAGGTGGCGGTCCACCCGTCTGGCAGGCCCTGCAGGCGCTCACACTCGGTCGGGGTGAGGCGGCGTACCGCGGTCGTGTTGGCCGCGGCGATCGGCACGGGCGGCGCGCCTCGCTCAGAGCCGTCCTCGCCGGCGTCGTGCCCCTCGGCCATGTGTGCGTGCGTGACGACCATCGCACCGTTGCTGTTCGAGCCGGGCCGGGGATGCGACCGAAGCGTCTCAGCGACATAGTTCGTGTCGTGGCCATTGCCCGAGCCGCCGGGCTCGGCCCGCACCGTGTACGCAACGTGCGGCTGCCCGGTCGCCGCGAGCGGCATCGCCGGATCACCGGGCTGCGGGTTGACCCGGTTCTCCGGGTGGGTAATCTGCGCGACGTCGAACGCGATGACAGTGCCACCTTGGTTGGCGGCGTACCCACCCGTTGTGTCCAGCGAACGCACGACCTCGATTGGACGAGCCACGGCTGCGACGCCATGCCCTGTCATTGCCGTTGAGTGCTCGCCCTGAACGGTGAACGCGATCAGGTTCTGCGCCTCGTCCCCGGCCGGACCTCCGGTGCCTTTGGCCCACTTCGCCGCCACGGTCGGCACGAGGTTCAGGTCATCCTCGCAACGGCGATCGCGGGTGGGGTGCGAGCCCGCGGCCGGGGTCGTCGCCACGAGGTGACCGTTCGCCGCGCCCTCCGCGTCGATCCGATGGCCTCGACCGCCCGCACCCGTGGCCTGCAACGGCCCGACGACCACGGTGCCGTCTTGGTCGCCGCCGGCGCGCAACGGGCCCGTCGCCGGGCCGCACTTCCACCAGCCGGGGCCCGTCTCGTGGCCGATCAGCCGTCCGCCGGTGGCGTCGTTGTCGTCTGCGCCACCGCTTGAAGCGCTGAGCGCAGCGACTCGGGCAGCTCGCGGCCCCGCCGCTGCGCCCGGCGGAGGATCCCCGCCGCGGCTTTCGGGCTCAAGCAGTACCTGGACAGGTGCGGCCCAGTCTCCAGCACATCCGACAATGACGACGCGACGGCGTCGCTGGGGCACGCCGAAGTGTTGAGCGTCCAGCACTCGGTAGGCGAGGCCATACCCGAGTCCAGCCAGCGTCCCGACGACGGCACCCATTGCTCCCCCGTGTAGTTGCATGCACCGGCCGGGGCCGCAGGCTCCTCCCCGCATCCGATGAGGCTCGTCTGCACAGGGGCCGCCGCAGACGCTGTCGGGTCGGCCGGGGCAGGGGCAGACCGCCGACAGCAGGCCAGCGACGTTTTCCAGGCAGAACCACCGGGGCCGAAGACCGGCGAGGAGGCGAACGACCTCGAAGAAGAGTCCTGAGCGTGCGCCACCCAGGCCGAGGCGACCGCCCGCCACGGACAGGTCCTGGCAGGGCCAGCCGGCGAGGAGGACGCCGCCTCGGGGATCAAAGCCGGCTGCCAGTAGCTCATCAGCGGTGACCTCACAGACATCGGTGAACAGAGCGGTGCCGGGCATCCGGTCGGCGATCACGCCGCGGGCGGCGTGATCGATCTCGACGGCGGCGACCACCCGGAACCCAGCGCGGCAGAAGGCCAAGCCGATGCCCTCGACGCCGGCGAACAGCGAGACCGCGGTGGGCGCGCTCATGCCACCGCCCCGTCCCGCCGCGAATCGGCGGTTTTGGTGGCGGCTTGGGTGACGGCCTGGGCGAGGAGCTGGTTGGCGCGGTGTCCAGAGCAGCCGAGCAGCCGGGCCAACGCGGCGACGCCCTCGCCGCGGCGCAGCACCCCGGCGGCCACCGCGACCCGCTCGGCGGTGGTCAACGGCACCGGTTGGCCGTGCAGCGCCCGCGCGACGGCGACCTCGTCGACCAGGTCGGTGTCTGGCGCGTCGAGGTTGGGCCGGGCGTGCGGGTGGTCGATGTCGTCGTCCCAGGCGATCGGGGGCGGCCAGCCGGCCCGCCCGGCGCGCCGCGCGGCGGAGCGGGACGGGCCGGGCACCGTGGACAGGTGCGTGTAGAGGGCGGCCACCCTGGCGGCGGTGTCGCGGGTGACGCAGCGGTTGGCGACCCACTTGCCGACGGCGGAGGGGTGCACACCGAGCCGGGTGGCGACCTCGGCGCGGGCCCAGCCGATGCGGCCCAGCGCCTGGATCCGGCGGCGGGTGCCGGTGGCGTCGACCAGCGGCCGGTCGGTGGGGCGCGGCCGAACCGCCAGGATGGCCTCGGCCACGGCCGGCGTGGCGCGGCGGGTGGCCCTGTCGTAGACCAGCCGGGTCAGGAAGCCGTAGCACAGCTGTGCGTCGGCGGCGATGTCGAGGATGCGCATCCCGCCGTCCATCAGGTGGCGGATATGGACGCGCAGCCGGGCCGCCTCGACCATGTGGCCCCAGGTGCCGCTGCGCACCCGGCGGCGCCGGCGGCGGTTGTACCAGTTGGCCCAGCCGCGGCAGCAGGCGCAGCCGGCCCTGTACCTGGTGGTGTGCTCACCGCAGCGGGGCGGGCGGCCGGGGACGCAGGCGTTGTCGACGTAGACGGCCATCAGGGTGCACCTCCGACGCGCAGCAGGACGTCGCCGTGGCATGGGTCGATGTGCTCGGGAACCGCGATGCCCAGCGGCGCGGCGATCGCGGCGACCTCGGCGCGGGTACGCACGGGCAGCGGGCACCAGCAGGCCAGGTCTCGCCCGGCCAGGTCGGCGCGGATCTGTTCATCGCTCGGATAGGGGCGGCGGGCGGCCAGCCCCGGGTCGTCGCTCCGCTCTTTTAGGAGCTGGCGGAACCGGTCCACCGCGAGGGGGCCGTCCTCGGCGACAACAGCCCCGGCGGGCAGCCGCCACCGCCGGGTGCGGCGTAGTTGGATGTGCTCAGCCACGGCGCCCACCACCTTGGGCCCGCTTGGCGTGGTTGATGTCCTGTTCGGACACGCCGGTCAGCGCCGCTTCGGCGACCGCCTGCTTGAGGTCGTGGTTGGCCAGCCACTCACGGCTGCGTGCCCGTTCCAGGGCTTCGCGCGCATCGCCGACGGCTTGGCGGGCCGCGCGGCGTTCGGTGACCTGGTCGGTGACGACGCCGAGCACGACCTCGGCGACGGTGATGGTGGCCCGGTCGCAGCTACCGCGCCGGTTGTGCGCGGCGGGGGTGATGACCAACCGGTAGCCGGCGGTGCCGGCCAGCGCGGCCCGCCGCCGCTCGCCCCGGTCATCGCCTTTGTCGTAGATGCTCACCGGCCACCGGAACCGCAGCACCCCCCACGCCGCGTCGTGGGCGGACCTGCCGGTCGCGACGTCGTCGGTGTGCACGGTGGTCCAGCCGCCGCTGTCCGGTTTCTGGACCTCGACGGTGTAGTACTCGATGGTGGGCTCGTCGCGATCAGCCACCGCTTACCTCCTTGCGCCGCTGGGTGCCGCGTCGTGGGGTGGGTGCCGGTAGCGCCAGCGCGCCGAGGTTGTGGCCTTGCGCGGTCAGCCAGCGGCGCAGGGCCCGCTCGCGTTCGCCGAGCCGTTCTGCCTCGGCGCGCCCGCCGCGCCGGCCGATCACCGCCTGGGCGGCCTTCTGGTAGCGGTCGATGGAGTGAGAGGCGATCAGCGTGGCTGTCATGTTCAGCCGGCCTGCCATCGCCTTGTGGGTGATCTGGCCCCGCTCGGTCCATGCGGCTTGCTCGCGCTCGCGAGCGGCGAGCCGTTCCTGCGCCTCGGCCAGTGCGGCGCGGGCCTCGGCGACCCGGTCGGTGTAGTAGCGGGTGATCTCTTTCCGCGCAACCACACCATCGGGGTGCGCGTCGACCGGGTCGAACAGGCCGCCGTCGCTGCCGCTTCTGCTGGTGGTCATCGGTGGTGGTTTCCTTCCTGTCGGGTTCGGTGGGTGGCGTGCCCCACGTGCCAGCCGCCGCAGCCGCCACGGCGGGCGGGGCATCGGTACGGCTCGTACGCCCCGGCTGCGGCGCCGCGTCGGATGAGGGCGGCGATGTGTGCCTGCGCCTGCGCCCTGGTGGGGTGGCGGACCTTGTCGCACCCGGGCGAGATCCGGTCGCAGCCGGTGGTCGGGTTCCAGGTCGCGTCGGTCCACTCGATCTTCGTGGCGCTCATGCGGCGGCCGTCCTGGGTGTGCGTACCGGCTCGGCTTGGCAGCACAGTCGCCCGGTTGCGGGCAGCCCGTAGCGCGCGACGTAGCGGCGCAGCACCTCGCCCTCGACCTCGACGGGTCGGCGCCAGGGGCCGGTGAGCAGGCCGCGGCCGAGCACGGTGGCGTGGCCGGTGTGGGAGAGGTACAGGGTGACCCGCCACGCCGGCGGCGGGCTGGGCACCGTCACGTCGGGCGCCTAGTCGGGCGTGGCGGTCGGGTCACCGGCGATGACGGCGGAGGTCTCCCGCCGGTGCCGAACGAGGATGACAACCAGGGCGACAGCACCGACCAGGAGGCGGCCGGTCGCGCGCGCCACGACCCATGTCACGCGGCGTGCCACCGGCGATGCCACGCACAGGACAGCCAGGCCGACGGCGAGCATGACAACGGCGCGCCAGCTCATCGGGTCACCAAGATGACAAGCCCGATGACGAGCAACCCGACAACGGCGGCGACGGTGGCGAGGGTGCCGGCCTCCCGCCGCAGCATCGTCCTGAGCGTCTTGAGGCCCTTGCGGGCGGCGCGCAGCTCGTAGCGGATGCGCCGGACCCGTTCCTTGGCGATGGCCAGGGTCCAGGTCAGGGCGGCGCCGACGGCGGCGCCGAGCAGGAACGCCGCGGTCAGGGCCGCGCGGGTGTCGTTCACCGTGGCACCTGCCCGCGGTGTGGCTGGCCGAGGTTGACCGGTAGCTGCGGGCCTGCTTGGACCGCTGGCCGCTGGCCGGTGCTGAGCGCCTGGACGCGGGCCGGCTGGGTGCGCCGCTGCGCGCGCCGCCGGTGCGTCACGGCGGCGGCAGCCGTGGCCGCGACGGCAAGTGCCACCACGACCGTCGTGGCGATCGGCCACAGCCACGCGGTCACGGCCAGCGCGGTGAGCACCCAGCGGACGGTGGCGCGTTGCCAGCCGGGCCAGCACGCCCATCTCGGGTGCCGCCACGAGACGGGGCCTGG
>WNGA01020604.1_pt1 | contig 11356 bp, 4 predicted proteins | sample 5400061 | NCBI WGS metagenome assembly WNGA01 (sample SAMN13153366, study PRJNA577476) | soil metagenome | isolation source: 100 cm soil or saprolite under grassland replicate 2 | place: USA:California | collected 2016-06-15
TTTCATGATCTCGAAGGGATTGGGTTCAACGCAGATAATGGCACACTCTTCATTGTCAGCACGCAGGGCAGCGAGCATTATTTAGGGGAAACGTCTACCACAGGAACATTCCTACGAGCATATGATTTATCCTTAATGGGCACCGATGGAAATATCCGCTCGGATGTGGCTTATGGTCCGGGCAGTCAAAACCCAGCCGTCAAGAGCATCTATATCGCCAGTCGCGGCATTGATAATGACAGTAACCGGAAAGAAAACGACGGGAGAGTGTGGGAGATTAACATCTCAGGCTCAAGTAGTTTCTCCGATGTTCCCACAAACTACTGGGCATACTCATCGATCGAGCAGCTTTATGCGGCGGGCATCACGGGCGGCTGTGCTACCAATCCGTTGCGATACTGTCCAGAGACCGCCGTTACTCGCGCTCAAATGGCTGTTTTTCTCGAACGTAGTATGAAAGGCTCTTCATATACTCCACCTCCAGCTACGGGCACCATGTTCGCAGATGTGCCAGCCTCTTACTGGGCCGCTGCCTGGATCGAAAAGCTCGCTGCCGATCGCATTACGAGTGGTTGCAGCAGCGGCTACTATTGCCCTGAATATCCTGTTACTCGTGCTCAGATGGCGGTCTTTCTCTTACGCGCCAAGCATGGATCTTCATATACTCCGCCTGCCGTAGGAACCAGCACTGGCTTCAATGATGTACCCATTACATACTGGGCAGCTGCTTGGATAAAGCAACTCGCTGCTGAAGGCATTACACAAGGATGTGGAAATGGTAATTACTGCCCTGATAGCCCTGTTACACGCGCACAAATGGCTGTGTTCTTGGTGACAACTTTCAATCTGCCTTGAGCTTGTGAGGCGTGGTTACCAGCGCTGAAATAGTAATAAAAAACTATAGAGTTGGTTATTCGTCCACCTGGCTCTGTTGCAATATAGTTTATCTAGGATTTAACAAATTTTCCCTCTTAGCGGTATATCTCTCGAGTCCATATGAACCAGCTTATCCTCAATAAACTAGATTATAATCATCTTTGCAGTTGTTATGAAATGGGTAATAGATCTGCTTTTCAAAAAGAGGTTCTTTTGTATGAGAGCCACCAAGATCCTTGGTCGAATATTCGTTCTTATTTTGATATTTTCCCTACTTCCGGGAAATCGAGCTTCTTCCGCACCAGCAACTGAGCTTCCGATTCTAGTGGGTATCTATCCAACCGCAGAACTTTACAATACAGTAAATGAAATCTTGAACCTGGATACTTGGCTGGGCACTCCTACAATATCCATCGCTGGGACCTTCATCGATCTGGAATCACCTGAGTGGTTCATTCGGGCAGAATTAAATGCGTCCTGGGATGCTGGTTACATACCTTTCGTGAACCTTGGTGCAGGAACTTCCTGGCCAAACCCGGTCGCGCGTTCTGCCTCACAAATCGCCAACGGGGTCATTGACACGCAGATTCGCAACTGGGCAAGAGTATATAAAGATTGGTCAAATAATGGTGAAAAACGCGCCATGATTGCCCCATTGCAGGAAATGAACGGCGAGTGGAACACCTATGGTTTGGATGCACCAAACTTTAAGCTGGCTTATTATCGTATTCAGCAAATATTTGCGGAAGAAGGAGTGGCACGCCAGTCCGTGCTATGGGTATTCGCACCCAACGGCTATTCAAATCCAGGCCAAGAGTTTGAACATTACTACCCAGGTAACAGCTTTGTGGATGCTGTCGGATTTAGTTCTTTCAACTTTGGAAGTTGTCCCCAGAACTACCCACGCTGGGAAACTTACGCTCAAATCTACAAATCATATCTGGATCGCATGGCGGCAATGGCGCCAGGCAAGCCACTTTTTATCGCTGAAATCGGTACCGTTGCAGAAGGTGGGCCAACAAGATCAATACCGGCTGACAAAAATACTTGGCTTACCGATACGCTCACAAGTCTCGCCTCTTATCCTGGTCTTCGTGGCTGGATCTATTTCAATTTGGTGGAAGCAACCAGCGCGGGTAATCTAAAAGGGTGTCCTTCATATGGGGATTACAGGCTCTATCAGGATTTTTATGGACAAAATTACGATTCGTTCAAAGATATAGTGACAGATCCTTTAATTGGTTACTCGCATTGGAGCAATACTGCACCAGAAGTCAGCAGTCTCATGTTTAACCCGGTCAACGGCATATTTGAAGACGTCTGGCCGGCTTCGACGTTTTCCGGCCTGAACTCCATCTGGTACGCTGATTGGGTAGACCGCCTTGCCAGCGCGGGGATTACTGGAGGGTGTAGTAATAATCTGATTGATTTACCCGGCACAGTGACTGATCCTACCGTCCGTTATTATTGCCCAGATAACTCAGTTACCCGAGCACAGATGGCTGTTTTTTTGGAACGCGGTATCCATGGCACATCCTATGCACCATCCCCTGCTACCGGCACAATCTTTACTGATGTCGCTTCCGATTACTGGGCGTCTGCCTGGATCGAACAACTATCGCTCGATGGCACCACAGGTGGTTGCGGACAGAATGTTTATTGCCCCGATAACATTGTTACCCGCGCCCAAATGGCCGTCTTTCTCCTGAAATCGAAGTATGGCACAGGCTACACTCCATCTGCCGCTACAGGTACAATCTTCACCGATGTGCCAAATACATACTGGGCCGCCGCATGGATCGAGCAACTAGCTGCTGAGGGTATCACTGGTGGTTGTGGAACCAATATTTATTGCCCTGATAGCCCTGTTACTCGCGCACAGATGGCAGTTTTCCTGGTAAAAACCTTCAATCTTCCGTAAGAGAAGTACCGGGTCTTCCAACCATACTCTTTATCCCACTGTGTGAAGTGCCATAAAGAACATATCTTTCCGTCTTAATGAAACCGTTTCCTAATGTGCTCTTCAGTGCTCGAAGAGACATTTCCAATTTCTGGGAAGCATATGGAATGCGAAATATCTACTTCCTTTTTCCACAGATGAATATTAACAGTGGGGGTCATCTGGCCCAGGTGAAACTTCTCGAGGTTGCTAAACACCTTGTTCCGGCACAAGCAGTTACATATGAAAGGAAGGATGATGAAATCCTATTTTTGGATGATATTCTCAAGCAGGTCGATGCAGAGAAGTCAATTTTCCTCATTCATTGGGGACCCCATGTTCCCGATCTGATTCACCGACTGGCGGATAAAAACGTTGCATATTTATCCTATAGCACAGGATATGGATTTAAAGTTCCTGCACGAGTGCCTATCATAGCTGGAAGCAGGCATACACAGACATACTGGAGCAAACACGCTCCCGATTCGTTAATATATTATCTGCCGAGCATTATCTCGGATGAATTCAAAAACCTGCATCAGGGCCGCGACATTGATGTATTGGTGCAAAGGCGAAAATCTTCACGTTATTTACTCGAAGAACTGATTCCTGAATTGCAGCACCATTGTTCTGTCATAACACTGGATTCATGGGTGGAGGATCTTGCAGGAATCTTCAACCGGAGCAAGGTATATCTATATGATTCATCCGATTACTGGGCACAGCACGGGTTGAGCGAAGGTTTTGGACTGCCTCCGCTTGAAGCACTGGCTTGCGGCTGTACGGTATTTTCAAGTCTCAACGATGCTCTTTCGGATTATTTAGATCCAGGATTCAATTGTCAAAAAATCCATGTTTATTCCATGCAGCATGATTTGAAACAAATCTTGAATGCTGTCCGAGAATGGCAGGATCAGACCCAGGTGAACGATCCCATAGCAGAGTATCGAAGCTATTCAGTCGAGAAACGTTTTCGGATCATACTTTCCGATCTCAACGCCTTCTTTGACTATCAGATATTTGACCCAGTTACATTCGAAGCCACTAACCCCTCTGCTGCACAAAAGAATGCCCAAGTCGTTAAGATGCCGTTCATTCTTGAATTCATTGCAAGAATAGGCCGGTTCCTTCCTACATTTGCAAAGAATTGGATCAAAACTCTTTTGTTTGGCCGAAAAGCTAAATAAGTGTAGTCCTCATGCTTTCATAGAGAAAGTCATCAAATTGTGAAAGATAATTCTAGTAAACAGCAGCAAATCCAGATCCGGTTTTTAATGCAGTTATCACATGACTCTCAGGTACAATAAGCCCGGTTCTGGATCTTCCAATGGATTGAATGGGAATGCAAGAGTTTCAATCGAAGTCAGTCTTGAATAAATCCAGAAGAGTACAACAGGTGTAAACATGCCGGCCATTTTCATCGGCGGTTATTATGGCGCCAACAATATAGGGGATGATGCAATTCTGGGGACGATTATCCACTCGCTCCAAAAACAACGTAACGATTTGAGATTCATCGTGGCTTCTTTTAATCCAGATATCACTCGCGCAAAATTCAATGTGGAAAGCGTTCACTGGCGACATATCAGCGAACTCGCCAGTTGCGTCCAGCGCGCTGACCTCGTTGTGGTAGGCGGCGGAGGGTTGTTTCAGGATTACTGGGGCATTGAACCAAACACATACATCCGAAGTATACATGGTGGCATCACAACTTATGGGACTCTTCCCAAACTGGCTGATCTGTTCGGTATACCCTGCATGCTTTACGCCGTCGGGGTGGGACCTTTGTTCTCAGAAGAATCTCGCCAGCAGACGAAGGAAATCTTCTCGCTCTGCGCGACATCCACTTTGCGTGATCAAAATTCGGAACAACTTCTGCGGGAAACCGGCTATGACGGTACTACGGAGGTCACTGCTGACCCCGTTTTTGGACTGGAAGTAACCGAAGAGGATCGCCAGCATACTGCTACAATTTTGAACGAAATTGAGTGGAAGGCTTCAAGTCCTTTGGTCGCGGTGTCTCTGAGATATTGGGAGCAGGATATTTCACCCACTAATTGGACTAATTCTCTCGCCGCCCAGTTAGATAAGTTCATCCAGAGAACTGACGCCCATCTGCTTTTTACACCATTTCAAGATGATCCTGAAAGTCAGTTTACAAATGACACAGCTCTGAACCAGGCGGTGGCGGGAAAGATCGTCAATTCGCGCAACATTCATGTAGTTGAAAAAATCTTAAGACCCGGTGAAATGCAGTCGCTCTATGATCAGTGCGAAATGGTTATTGCTATGCGTCTGCATGCATCCATTCTTTCGGTCAATGCGGGGACTCCTGTTTTTGCAATTGCATATGATCCTAAAGTGATATCCTTGATGGAAGAGTTTGAACTGCAGGACTGCACAACTTCACTGAAGACTCTTGATCAATTCGACGCTCGTTTGGCAGCGAGCTGGCAAAAGCGTGAAACTCTTAAGAACGCAATTTTAGTCCATCGCCCTATCCTTCAAGCTCGCGCCGGACGAAATACAGAAATTGCCCTTCACCTTCTCGAATCCCATCAATCTAAGGCGAAAGATAAAAAAGCAGTTGAGTTTGCACTAGAGCGAATCCGACAAATGGAATTGATGGATGAAGAATTGTCTGCTCTCAAGCAGAGCCTTGCTTCTTTAAAAACACAGATGGATGAGCTAACCGCCAAGAAAGCCCAGCTTGAGGCGCGCCTCTATGAAATGGAGAGCAGCCGTGGCTGGAAACTGCTCGAGCGATTAAAGGGGCTTCGTAAGCGCATCACTCATCTGATGGGAAAATAAGGCCACCTATAGCTCACACTTTATGAGTCAGTTCTTTTCACAAATCATATGGTTTCATCATTAGGCATTACTTAAATCATTAGTGAGAAGTATGGGTATTTGTGAAGTAAAATCGACCAGCTACAAAACTTGCATCTTTTGGTTTGAATTTGATTGGAGAATATCAGCCACATAGATGCAAACGCTAAAGTCTTGATACTTCGGCAATATACGAGTAATAGTATATGCATTACTCATGAAAGCTTACCCTATCTGATGAAAGACCGTTTATTCAGGCTGATTAGAAAACTCCCTTTTCTTCTCAAGCTCTTCGAGTACTATAGAAATTACTGGAATGCTTACCAGCTTCGTGAACATTCTCTGTCCATTGCCTCATCTGTGTATAAATATACAGGTGCCAAGCGCCTTCCCATTAGTCTGATCGCGTATGAATCGGCTTTCGGTACACAGACTCATGAAACCCTGCAAGCCTGGCAAACTCAATTGACTCTGCCCGAAGATGAGATTATCCTCATCGGTAGTGTAGGAATGCAAAACAAACTATCCGCGGCTAGCAAAATAAAATATTTTGAGGGTGAAGTTAACCTCTTGGGATCGTATTTGAATACCGCAATCCAATCGGCGCAAAATTCGCTCATGGTCGTCACCGACTTAAGAATACTGCCCTCGATAGACTGGATTGAAACTATCTCACAGGCTTTTCAGGCTAATCCTGAAGCTGAATACGCGCTTGGCCAGATCACCCCGGCCAACTCATCCATGATGATTGCGCTCCACGGCTCTGATCTCAAAACCTTTTCGTACAGAATTATCGCCATTCGCAAACAGGTATGGGCACGCGCCGGTGGCTTTCCAGCTTTATTCGATGCCGATACCGCTTTAAAAATATTTCACCTGCGGCTGAAAGACAGGACAAGAAATCACCTGATCGTGCGCGCTGCCCAATCCGTATTAATAGATGGACTCCCCCGACCCAACCTGTGGACAATAGCATTTCGCTCCGCCCGACATGAGGGTGAGTTGGGACTCTTTGCGCCTCATTTCTGGAACCAAGCCTGGCACGCCTCTCTGACGCTTTTCCTAATACTAACAGGGCTGATATTGATTCCATTCTCCTTGCTCTGGGGAAGTGTCGTGCTTGCAATGGCGCTAGTTGTAAGTCCCATTCTAATGGGTAGGCCGAGGCCCGTTGAAACGGTGACCATTCCTAGATCCCGCGTGAACCGCTGGCTAGGCGGTTGGATTCAGATCGTGCGCTGGTTGGGTTACGCTCGTGGCGTTGCATACCGCGCTAAAAGTCGCGCAAAACTTGAAGGAGAGGCTGTTCGCCAACTAAAAGAAGCCATCGGAAAACATCCGTCTGCAAAAGGCATCCTGCTCTTTTCCTCTACCGTCGATTGGACATATATGTTCCAGCGCTATCATCAATACGCCCGCCAATTTGCGCGTAGAAATTATTTGGTTTTCTATCACACTAAAAACGCGCAGACCGATGCCTATGTCGGGTTTCAGGAAGTAGAGCCTCGGCTGTTTGTGACTCCTGCACCGTTGGAAACTTTTGGAGGGCTGGAACACCTGATCTTCTACATAAATTCCCCGTGGCTTTTGCCGATCATCGAATGGTTGAAACACCCAGTGATCCTTTACGATCACTGCGATGACATTCAGGTATCGTCCGGTACTATTGTAGACCATCACTCCCTGCTGAAGCAGGCTGAGACAGTAATGGCAAGCAGTCGCAAATTATTCGACGAAGATCGTTCTATCCGCGCCGACACGCTCTACATGCCAAATGCTGTGGACTATGACTGGGTACAACAATTCGCTCCCGCGCATGGCGAGACCCCTCCAAATGACATAGCGCCGATTCTGCAAAAGGGGAAGCCGGTCATTGGGTATACCGGCGCGCTAGCCGAATGGTTTGATTATGAGTTGTTGACGGACGTGTGCAGGCAATGTCCGGACATGGAATTCGTCTTGATCGGAAATGACTATGACGGCACTATCCACAATTCGGAATTGTTACAATGTGAAAACCTCACCTGGCTGGGGATCAAGCCCTACCAATCTCTGTTCCAATATACGTGGCGATTCGATGCTACAATGATCCCCTTTCGGGTCAACCAGATCACAATAGCAAATTCCCCAGTTAAGTTGTTTGAGTATTTTGCCTGCCAGAATTGCCTGCCAGAAGGCTGTTATCTCAACGCCTTTGCCTGAATGCCGAAATTACGCTGAGGTATTTATCGGAAATACCGCCGATGAATTCGCGGTGAAATTACGGGAGGCCCTCCGAGCTTCCCATAAACCACAATTCACACAGCGGCTGATTGAGATTGCTCGCCAAAACACATGGGAATCCCGCGTTTCAACCATCCTAGAGAAACTAGAGAACAAGATCTGATGGAGGCGGTTTTTTGAGCATCAACGAAGCAGAACAACACATTGTCGAAATTGTAAAACGACATACCGAAGCAAAACAAATCATTATTTTTGCGCCAAGCTTGCCATGGGAAACATCCATGTTCCAGAGACCGCAACAGCTGGCGCGTTTTTTAGCCCGTAACAGCGCTCTGGTTTTTTATATGCAACCGGGACGTTCCTGGCCCCCTGTATTTAATGAAGTTGAGGAGAGACTGTTTGTCTGCCAGACGCCCTCCGATGTGTTCCATCTGCTCCCCAATGCCTTCGTGTACACGGTAACCTGGAATATCCCTTTGCTGGCGTACTTCCAGTCCCCGCGCGTGATCTACGATTACCTAGACGATATTTCAACATTCCAGGGAGAACAGACGCGCCTGCAACGTGACCACGGCGACTACTTGATCAAAGCTGACCTTGTGCTTACCACCTCCCAAAAACTATATCAGGAAGCCATCAAACTTCGTAATGACTGTATCCTATGCGAGAATGGCGCGGATGTGGAACACTTCGCAAAAGCTGAACAACCTTCAATCGTGCCAGACGATCTTAAGAAGCTTGTGGCAAACGGGAAACCGATCATTGGCTATCACGGCGCCCTGGCACACTGGTTCGATTATGAACTCCTGAAAGAAGTGGCGCGCCGGTGCGATGATGTGGAATTCGTCCTGATCGGAATTGACCACGACCAAAGTGTAGAGCAAAGTGGCATTCTCGAACAACCCAATATCCACTGGCTTGGCTCAAAGCCATATAAAGAACTCCCTAAATTCATAGCATATTTCAAAGCCGGGATCATTCCATTTAAAATCAATGAAATCACAAATGCCACATCCCCAATCAAATTGTTCGAGTATATGGCTGCTGGAAAACCCGTCATTGCCAGCCCAATGGCCGAGGCTTCGCGATATCCATCAGTGCTTATCGCGGATACGCCAGAGAAATGGGCAAGGAAAATAGATGAGGCTCTTGAAAAAAGCACCGACATGCAATTCATTAATGCGTTCAAAGAACTTGCTTGGGAGAATTCATGGGATGCACGCGCTAGTTTGATCATGGAATCACTGGCGGACATTTCATCATCTCCTCGGAAGCTGCCATGGTACTGGCGCTTTCAATCGAAGAATGAAAAAATCCAGCGACTGCTTCGCCTGTTCGCTCGCGGCATCAAGGTCTGGCGCATGTCTGGATGGCGCGGTTTTGTAAAAGGTATATATCACAAGTTTTACGACCAGATCAACAAGACCCGTCGCGCTAGTATCTTCAAACGTCCGCGTGCACTGGAAGAAACCTATGTCGTTGAGGATAATAGCCAGGTAGTCCTTTTCACGGATGATGAATCCCTGATACCTGGTTACTGGCCGCGCCAAACTCTGCAAGGCTATCAGTCAAAACCCGCGCCCCAACTCTCGCTGATCGCAACAGTTTACAACGAGGAAAGCAACGTACTTGATTGGACGGAGCGTATCCTGAATCAAACAGTGAAACCCAATGAGATAGTCATCGTAGATGCTGGCTCCAAAGATCGTACGCTAGAACTGCTAAGGGAATGCCTGCAAGGCAGTGCCATACCCATCCAATTGATATCAAGCCCGGGGTTAAATATCGCCGCAGGCCGGAATCTCGCTATCCAAAAGGCACAGTATGATCTAATTGCTGTCACCGATTTTGGATGCCGACCCCATCACGATTGGTTGGAGAATCTGGTAGCTCCATTCCGCCTTTCCAGTGATACTGAAGTTGTTGCCGGATGGTATATGGCTGTAGATAAAAAAGGAAGAGTTATTCCCTACAAAGGCTGGCCGGTCCTGCCGGAAGTTAATCCACAAGATTTCATTCCATCGTCTCGTTCGATTGCATTCACTAAAGAGGTCTGGGCTAAAGCTGGGGGTTACCCGGAGTGGTTGACGTTGACCGGCGAAGATACCTATTTAGCTCTGGAACTCAAACGCTTTGCCAGCCGCTGGGGTTTTGTTCCCTCGGCGGTGGTGGACTGGTTCGCCCCCACCACGTGGTGGGGGTTGTGGAGGAAAGCCTATACCTGGTCCATTGGAAATGGAGAGGTTGGGATCAATGCATCTCTCTATTTGACGGTTGCCAGGCAACTGATCCTGGGTGGAACTGCTTTGCTGATCCTGCTCGGGATGTTAATAGTAGCCTCCTTGTTGCTCCCACCTGATCAAGTTTGGATTGCCTATAGCGCGGTACTTCTTTTGCTGATTGCCCTAATGCTTATCAGTCGCAAATTTAGGAGCAGAATATTTTCCCTGCGGTTGATCGAAGAGACTGGTCTGCGCATTGCTCAAGTCAGTGGCTTTCTCAAGGGAACCAGCCGCAAAGAGCGGGTGGACCGGAAACGATTAGCCCAGACAAAAGGGCTGATCTTTATGCTTTGTGGAACGATGATCGATGATAGCGGTGGCGGCGCTCGCACCACTCAACTGGCGATGGAACTATTACGCCAGGGATACTGGATCGTGTACGTCAATCGCTATCCCAAATGGGAACACCAACGGATTGCCGTGCATATTGCACATCCAAACCTGTTTACCTATGCTTTAAGCGAGCTTTATTGGGTAGACTTTACGGCGAAATATGAAAAACTAATGATAGGAAAAGAGATTCATTGCATAATTGAGTTGCCCACACAGGATTTTCTCCCCTTGATTCAGAACATCAAAAAGAATGCGGGCAAGATCACATACGAAATGATCGATGATTGGGACTCCTCTCTAGGTGGTTTGTGGTACACTCCCAGCGTCGAACAGGAAATCATCCGTACCAGCGACTATCTTGTTGCCACGGCACCAGCTTTACAGACAAAAATGGAGAAAGCCAGTAGCCGAACTGTGAAACTGGTACCAAATGCTGTTAATAGCCGCCTTTTCAATCCATACCGGCAGTATAAACGTCCGATAGATTTACCTCATGCCAATTGGATTGCTTCCTATATCGGTGCACTATGGGGAGAATGGTTTGATTGGGATTTGCTGATCGAGGTCGCAAATGCCTATCCTGAAGCCGGAATTGTGGTTGTTGGTGACTACCGTGGACAGTGTGCGGCTCCTCCACCCAACCTGTACTTCCTTGGTCTTAAACCCCAAACGGCCCTGCCCGCCTATCTGGCGCATACAGATGTGGCGATCATTCCCTGGAAAGATAACAAGATTACGCAGGCCACCAGTCCGCTTAAGCTGTACGAATACCTAGCCATGCATCGGCCAGTGGTAGTTCCCAAATTGAATCCTTTGCGGGATATTCCGGGTGTTTTTCGCGCGAGAGATTTCGAGGAATTTATTCGCCTAGTGA
>WNGA01022206.1_pt1 | contig 11356 bp, 17 predicted proteins | sample 5400061 | NCBI WGS metagenome assembly WNGA01 (sample SAMN13153366, study PRJNA577476) | soil metagenome | isolation source: 100 cm soil or saprolite under grassland replicate 2 | place: USA:California | collected 2016-06-15
CCCGGCGTCCGCTCGGGGGCCAATGCGGCCGGGGCGGCCGGGCCGATGCAGCTCGGCATCGGCGGCAAGGCCGGGCCGACCTGGCGGCACTACCGCACCGATGCCGACCACGACGGCACCGCCAGCGTCTACGACCCGCCCGACGCGATCACCGCGGCCGCCCACAAGCTGTGCCATGACGGCGCCCGCGCAGGAGATGTGCGCGGCGCGCTGTGGGCCTACAACCCCTCGGCCACCTACGTTTCGCGCGTCCTGGCCCAAGCCCGCCGCTACGCCCACCAGGGCGGGTCGCCATGACCACCCGGCCAGCCCACACCCACCCGGTCGAGTTCCTGTCCCGATCCGCATACCCCAGCTCCCCAGGGAGGGATGCCATGGACCCTGACGCCTGCCTCGCCCGGCTGCTGGACGCCGCCGTCGCCGGCGACGCCGAGGCGTTCGCCAACGCCGCCGAGGACCTCTACGCCTGGCTGCAGGCCGGCGGCTTCGCGCCCCGCGACCCCCGCACGCAACCCGGCCACGGGGACACCGAGCTGGTGCGCGCCCGCTACGCCCTGTTCGACGCCGACCACCAGCAGGTCGCTGGGCCGTTCGACGACCCCGCCGCCGCCGCGCACGCCCGCCAGGCCGCGATCAATACCGGCGACCCCGACGCCACCCAGCTGCGCGTCGGCGTGGCTGTGTTCGACGAGCACGGCGAGCCGACCGACGACCTCGGCCGATGAGCCACCGGCCCGTAGATCCCCTGACCAGCGAGGAGAGGAGGTGAGCACCAACGCCAGTCACCGCGCACGTCGCGGCCGTGGCCGGCCGCGACAAGAACGGCGAGTTCGACTACGGCGACTACCAGGTCGCCCTGTCGGACTGCGCCTGCGGCGCCGTCTACGCCGACGCCACCCAGCACGCCCAGACCGCCGGGCACAAGGCCCACCAGGCCGTCACGGCCAAGCCGCCCTCGGCCGCGTAGCCGGAGCGGGGACGCGCACCCGCGCGCTCTTGCCCACCAACCACGAGCACCCGCAAGGAGGTGAACCGATGAGCGACAAGTCCTACCTGACCTCCAGCGAGGTCGCCGAGCGGCTGGCGGTCTCGCCCAAGACCGTGGGCCGCTGGGCCAAGGAAGGACGGCTCGGCCACGCCAAGACCCTGGGTGGCCACCGCCGCTTCCCCGCCGACCAGATCGACCAGCTCGAGCAGGAGCTGACCGTCCCCGTCACCGACGACGCCGCCTAAAGCCCAGGACCCCGGGGCGCGGGACCCGCAACCACCGCCAAGGACACCCCGCGCCCCGGCCACCAAACCACACGCCAGCAAGCATCCGGAAGGTGAGGACCCGATGACCCACACCGGCAGCGACCAGGACCAGCCGAGCCCGGCCCCGGCGCCGTGCTGGAGGTGCGAGCAGCCCGTCTGCATCTGCCACCAGCCCATCCCCTACCAGCTCACCCCGGCCGGGCTGGCCTACCTGGCCGCATCGGCCGGCCTGGCAGGCGACCACGCCTGAGCGCCATCCAAGCCCGGGGCGCGGACCCAACAACTCCCCGCCAAGGACGCCCCCGCGCCCCGGCCCCGCCAACCACACGACCACCCGCACACCGGAGGACCACGACATGACCCTGATCGGCTACTGGGTGAGCTGCGACGACGCCCAGTGCTGCGACTGCTACCAGCGCTCTGGCGGGCTGGCCGGCTGGCAGGCCGCCGGCGGCTTCGAGGGCTGGGACGAGCCCATCGCCATCGACGACGTCGGCGACCCCAGCGACTCGCCCACGCACTGCTGCGACTGCGAAGCGCTGATCCCGCACGAGCTGACCAGCGACGGCCTCGACGACGTCGCGGAGACGATCGAGGACGCCATCTGTAACCCCCGCGACCACCGGCGCTGCATCGTGCGCCAGTGGGCCGCCGAGTACGGCGCCGCGGCCGAGGTGGACCCGGGACTGCTGGAGCAGGCCGCGCGGTGGCCCGACCACGACGCCTCCAGCCCCACGCCACCAGCGCAGAGGCCAGTCCAATGAGCAGCATCGCCGAGCGGGTCGCGGCGGGCGCTGCGGTGCTGGACCGCCACCGTCCCGGCTGGCACCGCCAGATCGACCTGGCCTGCCTTGACGCCCGCAGAGACGACTACCTCGACGTGCTCAGCCAGCTCTACGGCGACTTCGAGCACGGCGCCAGCGCCCTGTACGAGGCCGCCAACGGCAGCGGCGCCGCCGACGTGTGGGGCCTCACCTCGCCCACGAGCTGCTGGGCGCGCGACTATGGCTTCGACATCGACACGCCGGCCTGGGACGTGCTCGGCGCCTACGCCGAGCTGGCCGACCAGTGGCGAGCCGAAATCGCCAGGCGCCAGCAGGCCGACGAGGCACCAGGAACGGCCACCGAGACCGAGGCGCTGCAACGGCTCGCCGAGGCCATCAACGCGGCCTACCAGCGCGGCCGGTCCACGATCTCCGCGACGCTCGTCGATGTCCCTGGCGCGCCCACCGTCAACCTCTTCGCCCCTGACCGGCACTTCCCGATCGACTCCGTCTGGCACGTCGGGGCCGGCGAGCCGCTGCCCAACGGCGACGGCCACGCCACCGCAGCGTGCTTTGTGTGGGGACCCGCCTACAACTGGTCCGCGCCGACCGCCGACATCACCGCGGCCGCCGTGCACGTGGCCCAGACCGCCGGGCGCTGGCCCGACCGCGAGGCCGACGGCCCCGAAGCGGGAGGGGCGGTCGAATGAGCCTGCCGAGCGACTACGAAAGCGCCCAAGGCGTGCTCGCCCACGTGCAGCAGCTCGCCGGCCGGCTGGACCTGGACCACCCCGACGGCGACTACCAGGCCAGCGTGGCCGACCGGCTCGCCGACGCCGCCCACCAGCTCGCCCACGACCTGCGCCTGGTCGCCCGCGGCCGGCGCATCCGCCACCACCTGCGCATCGGCCACGACCTCGACCAGCAGCTCCCACCCTCGGCGGACCGGTCGGTGGTCGAGTGGCTGACCTGGCATGACCTCCACCACGCCCACAACCCCGCGCTCGACCACCCCCACCCCGACGAGCTGGCGCTCGGCCAGTTCACCGGCGCCGACCACGCCGACGACCTCAGCCCCCACGAGGACCTGCCCTGACCGTCATGCGTCGCCAACCCACACCACACCTGGAGGCCCCCATGATCGCTCGCTGGAAGCTCGCCCTCATCGTGGGCGTGCTGGTACTTGCCGCGCTCGCCTTCATGTTCAGCGTCGCCAACCTGGCCAGCCACGCCACTCCCACCGGACCGCCGCCGGCCACGCTCACCCCACCGCCCGGCCCCTACCACTACGTGCCGGTCCCCGCCGGCCCACCAACCGACCAGCCCTAGCAGACCCGGAGCGGGGGCGCGCACCCGAAATCCCGCCAAGGACGGACGCGCCCCCGCCCACCAACCACACGACCACCCGGAACTCCGGAGGACCGCATGGACCCCCGAAGCCTACCCGAGCAGCCCCCGGCGGACCTGGAGGCCGTCGAGGCCTTCGTGCAGACAGCCTGGACGGCCTATGAGGCCGCCGAGGACGTCCGGAGCTTCGCAGAGCACGACTGCGATGCCCGCTGCAGGGCCGTCAACCACATCCCCGATCTGACCAGCTATCGCGGTGAGGTCATCGCCGAGCTGCGCGTGGCAGGGGCCGACAATGAGCGGTTGCGCACCTTCAAGGTCGGGGCCGACCGGTGCTCCCAGCGGCTGGAGGGACTGCTCTGCGGCCGAATCGCTGAGCAGCTCACCGACGGGCCCTACCCCGACGGGGATGTTCAGGGCACCGTCCGCCAGGCCGGCCTGCTCGCCGGCCTCGAGAAGGGAGCGGACCTGATCGCCAAGCACGCGGCCGAGCTGCGCGCCGCGCGCCGCGCGCACGCCCGGGCTGGTGGACTTCCAGGACACCTTCGACGCGCACCACCCCGACCTCGGGCGGCTCGCGCGCATCCTCATCGACTGGGATCAGGCCGTGCAGGCAGGTGGTGCCTGATGCGCGACCGTACCGCCACCGACCGGCTCGCGAGCCTGCTCGCCCACAGCGCCAGCGGCGATCCGGGCGTGCGCTGCCTGCTGGCCGCGCTGCGCCACGGCCCTGACAGGCTCGCCGACCAGCTCGGCCATGACGCCACCCTGGTCGACGCGCTCGGCCCGGCCGAGGCCACCCGCGTGATCGTCGCTGGCCACAGGGGAGGGCTGACCGGATGAGCGCTCACCCCGACCTGGACGCCGACCTGGCCGCCGCGCTGGCGGTGCTGGAGCGGCTGTTTGGCCTCAACCCGCAGCCACCCCGCGTGCTGGCCGTGCACCCCAACCCGCCACGGCCACACCCGTCCGCCCGGCCGTGGCCGGCGCCGGAGGCCGAGCAGCCACGCCTGCCCGGCCTCGACCCCGAGGGGAGGCGGACGTGACCAGGCCCGCCCAGCCGTCCGCCAACCAGGCGCCCGCGGTTGAGGTGCGCGTCCTGGACCCCGGCGGCAAGCGCCTGGCGTTCACCTGGCAGGTCCGCGACGGCCACGGCCGCCTGCTCGCCCGGGGTGAGGTCGCCGGCGCGCCCAACACCCCCGAGCTGGCCGGCTGGCGCTACCAGGCCTTCACCGAAGCCGCCCAGGCCGCCATCACCGCCCTCAAGGACCTGGAGGCCGCCGACCGCACCCGCACGGCTGCCGACCATGGCCCGACCACGGCGGAGCCGACGCGCACCTGCGACTTTTGCGCCGCCACCCCGGCCGCCTGGCGCTACCCCGCCCGAGATGACCGGCTCGCCACGGTCCGGATGGGCGACGCGCTGGTGATCGTGCCCGGCGGGGACTGGACCGCCTGCCCCGGCTGCCACCTGCTGGTGGAGGCCGGCAAGTGGGACACCCTGAGCGTGCGGGCCCGGCTGCCACGCGACCAGGGCGAGGCGCTGTGGGCCGCCTTCCGCGCTATGCGCGTCGGCCCCGCGCTGCCGCTGGACCGGGGGGGCCGCGCCGATGCCTGAGCCCACCAGCGCGACGGCGCCGGCCGGCCATGCGGGTCATGCGGGCCAGCAGCTCACGGCCGGCGCGGCGCCCGCGAGTTGGCGAGGCGTGCTGCGGCACGACGGTCACCGGGTCTGGAGCTGTCGGCACCAGCACGGCTCGACGGCGCAGGCACGTGCCTGCGCCGAGCAGGAACTGCGGGCGCCGGGCTCAAGCGAGCTGGGGCTGCGGCTGCGCGAGCTGCGCAGGGCCGCCGGCCTGACCATGCGCCAGGCCGCCGACACCCTGGACTGCTCCGAGGCCAAGGTGTCGCGGCTGGAGAACGGCAAGGTCGGGGTGAGCCCGCGCGACGTGCGGGACCTGCTGGACCTCTACCAGGTCACCGGCAAGCCCCGCGCGGCGATGCTGCGCGCAGCCCAGCACGCCCGCTGGCTGCGCCGGCGCGGCGGCAAGCCCAGCCCGCCCGACAATGCCGCCAAGAGGCCGGGCCGGTGAGCACCACCACCCCGGCCGCTGCCCTGGCCCCGGTCCCCTCGCTCGGGCTGGTGCTGGCCGGCTGCCCCGGCTGCCGGCTGCCGGTTGGCGTGGACGGCGCCCCGGGGCTGGCTGCAGCGCTGGCCGCCCACCAATGCAGTTGCCCCATGCGGCGGCCCGAGGACGACGTGTGCCCCGGCTGCGGCTGCGAGGCCGAGCTGTACCGCCGGGCTGGCGGCTGGCGCTGCGGCGACTGCCTGGCCGAGACGATGCTGGCCGACCTCGCCACCCCCACCGTCCGACGCCGTGCCCGCCAACCCGTCCACACGGCGCCGGCCCCGGGCGCCCAGGTCATCGCGCACACCCCACGCCGGCAGCGGCACCACCAGCGCTCGGCGGTAGCCGATCAGGCGGTGGTCGCGTGAGCGGCGTCGCGTTGACCCTGCCCGGCCTGGCCGCGCCGGTCTGGCAGGTACGAGGCCGCTCCGACCCGGCCGCTCGGGCGCTGGCCGACCGGCACTACAGCCGCAAACGCCCAGGCGCGCCGTGGATCGGCCCGCCCGGCAGGGTGCTGGTGCTGGTCACCCCCTGCGAGCGGGCCGTGTGGCTCACCCACTGGCCCCGCCCGGATCTCGCGCTGGACGGCCTGGACGCCTGGCGCTGCTCGCTGTTTCGCAACGAGGCCCCTGCGGAGCTGCGCTCCAGCATGCTGATCCGCGCCGCCATGACCCTGACCGGCCAGGTCTGGACGGGGCGGCCCGCTGACGGATGGGTGACGTGGGTGGAGCCCGCCAAGGTCGCCTCGCCGAACCCTGGCTACTGCTTCAAGCAGGCCGGCTGGACCCTGGACCGCGGCTGGTCTCACCCGCGCCTTGTGCGCCTGCGCGCCCCGATCCTGGAGCCAGGCTCATGAGCGCCGACCGGTCGTTTGTGTCGCTGTGCTCGGGCATCGGCGGGCTGGATCTCGGCCTGGAGTGGGCCGGGTGGTCCTGCCTGGCCCAGGTCGAGATCGACCCGGGCTGCCGCGTAGTGCTCGCCTACCACTGGCCGGAGGTGCCACGCCATGACGACATCCAAACCTTCCCCGCCTGGTGGGCGGCCCAGCCCCGACGCAGGGTTGACCTGGTCTGCGCCGGGTTCCCCTGCCAGCCCGTCTCCGACGCCGGCAGGCGCAAGGCGCAGGCGGACCCGCGGTGGCTCTGGCCACAGGTTGCCGGATGCGTTCGCGTGCTACGACCCCGCCTGGTGCTGCTGGAGAACGTTGCAGGGCTCCTTGCTCGAGGGATGGGCGAGGTTCTCGGGGACCTGGCCGCGCTCGGGTACGACACGCAATGGGACTGCGTATCGGCGGCCGACGTGGGTGCCCCGCACCTACGCCGCCGGGTCTTCATCCTCGCCCACCCCGCCAGTGGCGCCGACATGGCCGACCCCAACGGTGTCTCGATCGCGAAACCGCACCGCCCAGCGCCGCAGAGGGAGCCGCCATCACGACGGGATCACCCTGCTAGACGCGGTCCGGCTGTGGCCGACGCCCACGGCAGCGGACGCCGAGCGGACCTCGACCAGCTACCCGCGGGGCAACCCGACCCTTGCCGGGGCGGCCCGCTGGCCGACCCCGACGGCGGCCAACCCCAACGACCGCGAACGCCTGACGAGCTGGGAGGCTCGCAAGACGCGGGAGCTCGGCAAGGGCCGCAATGGCAACGGGATCGGCACGCCGCTGGCAGTCGCGGTCAGGTTGTGGCCGACCCCCAAGGCCAGCGACGGGGACGGTTCGGGCGGCTCGACCCGGGACCGGGGCCGGCGGTGGGACCTGGCCGACCATGTCGCCAAGGCGGAGCAGACCGGGACGCTGCTGAACCCGGCATGGGTGGAGGCGCTGATGGGCTTCCCCCCAGGGTGGACCGACCCACTGACCCCGGCCGCTGGCCCGCACCGCCAGGGCAGCCGCCGCACGAGTGGGAACCGCCCCGCACCAACGGCGCCGGGTTCTTCCTCGGCACACACCAGCCCGGCTGGCTCGCCCGCCTGGACGTGCCCCTGTTCGTCAGTCACCGCACCCTCCGCGGGCGGCGCCGGCTGCCCCGGGCGCGGTGCCGGTGGGCGCTGGACTCCGGCGGCTTCACCGAGCTAGCCCTTCACGGCCGCTGGCAGACCAGCCCCCGTGAGTACGCCCAGGCGGTCGCCCGCTACGCCGCCGAGATCGGCCGGCTCGCCTGGGCCGCGCCGCAGGACTGGATGTGCGAGCCCGTCATGCTCGCCCGCACCGGCCTAGAGATCGCCGAGCATCAGGCCCGCACCATCGACAACTACTGCCTGCTGCGCCAGCTCGCCCCGAGTTTGCCGTTCATCCCGGTCGTGCAGGGCTGGCGGCTGGGCGACTACCTGGCCTGCATCGACCGCTACACCGTGGCCGGCATCGACCTGGCCGCCGCGCCGCTGGTGGGGCTGGGCAGCGTGTGCCGCCGCCAAGCCACAGCCGAGATCGGCGCCATCGCCGCCGAGCTGGCCGCCGCAGGGCTGCGGCTGCACGGCTTCGGCGTCAAGCAGCACGGCCTTGCCCGCTACGCCGACCACCTCGACAGCGCCGACTCGCTGGCCTGGTCCTACGCGGCCCGCCGCCGGCCCCCGCTGCCCGGCTGCACGCGCCATCGCAACTGCGCCAACTGCCCCCGCTACGCCCTGGCCTGGCGCGCCCAGGTCCTCGCCAGCCTGGACGGACCCCGCCAGCTCCGCCTGGGAGTGGTCGTGCGTGCCCCGATCCTGGAGGCCACCCAGGGCCGCCCACTCGGCCGAGTGGAAGTCTGTCACGCCGCCGACGCCGCCGAGCAGGTGCGCGCGTGAGGCCGCCCACGCAGTACTTCGGCTCCAAGGGCCGGCTTGGCCCCTGGATCGCCTCGCTGCTGCCCACCCACCGCACCTACGTGGAACCGTTCGCCGGCTCGGCGGCGGTGCTGTTCGCCAAACCCCCCTCGCCAACCGAGATCCTCAACGACCGTGACGGCGACCTGGTCAGCCTGTTCCGCGTGCTCCGCGACCGCGGCCCCGAGCTGACCCAGGCGCTGCAGCTGACCCCCTACGCCCGCGCGGAGCTTTACGCCGCCGACCTCGACACCCCGGGCCTGGACGAGCTGGAGCGCGCCCGCCGCGTGTTCGTGCGCCTGAACATGACCGTGGGCAAGACCCTGCGCCGCTCCAGCGGCTTCGCGGCGGCGTTCAACACCAACGGCGCCGACCACGCCCACAAGTTCACCAGCCTGGTCGACCACCTGCCGGCGGCGGCCGAGCGGCTCCGCCGGGTCATCATCGAGGACCGTCCAGCGGTCGAGGTGATCGCCAAGTACGGCGCCGCCAACGCGGTCATCTACTGCGACCCGCCCTACCTGGACGCCACCCGAAGCGCGCTCGCCAAGCGCCGCGGCGCTGACTACGCCTGCGAGTACGCCACCGAGGCCGAGCACCGCGAGCTCGCCGCCGCCCTGCACGCCACCCCCGCCGCGGTGCTCATCTCCGGCTACCCCTCGCCGTTGTACGCCGAGCTGTACGACCAAGCGGGCTGGTGGCGCGCCGAACGCGCGGTCGACAAGCCCTCCTCGCTGACCTCGGGCGGCCGGGCCGCCCGCGGCGTGGAGGTCGTCTGGTCCAACCGGCCCCTCGCCGCCCAGCTCCAGCTCACCCACCTGGGCGGCCGGCCATGAGCGGACCGCTGGTGTTCGCCATCACCCGTCAGCGCCCCGGCGGGCGCTTCACCTACACCACGCCTCACTGGCCTGACGCGCGCCGCTACCTGGTCGGCCTGCTCGGGCAGCACGCCGCGCAGGCCCAAGCCGCCGCCGAGCTCGATGTGGCGCGGCGGGCCTGCGCCGCCGCCCGACACGTGCCGGTGGGCCCGCCCGCACACGACTGGAGCGTGCAGGTCGGCCGGTGCCGCTATGAGCTGAGTTGCCAGGACGTGGCCGCCGCGGCCGCCGGTCCGCCGCGCGACGCCAGTCCCACCGCGACCGTCCGGCCGTCCCGCGGCCTGCATACGCCACCCGAGGAGGGGCCATGACCGGTGGCCTGACCGGCGTGGGCCGGCCGCTGGAGCGGGTGGTGGCGGCACTGGAGCAGGCTGGCTGCCGCGGCGGCCCCTCCAGCTGGACGTGCCCCTCCCACGAGGACCGCAACCCGTCGTTGAGCGTCCGCGCGGCCGACGACGGCGCGGTGCTGGTGCGCTGCCACGCCGGCTGCCACACCGAGGACGTCATCTTCGACCTGGGATTGCAGATGGCCGACCTGTTCCCCGACCGCGACGACCGCGGCGACGGCGAGGAGTGGACCCCGCGCGGGCCGGCGGTGGCCAGCTACCGCTACACCGACGAGGACGGCCGGCTCCTGTACTGCGTGTGCCGCACCGCCGACAAGCAGTTCCCATCCTGGCGGCCCGACCCGACCTCCAAGACCGGCAAGCGCTGGGCCTTGACCGACAAGACGGGCAGGTGGCTGGTCCGCCGCGTGCTGTACCGGCTGCCCAAGGTGCTGGAGGCCGCCAGAGCGGGCGGCGCGGTGTGGGTGGTCGAGGGCGAGAAGGACGTCCACGCCCTCGAGCAGGCCGGCCAGGTCGCCACCACCAACCAGGGCGGCGCCTCCGGGCCGTGGCTGGACGCCTACACCGAGGCGCTGGCCGGCGCGCACGTGGTCGTGGTCGGCGACCGCGACGGCCCTGACCCCAAGCACCCCCGCAACAGCTACAAGGGCCAGCGGCGCGCCCGCCACGTGGCCCGCAAGCTCCGCTCCCGCGCCGCGTCGGTCCGCACGGTCATGGCCGCCCAGGGCAAGGACGCGGCCGACCACCTGGCCGCCGGGCTCGGCACCGACGACTTCGCCGAGCTGCCCGTCAACGACCCGCCAGCCGAGGGCCAGCCGAGCGACGCGGCGGCAACCGATCGTGACGCCGGCACTACCACCCGCGGCCGCAACGGTAGTGGGGATGGTGGGGCAGAGGAGCGGTCGACCGCCACCGAGCTGGTCGCCCTGGCCGAGGCCCGCTACGAGCTTGGCACCTCGGCCACCGGCGAGCCGTACGCGGTCGCCAAGCCCGGCCACGGCCCCCACCTGGCCCGCATGCTCCGCGGCGGCCAAGCCTCCCTCAGGGCAGAGCTTGCCGCCACCTTCGCCCAGCTCCACCAGCGCGCCCCCAACTCCAGCGCGCTCGCCGACGCGCTGCTGGTCCTGGAGGGACGCGCCATGAACACCCAGCCCGTCGAGCTGGCCCTGCGCGTGGCCCGCCACGCGGGCGGGCTGGTGCTGGACCTGGGCGACCCCACCGGCCGGGTCGTGGTGCTCACCCCTGCCGGCTGGGAGCTCGCCGAGCGTTCACCGGTGCTGTTTCGCCGTACCAAGGCCACCGGCGTCCTGCCCCAACCCCAGCCGGGCGGGCGGCTGGAGGAGCTGCGCGAGCGCCGCCTGGTCAACCTCACCGACGCCTCCTGGCCGCTGGCGCTGGCGTGGCTGGTCGCCGCGCTGGTGCCCGACATCCCCCATCCGATCCCGCTGCTGTGCGGCGAGCAGGGCACCGGCAAGTCCACCACCGCCAAGATGCTCGCCCGTCTGGTCGACCCCTCCCCGGCGGAGCTTCGCAGCGGCCCCAAGGACCTGGAGCAGTGGGCGGTGGCCGCGGCCGGGTCGTGGCTGGTGGTGCTGGACAACATCTCCGGGGTGGCGCCGTGGCTGTCGGACGCGCTGTGCCGGGCGGTGACCGGCGACGGGCTGGTCCGCCGGCGCCTGTACGAGAACGACGACCTGACGGTGCTCAAGTTCCGCCGCGTGGTCGCGCTGACCTCCATCGACCCGGGCGCGCTCAGGGGCGACCTGGCCGACCGCATCGTGCTGTTCGACCTGGAACGCTTGCGCGGCCGCGCCGAGGAGCGCCAGCAGGAA
>WNGA01029356.1_pt1 | contig 11355 bp, 10 predicted proteins | sample 5400061 | NCBI WGS metagenome assembly WNGA01 (sample SAMN13153366, study PRJNA577476) | soil metagenome | isolation source: 100 cm soil or saprolite under grassland replicate 2 | place: USA:California | collected 2016-06-15
TCGCTGCGGTCGCTCTTGAGGAATTTGAGCCGCGCCGGCGTCGCGTAGAACAGATCGCGCACCTCGACGCGCGTGCCTTCGCCGAGCGGGCCGGGTTTGACTTGCGCTTTGCGCCCGGCGTCGACCGTGATCGCCCAGCCGTGCGGCTCGCCGGCGTGCCGCGTGGTGATGGTGAGCCGCGCGACCGCGCCGATCGAGGGCAGCGCCTCGCCGCGGAAGCCGAGCGTGCGGATGTCGAGCAGATCGTCGTTGGGCAGCTTGGAGGTGGCGTGGCGCTCGACCGCCAGCGCGAGGTCGTCGCGCGTCATGCCGGCGCCGTCGTCGCTGACGCGGATCAACCGGCGGCCGCCGCCATCGGTTACGACCTCGATGCGGGTCGCGCCGGCATCGAGCGCGTTTTCCACGAGTTCCTTGATCACGCTCGCCGGACGCTCCACCACCTCGCCCGCCGCGATGCGGTTGACGATGCCTTCGGAGAGCTGGCGTACGGGCATCTTTCGTCCTGGCGGCGAATCGGGGGATGGCGCGCGATCAAATTATAGCAGAGAGAGGCGGCTACGCCCGGGCTTTTGACTTTCGTGTTTCCAAGACTTCGTAGGGTGCGTTGATCGCCAGCGAAACCCAATGGCGCAACTTCAACGTGCGCAGCCGCAAGCACGGTCCGCCGACAACAAAGAGAATTTGCCCAGATTGTTGCGATCTTGCGCCAATCTTCAGCTGCGAGCCCGATCGCGCCATCGACCCGGTGGAAAGCAAGCCAATCAAGGCTCGCCCTCGGGTTCTCGGTGACGGTGGTGCGAGCAAGCCCCTGCACGGAGGAGATCGCGCAGTTGGAGCAAGCAATAAGCCTGCCCGAAAACAAGGCAAGACCAAGGAATGCATGGACCTCGTTGCCACTGCCAAGCTCAGATTCAAATGAAGTCGCCCGATTGAGCCGCAGCGAAATCCGCGGCCTCACATCCGGGCTATGCACGCGCGGCGCTTGGCGCTGCGTCGCCGGTCGGATCACATTTCATCTCGTTCGCTTTTGAGCAAGAAGTCGCTAACGACAACAAGCCGTGGCAAGCGCCCGCCGCCGATATCCTGCATAAGGCAACACCGAGACTGGCCTCAGCGGTGCAGCAGGCTCGATCCGCTCCCGTAAGAGTAGACCGAGTTCGCCGCTCGCGCTGATTCACTCAAAGCGAATACGCTCTCGTGAACTCGAGCAACGTTCATGCTACGCAACATCACCTTCGCCACCGCGCTGCTGATGCTTCCGGCGACAGCGGCGGATGCGTGGTATTGCGGTCAGGCGCCCGAGCTTGCTGCCGCGCGGGCGCGCTGGGCGGCGGCGCGGCAAAGCCGCGTCGACCCCGCCGACACGCGGAAGATCTGCCGTGCCTACGGCACCAATTTCTATGAGGCGGTGGAGGCGCGGCAGGCGGCCTCTTTGTGCGAAGACGCCACCAACCGACAACGCAATCTCGAGGTGCTCGACGCGGAGATCGACGCGTTCAACAGCCTCATCGCAGCACAGTGCTCGTGACGGCCTGCTTTCGAAATCGAGCCAAAGACATGTTGGCCGCACGAAGCCAAGCTGAAAGACGCTAGTCGAGCGGCGGTTTTTCCTGCCGCAAACCCTTGATGGCGCCCCGGCGCTTCTTGGTTTGCAGGCGACGCTCGCGCGCGCCGGCGGTCGGCTTGGTTGCCCGGCGGGGAACCGGCGCCACCGCGGCGCGCTGGATCAAGTCCACGAGACGCGCGCGCGCGTCTTGGCGGTTGCGCGCCTGGGTGCGATGGCGGTGGGCGTCGATCACGAGTACGCCCTCGCGGGTGAGCCTGCTGCCGGCGAGGCGTTCGAGCCGCGCGCGCACGTCGTCGGGAAGGCTCGGCGAGCGGCGCACGTCGAAGCGCAGCTCAACGGCGCTCGCAAGCTTGTTGACGTTCTGTCCGCCGGGGCCCGAGGCGCGAATGAAGTGCTCCTCGAGCTCGCGCTCGGCGATGCTGATCGAAGGGGTGATGCGGATCATCGCTGACCTGCCGCGCGGACGATGATGGGTCCGCTTCGTGTCAGGGACACGGGCGCACGCAACATTCGCTAACGCTGCGCGGGTTCCCGATCCGCCGGCGTTTCGCGCGGTTTGGCCAGCTGGCTGGGCGATCCTCCGGCAGCGCTCTCGGTCGAGGTGACGCCCTCGGGGCGGCCCACGACGGTGACGAGGAGACCGCCGTCGAGCAAGCGTTTGGCCACGCGCTTGGCATCCGCGAGCGTCACGGCGTCGATCAGGGCGGGCCGGCGCTCCATATAGTCGATGCCGAGATTGTCGATCTGCATCTGCACAAGCTGGCTAGCGATTCGGCTCGAGGTGTCGAGGCCGAGCGCATAGGAGCCCTTGAGATGGGTCTTGGCCTTGGCGAGTTCCGCCTCGGTCGGTCCGTCCTCGGCGAGGCGGCGGATCTCGCGCTCGACGAGCTCGATGGTCTGCCCGGTGGCGTCGGCGCGCGTCGCCGTGGTGCCCAGCAACAGCGCGGTGTGATTGAGCCAGACCAGGCTGTCGGAGATGCCATAGGCGAGGCCGCGCTTCTCCCGCACCTCGACGTAGAGCCGCGAAGAGAAGGCGCCGCCGCCGAGGATGTGATTGACGATATACGCCGCTATGAAGTCGGGATCGCTGCGCGCAAGTCCCGGCCCGCCGAAATGCACCACCGCCTGCGGCACATCGAGGTCGATGACGACGCGGCGGCCGAGCCCTTGCGGGACGACCGCGGCGACCGGCGTGAGCTCGGCCTTGGCCGGCAGCGCACCGAAGGTGCGATCGAGGAGCGCGCCGGTGGTCTCGGCATCGATGTCGCCGACGACGGCGATCTTGACGTTGTCGCGCGCCAGCGCGCGCCGGGTATAGGACTTGAGATCGTCGACGGTGATCTTCGGCAGCGATTCGAGCGTGCCGTTGACGGGCTGGCCGTAGGCGTGGCCGGGGAAAGCCGTTGCCCACCAGCTGCGGTTCGCCATGTCGTTGGGGCTCAGCGCCTCGCGCCGCAGCCGCGACATGATCTGTGCGCGCTCGCGCTCGACCGCCGCCGGGTCGAAGCGCGGCTCGCTCAGCGCGAGGCGCAGATAGTCGAACGCCTCGTCGCGGTTGTCCTTGAGCGTGCGCAACGCGCCACGCAAATAGTCGCGACCGGTGCGGAAGCTCAGCTCGATCGCCTTGCGTTCGAGCCGGTCGTGGAACGCGTTGGCATCGAACGGGCCGGCGCCCTCGTCGAGCAGGCTGCTCGCCATATTGGCGACGCCGGGCTTGTCCGGAGGGTCCTGGTCGGCGCTGCCGAGAAAGGCGAATTCGACGGCGATCAGCGGCAGCGTGTGATCGCGCACCAACCAGGCCTCGATGCCACCCGGGCTCACCACCCGCTCGATGGTCATGGCCCGCGCTGCGGGAGCGGCAAGCGCGAGCCCTGCGCCGGCGACGAGGGCGATCAGGGCGCGCGATCCGGCGCGGCGGATGAAAGCGGACGCGTTCACGAGCGTTTCTCCTCGTGCCGCGTGTCCTTGACGAGATAGCCGGTGACCGAGCGGCGCTTGTCGAGCCAGCGGCGGGCGGCGTCGCGCACGGCGTCGGCGGTGACGAGCCGGATGCGGTCGGGCCAGGCGCGCACGTCCTCGACGGTGGCGCCGGTCGCCAGCGACGCGCCGAACCATTGCGCCAGCATGCGCTGATTGTCGTTGGCGTAGACGGCGTTTGCGATCATGCGGCTCTTGGCGCGTTCGAGCTCCTCGGCGGTCACACCGTTGTCGATGAGGTCGGCGAGCACGGCGTCGATCGCTTCTTCGAGTTGCGGCAGGCTCGTTTCGGGCTTCGGCGCTCCGAACACGCTCAAGCGCGTGTTGTCGACCGCAGTGCCGTCATAGCTCGCCCCCGCGCTCACCGCGACACCCTTGTCGACCACCAGGGTCCGATAGAGGCGGCTGTTCGGGCCGTGGCCGAGAATGTGGGTGAGCAGGTCGAGCGCTTCGCTCTCGCCCGCTCGCGCGGTGGTGCTCGAGGGCACGAGATAGTAGCGGCTCAAGCTCGGCTGGGTGACGCGCGGATCAGCCAGCGTCACGGTGCGCGCCGCCTGCTGCACCGGCTCCTGCGGGCGAAGGCGCGGCTTGGTCTCGGCGACGCGCGGGACCTTGCCGTAGGTCTCCTGCGCGAGCGCGCGGACCTCCTCGGGCGTCACGTCGCCGGCCACGACCAGGATGGCGTTGTTGGGCGTGTAGAAGCGCCGGTAAAACTCCAGCGCCCCGTCGCGGTCGAGCTGTTCGATCTCGTGGCGCCAGCCGATCACCGGCCTGCCGTAGGGATGGTTGAGGTAGAGCGCGGCGTCCATCTGCTCGCCCAGCCGCGCGGCGGGATTGTTGGCGACCCGCATATTCTGCTCTTCCAGCACGACGTTGAGTCCTTGAGCTGGTCGCGCGGCACGCGCTGGAAATAGCCGGTGTAGTCGGCGGCGGTGAAGGCGTTCTCCTGACCGCCGATGGTCGCAACGACCTGGGAGAAGTGTCCGGCCGGGTTCTTGGCCGTGCCCTTGAACATCAGATGTTCGAGGAAATGGGCCAGCCCCGACTTGCCCGGCGTCTCGTCGGCGGAGCCAACCTTGTACCAGACCATGTGCGTCACCACCGGCGCGCGGTGATCGGGAATGACGACGACCTCGAGACCGTTCGCCAGCGTGAAGTTGGTGATCTGAGGACCGATCCCGGCATGGGCGGGAGCGGCGAACGCCGCGGCAAGGGCGGCGAGGGCGAGCGTTAGTCGGTTGGGCACGAATTTGCTCTCGTGGGATTGGAAGTCGCCCCCACGATGCACGTTCCGGCGGCAGAACGCGAGCGCAAACGTCGGCCGCCGGAACCCAAATGTGGATGGGGCGCGTTGTCGCGGACGGTTCCCGCTTACTGCCTGCCCTCGACCCGCTCCTCGAGCGTCGAGGCCTTGCGCTTGTCCTGCACGCCCATCCCGTAAGGGTAGTTGGGAGACGGGGTCTGATAGCCGGAGGGCGGCGCGGTCATGGCCTCCCGCGGCGGCTCGCCGGTGAACGGCGCTGCTTCCGGCTTCGCGGGAGTAAGCGTCGACCATATCGAACCGAATATCTTTTCGGTCTTGGTGCCGAGATCGGAGGGCATCATCGGACGCGAGGCCTCCTCGGCGCTCACGCCGGGGGCCTTGGGGTCGGCGCCCTTCTTGTCGCCGCGGCCGGGCTTGTCGAGTTCGTCGGGCCGCAGCGCCCGCATTTGCTCTTCCACGGACAGGTTCCCCTTCAGTTTGGCTTTCTCGGCCGCCAGCTCCTGCTTGCGGCGGGCGACGTCCGGATCCTTCGGCCAAGCCGTGGTTTTCGCGGCGACCTCGGCTTCGTCGCGCGGCGGCGGCAGATTGCGGCTGGGCGGCACCACCAGCGGCGCACGCTCGCGGTAGTCGATCCCTGCTTGGTCACCGTCTCTTCTCAGCCCCAGATCTTTCATGAACTGGCGCCAGAGCTTGCTGTCGAGCGGAATGTTTTCGTCGTCGTCGGCATCCTCGGCGCGTGCGCTGCCTGCGCTCCACGCCAGCGCCAAGGCCAGCGCGACGGCGGCGGCCGCGGCGGCGCGCCGCAGCCTCTTCGGATGTCGGTCCCGCATAGCTATCCCCTTCAAATGACGGCGGAATGTGCCGTCTCCCCGCACGCTATTGTGGCCAAGATCAGGGCGCTTTTGCGGCACCCGTGCCGATGAGCGTCTCGAACAACAGCCCAATCACCCCGGACACGATCGCGACGTCGGCAAGGTTAAAAACGTACCAATTGAAGCTGAAGCTCGCCGTCGTGATGTGAAACAGCACGAAATCGGCGACCGCCCCGTAGGCAAAGCGGTCGATGGCGTTGCCGATCGCGCCGCCGATGATGAGGCCAAGGCTCAGCGCGGCGAGCCGCGAGGTCGTCCGCGACAGCCAAATCCACAGCAAAACCACGGCGATCGCCTTGAGCGCCAGGAGCGCCCCTTGCCCCAACGGCCCCTCCTGGCGGAACAGGCCCCAGCTGATGCCGGTGTTCCAGGTCAGCACGAGGTCGAGGAAAGGGGTGAGCCTCACGATGCCCCGCGCTGGGAGATCGACGGCATAGAGGAGCCAGAGCTTGGCCGCCTGATCGACGGCTGCGGTCAGGAGGACGATGACGAGGGCGAAACGGGTGAGGGGCCCCCAGAGGAGGGACCCGCGTGCATCGGGGGCTGCGCTCATGGGTCGGTCTTCCGCCACGATCGTTACTCCGCCGCTTTGCGCATCGCCTCCCACTCGCGCAACGCCTTAGCGTCGCGCGGGGAGACGTCGGGATAGGCCGGATCGGAGCCGACGCTCGGAAGGATCTTCCACGAGCGCGCGCATTTCTTTCCTTCGGCGAGCCGCACCTCGACCGCCACGCCCTTGACGTCGTCGAGGCGGAACGCCTCGGGCGGGCCGTCGCCTTGCACCAGCGTCGCCGCCGAGGTGATCGCGACCTCCGCCAGGTCGACGTCGACCAGCGCGGCGAACAACTCCGGGTCGGACACGTAGACGACGGGCGCGGCCTCGAGCGAGGAGCCGATGCGCTTGTGCGCCCGTTCGATTTCGAGCGCGCCGGTGACCACGCGGCGCACGGTGCGCACCCGGCGCCATTTCTCCGCCAGCGCGTCGTCGCGCCAGGCGGGCGGCAGTTCGGGGAACAATTCGAGATGCACCGAGCCCTCTGGCGACGGATAGCGCGCCAGCCATGCCTCCTCGGCGGTAAACGGCAGCATGGGCGCGAGCCATGTCACGGTGGTGCGAAACAGATGCTCGAGCACGGTCAGGCAGGCCTTGCGCGTGGTCGAGGAGATGGGATCGCAGTAGAGCGCGTCCTTGCGGATGTCGAAGTAGAAGGCGGAGAGGTCGGCGGTCATGAAGGCGTTGAGCGCGGCGAAGATGCGCTTGTAGTCGAAATCGGCATAGGCGCGGCGTACCAGGGCGTCGAGCTCGCTCAGCCGATGCAGCATGAGCCGTTCGAGCTCGGGCATGTTGGCGAGCGCGACGCGGTCCTCGTCGCGGAAGTGGGCGAGCGAGCCCAGCATCCAGCGGATGGTGTTGCGCAGCTTGCGGTAGGTCTCGACCGTGGTCTTGAGGATCTCCGGCCCGATGCGCTGATCGTCGGCGTAGTCGGACGCGCACACCCACATCCGCAGGATATCGGCGCCGGATTGCCCGATCACGTCCTGCGGCGCCGTCACGTTGCCGAGCGACTTCGACATCCTGCGCCCGTCCTCGTCGAGCACGAAGCCGTGCGTGAGCACCACGTCGAAGGGCGCGCGGCCGCGCGTGCCGCAGGATTCGAGCAAGGAGGACTGGAACCAGCCGCGGTGCTGGTCCGAGCCTTCGAGATACATCACGGTGTCGGGCCCGCCGTCGCGTTTGCGCTCAATTCCGGCGAGCGAAGGAAAGTGCACGGGATCTTCGAGAACGAAGGCGTGCGTGGAACCGGACTCGAACCAGACGTCGAGGATGTCGTCGACCTTGCGCCATTCGTTCGAATCGTAGTCAGGCTTGAGGAAGCGCGCGGCGGCGCCGGTCGCATACCAGACGTCGGCGCCCTCCTGCTCGAACGCGTCGATGATGCGCGTGTTGACTCGCGCATCGTTGAGGATCTCGACCGCGCCGTCGTCGTGCGCGCGGATGAAAACCGTGATCGGCACGCCCCAGGCGCGCTGGCGCGAGATCACCCAGTCCGGCCGGCTCGCGATCATGCCGGTGATGCGGTTCTCCCCTTGCTCCGGCACCCAGCGCGTCGCCGCGATGGCGGTGAGCGCGCGATTGCGTAGCGTATCGCCCTCCTTCGCCTTGCCGTCGGCGCCGGCGATCGGCTTGTCCATGGCGATGAACCATTGCGGCGTGTTGCGGAAGATCACCGGCTTCTTCGAGCGCCAGGAATGCGGATATTGGTGCTTGAGCCGGCCGCGCGCGATCAGCATGCCGGCGTCGGTCAGGGCCTTGATGACGGCGTCGTTGGCGTCGCCCTTTTCGCCGGTGTCGGTGAGCACGCGCTTGCCGGTGAAACCCGGCGCGTGGTCGGTGAACGCACCGTTCTCATCGACGGTATAGGGGATGGTCGTGTTGATGCCGCGCGATTCCAATTCGCGCTGATATTGCATCCAAATGTCGAAGTCCTCGCGGCCGTGACCGGGCGCGGTGTGAACGAATCCGGTGCCGGCGTCATCGCTCACATGATCACCCGCAAGAATGGGAACGAGAAAATCGTAACCCATCGACCTCAAGGGATGGGCACTCCAGGCGCAGGCAATCGGATCTACATCGCGGATTCTCTTAAACCTAGCGACGCGGGCGTGCTGGAAGACGTCGGCGGCGAGCTTGTCGGCGAGCACGAACTTATCGCCTACTTTCGCCCAATTGCCCTCAGGCGCATCGACGATCTCGTAAAGCCCGTACCTGATCTTCGGTGAAAAGCTGATGGCTCTGTTGCCAGGGATCGTCCACGGCGTCGTCGTCCAAATGAGAATCGACGCCCCGTTTAGATCATCTTGCTGGGCGTCAACGATCGGAAACTTCACCCACACCTGGTCCGAGACATAATCCTCGTACTCGATCTCGGCCTCCGCCAGCGCGGTCTTTTCCACCACCGACCACATCACCGGCTTGGAGCCGCGATAGAGCGTGCCGTTCTGGGCGAACTTCATGATCTCGCGCGCGATCTGCGCCTCGGCGGCGAAAGTCATGGTGGTGTAGGGGTGGGCCCAATCGCCCTCCACGCCGAGCCGCTCGAATTCCTCGCCCTGCACCTCGACCCAATGCGCGGCGAAGGCGCGGCACTCGCGGCGGAATTCGATGACCGGCACCGCATCTTTGTTCTTGCCCTGCGCGCGGTACTCCTCCTCGACCTTCCACTCGATCGGCAGCCCATGGCAGTCCCAGCCCGGCACGTAGTTGGAATCGTAGCCGAGCATCTGCTGGCTTCGCGTCACCACGTCCTTGAGGATCTTGTTGAGCGCGTGGCCGATATGGATGTTGCCGTTGGCGTAGGGCGGGCCGTCGTGGAGGATGAATTTCGCGCGGCCGCGCGCGGCCGCCCGCAGCCGTTGGTAGAGGTTGAGCTTCTGCCAGCGGGCGAGGATTTCGGGCTCCTTCTTCGGCAGCCCGGCGCGCATGGGAAAGTCGGTCTTGGGCAGAAATAGAGTCTCGCTGTAATCGCGGGCGGCGTCGGTCATGATCGTGGCGGTCTGCTTGGAATTGGATGGCAAGAATAGCTCGGCAACGCAATCCCGGTCCCGCCGACCGATGGTCAGGCGGAGGCCGGGCCCGTAATTCGCCGAGCGGCCGGCCCGAACAAAGCAGCGAATGCAACGCGCGCCATCATGGGCGCTTCCTAGCAGATCGCCCGAAGGGCGAAAAGGCCCGCGCCGGTGGCGCAATCGGGCGTGATACTGTCCCTGACGCTCGTCCATGAGGCCCGCGGCGGGGAACTCGCGCGACGATGTCGCGTTGAGTTGCGCGAGACGGAACGGTCCCGCCGGCGTTCTGGAGGTGAAAGTGGAGTTTCCCCGCGCCCGCCGCGAACAGGGCGACGCGCTCCCCGTCAAGGATCCGGAGCCGGCCCAGTCGGTCGAGGACATCTGGACGCCGGCCGCGCAGATGGCGACCGTCGGAATTTTCGTGCTGCTGCTGGGGGTCTGTCTTTTTTTCTGCCGCCCGCTTCTGCTGCCGGTGGCGGCGGCGCTGGTGGTCGGCACCACGCTGGCGCCGATCGTCAAAGGCGCGGCGCGCCATCGCATCTCGCCCTGGGTGACGGCGCTCGTTCTCGGCACCGCGCTCCTCGCCGCCGCCGGGGCCGCGGTGACGTTGCTCGCCCAGCCGGTCAGCGAGTGGATCGCCAAGGCGCCGGAGATCGGCGCCACGATCAAGCAGAAGCTCTACGTGCTCGATCGCCCGTTGGCCGCATTGCGCGAGCTGCAGGAGGTCCTGCTGCCGTCGGCGGGAAACGCCGTCGCGATCGAGCCATCGCAACTGGGCATCGTCACCCCGGTGGTTGCCTTCGTCACGCCGGCGGTGGTTCAGACCACCCTGTTCTTCGTGACGCTGATCTTCTTTCTCGCCACGCAAATGGATTTTCGCCGATACGTGGTGTCGTTCTTCACCAGCCGCGATGCCAAGCTCCGCTTCCTGCGCATCAGCAACGACATCGAGGATCACCTTGCGTCCTACGTCGCCATCGTGACGATCATCAATTTCGGCCTGGGCGTGGTGGTCGCAATCGGCGCGTGGCTTTTCGGCTTCCCGAGCCCGATCATCCTCGGACTGGTGGCCATGGTGCTCAATTACGTCCCCTATATCGGCGCTGCCTGCACCACGGTCATCCTGCTGGGCGTTGGACTGGTGACCTTCCCCTCGCTCGGCTACGCGCTGCCGCCGGCGGCATTCGTCGCGCTGGCAACGATCGAAGGCCAGTTCATCACGCCGACCGTGCTGGGCCACCGGCTCACGCTCAATCCGCTCGCGGTTCTGCTGGCCATCGCCTTCTGGGCTTGGCTGTGGGGTCCGATGGGGGCGTTTCTCGCGGTGCCGCTCACCATCGTCATCCTGGTCACGATGACCCACCTATTTCCGCCGGACGAGAGTAAACTGCCGAACTGACAAGCGCGTGCGCGGCGGCAGAGGGGAACTTTTTCCCTTGCGCCCCGTTGGCGGCACGGCGAATATTTCTTGGGTGAGAGTGGAGCAAGTCCATGTCCAACACATCCGGCACGATCAGGGATACGGTTCGGGAGACGGCGCGAGACGTCAAGGATGCGGCGCGGGAGAGCGGCAAAGCCGCCTCTGCCGCGAGCGGCGATATCCAGGCGGATCTGCAGGCGCTGCGAGACGACGTGACACGGCTCGCCACCCAGATCACCGACATTTTCGCGGCCAAGGGCAATGTGGCGTGGAGCCGCGCGAAGTCGAACGTCGAGGGTGTGGTGTCCGATGTCGGCGCCAAAGGGCAAGAAGCCATCGATGCCGCGCAAGAGGTCGGCGACAAGGTGATCGACGCCATCGACGAGTCGCTCAAGACCCGGCCCTACACGACGCTCGCCGTTGCGCTCGGCGTCGGATTCCTGTTCGGCGCGATGTGGCGCAGATAGGTTTGGCCCAACCGTCGACGGGGCCTCGCCGCTTCGGCGTTGGTGAGTTGAACGAATGCGCGGCTGGCTCCGTTACTTCGCCCTGAACGCCCAAGTTCGCACCGGCGTCAGCGGCCCGGTCCTGGTCTTGGCGATCATCGCCGCCGCGGGCGCCGCCGCGGCGGTGGTTTTTCTCCTGGTCGCCGCCTTCGTCTGGCTCGCGGATCTTTATGACAGTCTGA
>WNGA01024562.1_pt1 | contig 11354 bp, 12 predicted proteins | sample 5400061 | NCBI WGS metagenome assembly WNGA01 (sample SAMN13153366, study PRJNA577476) | soil metagenome | isolation source: 100 cm soil or saprolite under grassland replicate 2 | place: USA:California | collected 2016-06-15
GCGGGTCGTATCCGTACGCCGCCGCTATGAAGAACACCATCCGGCTCTGGATCCATAGCAAGGCCACCAGATCGGGCGCTGCCGTGATCGCGCCGCCGACGCCCAGCGCACCGCCCTCGAGGCGCGCGAGGCGCACGTGCTTCTTCAACGCCATCTGTGCGAGCTCGGCCGGGGTGTGGCCCGCCCCCGCGGCCTTGACCCACTCGGCGGCCTGCGGGCCGAAGCGCTCCGCCGCCGCCAGGGCGATGTACTCGGGCGCGCGCTCGGGCTCCGCGAGGATGCGGTCCCACAGCCGCTTCGGCGGGCGCTCGATGTGCTCGATCTGGGTGGCGGCCTCCACGCCTGCGGAGAGTACCCTGGCCGGCATGGCCTCAGACACCGGGACAACAGCAGCGCACGGCATCTTCAGCGACGAGATGAAGGACGAACGCGAGCAGCTCATCGAGCTCCTCACGCGCGCCTACTGGATGGAGATCGAGACCGTGATGAGCTACATCGCGAACTCGATCAACCCCGACGGAGTGCGCGCCCAGGAGATCATCGAGTCACTCGACGAGGACGTCCAGGAGGAGCTCGGCCACGCCCGCCGGTTCGGCCAGCGGATCAAGGAGCTGTACGGCGTCGTGCCCGGCTCACTCGACTTCCAGGCCGAGCAGAACTATCTCCAGCCGCCCGACGAGCAGACCGACATCGTGCACGTCATCCAGGGAGTGATCGAGGCCGAGTCGGGCGCGATCGAGCACTACAACCGGATCATCGAATTCTGCGAGGGCCGCGACCGCGTCACCCAGGACATGGTGATCGACATCCTGCGCGACGAGGAGGGACACCGCCGCCTGTTCGAGGGCTTCCTGCGCGAGTACAAGGCGGAGGGACTCGCCTAGCCGCCGACTGCGTCCGCAACCAGCACGACGATGCCGAAGATCCCGGCGGCGGTGGCGATCGCGCCGACCACACGGGGCGACGGGCCGCCGTGGATGCCCGTGTTGTGCACGGCCATATGGCCCTTGCCGCGCTGCAGCAGCCAGCGGTTCACCGGATAGGCGAAGAAGCCGGCGACGAAGAGCGAGAACGACAGCGAGCCCCAGAACAGCACCTCGCCGAGCCCCGCGTCCATCGCGCCCGGGACCACGAGGATGATCGCGTTGTCCACGAGCTCCATGACCGCGATCGAAAGGGTGTCCGAGGCGAGCGCGATCGGCACCACCGCGGCGACCGCGAGCCCGGCGCGCAGCAGCGGCCAGCTCGTCAGCGAGTAGCCGAACACGAACGCGAGCACGATCCCAAGCACGATCGTGGGGCCGTTCGACCACGCGAGCGCCGTGCCGACGACGACGCCCACCACCTCGCCGATCGCGCAGCCGGTCAGGCAGTGAAGCGTGGCGCTGAGCGCCATCCGGTTGACGTCCATCGCGTGCCCGGCGTGTCCGGCATGCGCATCCATCTCGCCCGCATACGGTAGATACCATCGACAGCGCTTCACCGGCGAGGTAGCTCAGTTGGTAGAGCACACGACTGAAAATCGTGGTGTCGCCAGTTCGATTCTGGCCCTCGCCATCTGACCGGCTGCGGCGCATCGCCTGGCTGTGTCATCGGTCCGCTCGCGTGCAGAGCACGCATCGCTCCCTCTTCCTTGCCAGGCGGGCGCCTCGCTCGGCAGATGGCGAGGGCTGCGCCCTCGCCATTTCCTCGGAAATCCGGATGGCTGCTGGGTTTCCGCGGTGCCGGATGGATTCATCCGGCACGCCAGCAAAGTCTCATCGGGAGACGAGGGGGACGAACCCTCCGCTGCGTGCCGCCGTGCTCGTGCCAGGTTGGCTCGCCGCGATGCCGGCGGCCGAGTTGGCTGGCCGCGCCTCGATGGTCGCGTCGGTGAGGTGCTCGACATCGTGGGAAAGCCCGTGGCGTACCCGCTCGGCGAGCTCGTGCGTTTCGGCCACGGTTGCGTCCGGCGAGACGCCGATCGTGAGCTCGGCCCGGATCCCATGCCCGAACCAACGTGCCCGCACATCCGTGACATCGCGCACTCCCTCGATGCCGCGCGCGGATCGGGCGATCGTGTCGATCGTCCCCGCCTCGACGCCGTCCATCGCGCGCAGGCCAATCGCCCGCATCGACTGCCAGACGATCCGCAGGATCACGAGTGAGATCGCGATCCCGACGATCGGGTCGGCGAGCTCGAAGCCCGCCGCTACGCCTGCGACGCCAAGCACCACCGCGAGGCTGGTGAACCCGTCCACGCGTGCGTGATAGCCGTCGGCGACGAGCGCCGCCGAGCCAATTCGTCTCCCCAAGCGGATCCGGTAGACGGCCACCCACTCGTTTCCTATGAACCCGACGGCGCCGGCCACGGCCGTGGCAAGCAGATGGCTCGGTGCGGCCGGCTCAATCAGCCGAGCAACCGACTCGTACGCCGCGTAAATCGCCGAGAACAGGATGATCACGATTACGGCCAGCCCGGCGAAGTCTTCGGCGCGTCCCCACCCGTAGCTGAGGCGCTCGGTAGGCGGGCGGCGGAGCAGGACAAAGGCGATCGCGAGCGGCGCGGCTGTGAGCGCGTCGCCGACGTTGTGGACGGTGTCGGCCAGGAGCGCGACCGAGCCCGAGAGCACGACAATCACGAGCTGGAACGCAGCCGTCATGCCGAGCACCGCGAGGGAGAGCGAGAGCGTCCGCATCGCCTCACGGCTGCGCAGGATCGCCGGGTCTACTCCGCCGTGACCGTGGTCGTGGCCGTTCTTCGGGTGGCCGTGAGCGCGCCCACGTCCGTGCGTGTCCTCGCGGGCGTGGGCGTGGCCGGGTGTGCCGCGAGGGCTCGTTGCGGTCACTGCGGCAGGTCCTCGAGCTCCGCGGCGCGAGCGCCCTCCGCCCAGCCGTGCGCCGCGTGCTCGGCGTGGTGTCGTACCGCGACGAGGAGGTCGGCCACGTGCGGGTCGTGGAGCGCGTAGATCGCGCGTCTGCCGTCGCGGCGCACGCGCACGAGGCGGGTCGAGCGCAGCATGCGGAGCTGTTGCGAGACCGTGTTCGCCGGTAGGCCCGCCGCATCGGCGAGCTCCTCGACCGAGCGCTCGCCCGCGAGCAGCGCGTAGAGGATGCGCAGTCGGCTTGCCGTTGCGAACATCGCCATGCGCTCCGCGAGAGTGAGGGCGTCCTCCTCCGGGAGCGGCCGGTGAGGGGGGCTGTGCTCGCGCGGATGAGGCATCCGTTCGTTATAGCATCTGTGCAGATGTACAGACGTCTTGATTGAGATGGCCGAGGCGCCGCGGTAGAGCTCTCTGGCGCGCCGGGTCGGTTTCGCCTTACCAAGTAGATCGCAACAAAAGCCCCCGCTGCGGCGGACGCGAGCCTGCGTGTCCGCCCCGGCGTCTGTTCCCGGTCGCCGCGCGCGACCCGAGCGAGAAAGCCGGCCGGCTATGTCCACTACGGCGCCGAGTCGTGCAACCACGGTTACACGACTGATATAACGGCGTGCGTGCCGCCGGCAGCTGACCAGTGGGTTCTGCTCGTCTATCGCCTGCAGCGTGAGCCATCGACGCCGCGGATCGCGCTGTGGCGCAAGCTGAAGCGGCTCGGCGTCGCGCAGCTGCTCGACGGGCTGGTCGCGCTGCCGCTCGACAGCCGCAACCGCGAGCAGCTCGAATGGATCGCCGACGAGGTCGTCGAGCTTGGCGGCGAGGCCTCCGTGTGGATCGCCGCGCCGGGCGGGGCCGCTCAAGCGCGGGCGCCGGCCGCCACCTTGCAGGCGGCCGTCGCCGAGGAGTACCGCGCCGTGATCGACCAGGCGCACACTGCTGCAGCCATGCCGGGCGGACGGCAGCGCCGCACGCTCGCGAGGCTGCGGCGCCAGCTGGGGCGGATCCGGCGCCGCGACTACTTTCCGCCGCGCGAGCGCGAGCTGGCCCAGCGGGCCGTAGAGGCGCTCGCCGAGCGCCTGGAGGCCGCCGCGTGAGATGGGCCACGCGAGCGGGCGTGCACGTCGACCGCACGGCGAGCGCCTGGCTGATTCGCCGGTTCGTCGACCCCGACGCGGAGTTCCTCTTCGTTGGAGATCCCGACGAGGTGCCGGCGGATGCGACGGCGTTCGACATGCGCGGCGCGGAGCTCTCGCACAAGGGCGGAGACTGCACCTTCGAGACCCTGCTCCGCCGCTACGAGCTCGACGACCCCGCGCTCTGGGCGATCGCTCGCATCGTGCACGAGGCCGACCTCGAGGACGAGCGCTACGACGCTCCCGAGGCACGCGGACTCGACGTGCTGCTCCGCGGGCTCTCGATGATTCGCTCCGACGAGGAGATGCTCGAGCTGGCTGGTGCGCTCTACGACGGGCTCTACGAGCACGAGCGGCGAGCGACGATGCTTGGCGGCGAGCCCTCGTGAGCAGCGCGCTCGGCGAGCGCGGCCCCGAGGCGGGCGCGGAGCAGCCGCTCGCGCGCGACTCGATGCGCGCCATCTTCGTGCGGTTCCTGAAGTTCGGCGCGCTCGCTTGGGGCGGGCCGGCGGCGCAGATCGCGATGATCAAGCGCGAGTGCGTCGACGAGCTGCGTTGGGTCGACGAGGAGACGTTCAAGAAGACGCTGGCCGTCTACCAGGTGCTCCCCGGCCCGGAGGCGCACGAGCTGTGCGTCTACTTCGGCCGGATCAGGGGCGGCAAGCTCGGTGGCTTCCTCGCGGGGCTCGGCTTCATGCTGCCCGGCTTCGTGCTGATGCTGGCGCTGTCGGTGCTGTATGTCGAGGCGGACCTCGCTGCCCATCTCGACGAGCTGTTCTACGGCCTCAAGGCGGCGGTCGGAGCCATCGTCGCCCGCGCGCTCGTGAGGCTCAGCCGGTCGTTCATCACGGACGTCCCGCTTGCATTCCTCGCCGCGGCGGCGTTCGCGCTCACCGTCTTCGCGTCAGCGAGTTTCGCGCTCGTCCTGCTCGGCGCCGGGCTTGCATACGAGCTGTGGACGAACGCCTGGCGCTGGACCCGCGATGTCCATTCCTTCGCGTTCGGTCCCGCCGCAATCATCGCCGCCACGGCTGGCGCGCTCACGCTGTCGCTCACCGCCGAGATCTTCTGGGAGGGGCTGAAGGCGGGGCTCGTCACCTTCGGCGGCGCCTACACGGTGATCCCATACCTGCACGACGCCGCCGTCGACAGCCAGCACTGGCTCACCGACGGCCAGTTCGTGGACGGTCTCGCGATCAGCGGAGTCCTGCCTGCGCCGCTGATCATCTTCTCGACGTTCGTCGGCTATATCGCGGGCGGCCTCGGCGGCGGGCTGGCGATGACGGTCGGGATCTTCCTGCCGGCGTTCGTGTTTCCGATCTTCTTCCACCGCGGGCTGGTCGCGGTGGCGCAGAACCCCCGCATCCGTCCCTTCCTGCTCGGAGTCGCCGCAGCGGTGATCGGGCTGATCGCCGCCGTGACCGTCGACATCCTCGACGCGAGCATCGTCGACGTGCCGACCGCGACCCTTGCCGTAGCGGCATTCGGGGCGCTGAACCGCTGGCACGGCAAGCTCACGGTCGTGGCGGCGGTGCTCGGCTGCGGGATCGCCGGCGCGATTTTGCAGGCGACCGGAGTCGCGTGAAGCGCGCGGGGGCGCGTAGTCGCCGAGCTTGCGAGTAGCGTTCTGACCGCAACGTTCACGACTGGTCGCATCCGCAGGAGGAGTCACCAATGGCTGAGCCGGATCGTCGTCAAGGGGCTGTCGGCGGTATCACGGTCGGCGGGATTATCGTCATCGTCGGGATCGTGCTGATGATCGTCTGGAGCTTTTGGATCGGGCTGATCGTCGCGCTCGTCGGGTTGATCGCCTTCGGTGGGTTCGCCCGCGGGAAGTGGTACTAGCCGACGAAGGCGCGGTCGGCCCGGCTTCAAGCGAGTAAGGCCGTGCCCCCCGGCTGTCAGTGTGCCTGCGGGCGGTCCGCTTGGATTCGCCCCAGTATCCGCGCGAGCTGTTTGACGTCCCGCGCGCCGAGTCTTTCGAACAGCTGCGCGCGAATCGTTGAGAAGTAGGCCGGGGCGGCTTCGAGCAGTAGGTCGCGGCCGGCCTTCGTCGCCGTGACTCGCGTGGAGCGCGAGTCGGCGGCGTCGCGTTGCCTCTCGATGAGGCCTTTGCGTTCGAGGTCCATCGCGAGCCTCGAGGTTCGGCTGGGGCTGAGCCGGATCCGTTCCGCGAGCTCGGACACGCTGAGTGAACCGTGTTCGGCGTGGGCAACCTGGATCAGCGCGTCGACCGCCCCGAGCGGCATGTTGTGCTCGGCGAGGAGGCGGGCGTCGAGTGCCGTGACGAGCGCTGCGTGGGTCTCGAGCAGGCTGCGCCAAGCCGCTTCCTCGTCTCCCGAGAGGAAGGCGCGCACCACCGTGCGCGCCTCCTCCGGAGCGGTGTCGTCGAACGGCGGCGGCACGGATCCCGTGCTCATGACGCCACCGCAGCGGGCCTGCCCTTGGGCAGAGCGAATATCGCGACGAGCGATGCGATCTGCGCGACGCCGGCCGTGATCATGAAGGCGAGCTGGAAGCCGCCGACCTGTGCGGCCAGCGGGGCCGATCCCGCGCCGATCAGGTCGCTGCTGCGCTCGCTCACCACGGCCGCAAGAATCGCAAGTGCCAGGGCACCGGCGATCTGAGCGGAGGTGCTGAGGAGCCCGGACGCGAGCCCGGCGGCGTCCTCGTCCACGCGCGCCAGCGCCGCGGTGGTAATCGAGACGAACGACAAGCCGGCGCCGAAGCCCAGCGGCAGCAGTGCGGGCAGCACGTCCGTCAGGTAGTCGCCCGCCACCGGCGCCCGGCTCAGCACCACGAGGCCGACCGACGCGATCGCGAGGCCGGCCGTGGCGATCGGGCGCGCGCCGAGGCGCGGCAGCAGGCGCTCCGCCACGAGTGTGGCCGACGCGACCGCCGCCGCGAGTGTGGCCGACGCGACCGCCGCCGCTAGCGGCAGGTAGGCGAGGCCCGCCTCGAGCGGCGTGTAGCCGAGCACCTGCTGGATGTAGAGCGTCAGCAGGAAGAAGGTCGAGATCAGCGACGCTCCCAGGAACGCCTGGAGCAGGTTCGGCACGGCCGTCGCGCGCCGGTGCATGAAGCCCGCTGGGATGAGCGGCGTGGCGCTCCGGCGCTGGATCAGCGCGAACGTCGCCAGCAGGACCAACGCCGCCCCGAAGCCGGCGTGCGTCTCGACCGAGCGCCAGCCGTAGTCAGACGCCTCCAGCAGCGCGTAGACGAGCGTCGTCAAGCCCGCCGTCACCGCCACCGCCCCCGGCAGGTCGAATCCCCGGCCGCTGACCCGGCTCTCCGCGACCAGACGCGGCACGACCGCGAGCGTGGCCAGGGCGAACGGCACGTTGATCAGGAACACCCAGCGCCAGGAGGCGATCTCGGTGATTACGCCACCGAGCAGGATCCCGACCGCGAAGCCGAGGCCCGACAGGGCGCCCCACATCGCGAGCGCCTTGGTCCGCTCGCGCCCCGCCGGGAACAGCGCGGTGACGAGCGAGAGCGCGGCCGGCGTCGCGAGCGCCGCGCCGATGCCCTGCACGGCCCGGGCGCCGAGCAGCATGCCCTCCGATCCCGCAAGGCCGTCGACGAGCGACGCCACGCCAAAGAGCGCGGTACCGATCAGGAAGATGCGCCGGCGCCCGAACAGGTCGGCCATGCGCCCGCCTAGCAGCAGCAGGCCGCCGAACACGAGAATGTATGCGTTCACCACCCAGGCGAGCGACGATTGCGAGAAGCCGAGGTCTCCCTTGATCGACGGCAGCGCGACGTTCACGACCGTCTCGTCGAGGAAGACCATGAACTGGGCCACGGCAAGGACCGCAACAGCGAGCCAGCGGCGATCGGTCGAGCGAATACGGGCGGTACTGGGGTCTAGGTTGCGGGCCATCAGTGCTCCTCTGGGTGGTGTATGCGTGCGCACGCACCATTATACATGCGTGCGCACGCATTCCGCCAGACCACATCGCCGAGCACACCCGAGAGTGGGACGTTCAGCGTGGACGTGGTCGCGTGAAGCCCGAGGGAGCCACGCGAGAGGTCGCAGAGCCGGGGCGATGTTCTGCCGAACCCCGACCGCGCGACCAAGCCACGGACTGTGACAACGAATGAGACAACGACCGGAGCGCGGCCTCCCAACACGGGCTCGGCCAAACAAAACTGCTTCCGCTGAGCTGCTGATGATGCTTCCGGCCCCGCCACTCGGTGTCGCCGGCTGACCTGCTCGGGTCCCAGAACCCACATATTCCTGGGCCGGCCCCCGCGGCAAGGAGTGGATGGCCGGCTCTTTGGTGCGGCTCTCGAGGCCGTGCTGTATACGTCCGCGGCACTTGGCGCGCTGCCCGCGTCGACGCATAATCTGGGCTGGTGGAGGAGTACTGCGCCGGAGTGACGATGGCGACCGACTGGGGCGACGATGCTGAGTCGCAGCGGGTCGATCGCCGGCTTGTCCGGCGGGTGCTCGGCTACCTGCTGCCGTACTGGCGGGCGGGGCTGCTGGCGCTTGCGTGCATCGCCGTGGGCGCGCTGCTCGGGCTCGCGCCGGCGCTCGTGTTCCGCGCGCTGATCGACCACCTGGCCGGCGCGGATCCGCAGTTTGGGCACGTGCTTGCGCTCGTGGGCGCGGGCGTCGCCGCTGCCGTCCTCGCCGGACTGGTCGGCTTAGCGGAGGACTACCTCACCGAGCGCATCAGCCAGGGCATCATCTTCGACCTGCGCGAGCAGCTCTTCGACCGGCTCGTGCACCAGTCGGTCGCCTTCTATACCCACAACCGCGCGGGCGAGGTCATGTCGCGCATCGGCAACGACGTCAACGGCATAGAGAACGTCGTGGCCCAAACCGTCTTCGGCGTGGTCAACAACGCGCTCGTGGCCGGGACCACGCTTGGGTTGATGATCGCGTTCGACTGGCGCCTTACGCTGGTCGCTCTGGTGCTGCTGCCGCTGGTCGCGATTCCGATGCGCCGCGCCGGCCGGCGCGTCTATGCGGCGCGAAGCGCCACTCAGGGCAAGCTTGCCGAGCTGACCGCTTACCTGCAGGAGGTGCTCGGTATCTCGGGCGCGCTGCTGGTCAAGGCATTCGTGCGCGAGCGCGCCGAGCAGGACCGCTTCCGGAGCACAAACGACGAGCTGCGCCGGCTCGAGATCCACGCGTCGATGATCGCGCGGCGCTTCGGCACGCTGATGCGGGTCCTACAGACCGCCGCACCGGCGCTGATCATCCTCGCCGGTGGCTGGCTGGTGATACACGAGGGCACATCGGTGGGGACGGTGTTCGTCTTCGCCACGGTGCTCACCTCGCGCTTCGGCATGGCTGCCGGGTCGCTCGGGGAGACCCACGTCAACCTCATCGGCTCCATTGCGCTGTTCCGCCGCATCTTCACGGTGCTCGACCACCCAAGCGACGTGGCAGACAGCGACGCCGCGCGCACGTTGACGTCCGCCTTCGGCGCGCTCGCGCTCGAGCAGGTGACGTTCGCGTATCCGGGGCAGGCCCGTCCTGCGCTCGTCGCGTTCAGCGCCCAGATCGAGCCGGGACAGCTGGTCGCCCTGGTCGGGCCGAGCGGCGCGGGCAAGACCACGCTCACGACGCTGATCCCGCGTTTCTATGACCCGCAGCACGGGCGGGTGCTCCTCGACGGCCAGGACGTGCGCGAACTCACGGTGGAGTCGCTGCGCCGCCACATCGGGATCGTCTTCCAGGACACCTTCCTGTTTCACGCCTCGGTCCGGGACAACCTGCTCTACGCGCGGCCGGAAGCGTCGGAGGACGAGATGATCGCCGCGGCCCGCGCCGCCTACATGCACGAGTTCGTCGCCTCGCTGCCCGATGGCTACGACACGATCGTCGGCGAGCGCGGGCACCGCCTCTCAGGCGGCGAAAAGCAGCGCGTCGCGATCGCCCGCGTGATCCTCAAGGACCCGCGCGTCCTGATCCTCGACGAGGCCACTTCCAACCTCGACAGCCTGTCCGAGCAGCTCATCCAGGCGGCACTCGCGCCGCTGTTCGTCGGACGCAGCTCCGTCGTGATCGCCCACCGCCTCTCGACCATCCTTGCCGCGGACCTGATCCTCGTGCTCGATCGCGGCCGCCTCGTAGACGAGGGAACGCACACCGAACTCCTCGAGCGCGGCGGCCTCTACTCCAGCCTGTATGAGCGCCAGTTCCGCGACGAGTCAGAGCGCGGCGCAGTCGTCTCGCCCGCGTGACTCGGCGGTCCTCCGGCGCCGTCCCACCAAGGGGTGGGCCGTCACTGGTGCACGGCCGCCGGTTGTCCCCTGTGGCGCGGCGCGTGCCTTGCCTCGGCGGCGTCGATCGGCCGGAACACGCCGCAGCCCACCTGGCAATCAGCGCGCAATTGAGACCGGCGGACGCCCTGCCAGACGATGCCGGGATCGAGCAGCGCGGCCATCGACCTGGTCGTCGCGGCGGCGCAGGGCATCGAACCAGCCCCAGCGGAACTCGATGTTCTGCCGCTTCATGAGGCTCTCCTTTCGTGGCGTTTCGGACCTTGCGAAACACCCGCAGGGCGGCGCCCGTGCACCGCCGCCCGGCCGCTCCGGGGTAGGCGGCGCACGAAACTCCTCGCCACGTAACTCGGCGGTGTCGACGAGCGCGACGGAAGTGCGTGATCGACTCGGGTTCTAACGTCAGCCAGGCACGACGTCCATCGTAGGGGGCGCGTGAAGCGGTGCATACTTAGCGCCGTCGTGATCTACGTCAGCCGCTCGCATCGCGGTGGATTCGCCGTTGGGCTCGGGGCGTTCGGCCGGGCGCTGTGGGCGCAGCGCGAGCCCACATGTCATCGCTGGAGCATTTGGCGAACCCGTCCTGTGACCAGCTTCGGATGTGGCGATTTCCCCCAGGGCTTCGGCTCGGCCGGCGTTCGGGAGCCGCGCCGCCCGCTGCCAGGAGGGCTGTCGGGTGGCGTCGGGTTGACGCCCCCTGAGCCCGGCGCGGGTGCCTGAATGACCGCCAGTCGGGCCTAGCGCGGTGGTTTGCTTCAGCACGGATGGCCGTCGATCCGGCGGCAGGCGGCGACGTGCTCGGCGTTATCCGCGAGCAGTGCGTGTGCGAGTTCGAGCATCTTTAGGACGCGCTTGTCGGCGATGCGGTAGTAGACGGTGCGGAAGTCCCGGCGCGTCTCCACGAAGCTGCACCAGCGCAGGCAGGCGAGGTGCGTCGAGACCTTCGGCTGCGGCGCGTCGATCAGCTCGACGAGCTCGCCGACGGAGCGCTCGCCATCGGCGAGCGCCTCGAGAATGCGAAGGCGGGTCGGGTCGCCGAAGCCGCGGAAGTACTTGGCGACGATGTCCAGCTCGAGCGGCTGCTCGGGGAGCTGGAATGGCGCCTGCTGGGTGGTCGTCATCTTTC
>WNGA01014215.1_pt1 | contig 11353 bp, 9 predicted proteins | sample 5400061 | NCBI WGS metagenome assembly WNGA01 (sample SAMN13153366, study PRJNA577476) | soil metagenome | isolation source: 100 cm soil or saprolite under grassland replicate 2 | place: USA:California | collected 2016-06-15
CGGCCTCGACGTAGGGGCGTGGTCGCTGCTCGAGCACCGCGGCGCGTATCAAGCGGGCGTCGTAAGGGGCGGTCAGCACCATGAGGAGGAGCACTGCGATCCAGTAGCCGCCTCCGAGGACGCCGACGACGACAATCGCAACCTCCTCTTCCAGAATCCCCTCGCCGCGCTCGGGCCGGCGGCTGCGCTCGTTCTGACGGCAACCGCGGTCAACCTGCTTGGGGACTGGATGTACGAGCGCCTGGCCGACCGAGGTCGCGCCCGGTGAGCCGGATTCTCGCCGAGACCACGCAGGAGACGGCGCGCGACCTGCTGCTCCAGGTGCGAGATCTGACGATCAGAGCCCGCATCGGTGCGCACGACCGCACGATCGTCTCAGACGTCGAGCTCTCGCTGGCAGCCGGCGAGACGATCGGGATCGTCGGTGAGTCCGGGAGCGGCAAGTCGATGACCGCGCGGGCGCTGATGGGGCTGTTGCCGCACGGCGTGACTGCCACCGGAATCGTCGACTACGGCGGTCGCGATCTCTTCAAGCTGCCGGAGCGGACGATGCGCTCGCTCCGCGGCTCGGAGATCGGGCTCGTCTTCCAGGATCCGTTCACGATGCTCAACCCGCTTCGCCGCTGCGGACGCCACATCGACGAGCTCCTGCGAAATCAAGACGGCGGGAGGCTGCGGAGAGCCGAGCGGCATGCCGAGGCGGTGCGAAGGCTCGCCGAGGTGGGAATCCGCGACGCCACCGTCGCCAATCGCTATCCGTTCGAGCTCTCGGGCGGTATGCGGCAGCGCGTCGGTATCGCCGCAGCCCTGGCACGCGATCCGAAGATCTTGATCGCGGACGAACCCTCGACCGCGCTCGACGTGACGACGCAACGCGAGATCCTCGCGCTGCTCAAGTCCCTGCAGGAGTCGCGCAGGATGGGCTTGATCATGATCACCCACGACCTGCGTGTGGCCTTTGCCATGTGCGACCGCATCTATGTCCTCTACGCCGGCGCGCTGCTCGAGGTCGCACCCGCGGCCGAGATCGAAGCGGAGCCGCTGCACCCGTATACGCTCGGGCTGCTGCTCTCCGAGCCCCCCGGCGACCGACGCCTCCTCGTGCTCCCGTCCATCGAAGGCACAGTGCCGGAGCCGGACGACGTCGAAGAACAGTGTCCGTTCGCAGCCCGCTGTACCTGGTCGTCGGGCGTCTGCGTCGCTGGACCTACGCCGCTCCGACCCCTGGCGCCGGCTCGCGCCAGCGCGTGCGTGAGGATCGACGAGATCCGGTCCGAGATGTCAGAGAGGCGGAGAGCTGCGTCCGGAGCGGAGCACGTGCAGCTTCCGCCGGCCTCGGCTTCGGCGCTCGTACAAGGAGCGGACGTACGGAAGGTCTTCGTCAGCGGCGAGCGCCGCGTTACGGCGCTCGACGGCGTCTCCTTCGAGATCGGTGAGAACGAGAGCGTCGGCCTCGTTGGCGAATCAGGCTCCGGGAAGACGACGCTCGGGCGCTGCATCGTCGGTCTCGAGACGCCGACCCCTGCCTGCGGCGTATGCAACGCGGAAGCCGGTGGCGCTCTCCGGCGGAGAACGGCAGCGGGTGGCGATCGCCCGGGCGCTGGCGGTGAAGCCGAAGCTGCTCGTCTGCGACGAGCCGGTCTCGGCGCTCGACGTCTCGGTACAGGCTCAGATCCTCAATCTCTTCGCCGCGCTGCGGAACGAATTCGGGATGAGCTACATGTTCATCACGCACGATCTGGCTGTCGTGCGTCAGATCGTCGAGCGCGTCTACGTGCTCTACAAGGGAGAAGTCGTGGAGGCGGGCCCTGTGGACGCTGTTCTCAACCAGCCCGCGCACGACTATACGAAGCGGCTGGTTGACTCGATTCCGCGCGCGGACGTCGCCTGGTTGAAGCCTTCATAGCCAGACTTGTTTTGCGACGCGTAAGAAGTTGCCGCCGACGATCGCCCGGACGGCGTCTGCAGGGTGGCCGCGCCGGAGCAGAGCCTCAGTCACCTCGGGCAGCTGTGTAGGGCTTGCAAACTCGTGCGTCGCGTAGTCGCCATAGCCACTTCCGGGAGGGAAGGTATGACGATTTCCGGCCAGATACGCGTTCAGCTCATCCTGATCGAAGACGTAATCGAGCCCGAGCCCGACATGTTCGTGGCCCACGACGTCGACGGCGTACTCGATTGCACGAACGAGAGCCGCGGTGCTCGCATCGTTTTCGCCGAGGAAGATTCCGACGCCGTTGATGCCGACCACGCCCCCGGTTGCCGCACACGCCCTCATCTGCTCGTCGGTGATGTTCCGGTCGTGACGCCGGACTCCCTGCGGCACCGAATGCGAAAAGATGACCGGCGATGTCGAGAGCGCGAACAGATCGAACGTGGTCCGAGCCGAACAGTGGGTCGCGTCGACGATCATCCCGACCCGGTTCATCTCACGCAGCACGGACTTCCCGAACCGCGTCAGGCCCTGCGCGGGATCGCCGTGGCAACCGCCGGCGGCTCGGTTCGGGAGGTTGTACGCGAACAGCATCGTTCGCACTCCGAGCTCGTAGTACATCTGCACGAGATCGAGCTGCCCGTCCAGGGGCTCGGTCCCCTCCAGGTCGAACGCGACGCACAAACGGCCGGTGTCTTTGGCCCGCGCGACGTCGGCAGCCGTGGAGGCGAGGACGTAGCGGTCGGGGCGGCTGAGCACGCCGTTGCGAAAGGCGGCGAGCGCCTTGATCGTGTCGAGCGCCGGCGTGAGGTCGAAGCCGACGTTGACCGAGACGGCGTCGACGCCGGCGCGGCGGTAGAGCTCCAGGTCGTCGACGGCGTCCGAGTCCGGGCGGAGCGGCAGGCATCCGTGCTGGTCCCAGACGACAGCATCCGCATGAAGCGCCGCCGCGTCGGCGTCGATCTGCCACGTCGAGCCCGCTGCGCTCACGGAGGTGGTGGCGCGACTGCATTGGTGAAGGTGTCGCGGCTCGCCGTCAGCCACCGTCGACAGCCCGCATAGTGGAACCAGCGTTCGACCTGTTCACCGCCCGCGTTGGCGCGCAGCCAGGTCGACTCGTAGTCTTCGTCGAGCGTCGCGTCCCGGTCGTACGCGCGCAACTCCCCGCCGAACCAGAACTCGTGATACGAGCGGCGGCCGCAGTTCGGGCAGTCGATCTGAAAGCCCATCAGTGCGTCCCGGCGGAGCTGCGGTCGGGAATGGCGCGGTCGTCGCGGAAGCGGTCGATGCGGAACGGCTCGATCAGCGCGGGAACGCGGTCGGTCGCGACGAGCTCGGCCATCGCGCGCCCGCCGGCCGGGATCGCCTTGAAGCCCCAGGTTCCCCAGCCCGCGGTGACGAGGAAGCGCTCCACCTCGGTTCTCCCCATCAACGGGGAGTAGTCGGGGCTCATGTCGCAGATGCCCGTCCACTGCCGCAGGATCCTCAGCCTCGCCGTGAACGGAAGGAGATCGATCGCCCGCGACGAGCAGTCCGCAAGAAACGAGAAGGTCGAGCGCGTCGAGTAGGTCGTGTAGCGTTCGATCTCCGCGCCGACGAGGATCTCCCCCCGCGACGTTTGCGAGATATAGACCAGCATGTCTGCAGACGCGACGATCCGGTCGAGGATCGGCTTGTAGGGCTCCGTTACGAACGCCTGTAGCGGGTGACTGGTGATCGGCAGCTTCACGCCCGCAAACGCAGCCACGAGACTGGAGTAGCCCGCGACCGCAGAGACCACCGTTCCCGCGGCGACGAAGCCCCCGGAGGTCTCGATCCCGACGGCGGCGCCGTTCTCGACCCGGATGCCGGTCACCTCCATACCCTCGTGCACGTCGACGCCGAGCCGTTGTGCGGCAGCGGCGTATCCCCAGACGACGGCGTCATGCCGGATTACGGAGCCCGGGGCATGGTAGGAGGCGCCTAGGACGGGGTGGCCTTTGCCTCCCGCACTGAGGTCGATCTGCGGGCAGAGCTTCTTGACCTCGTCGGGGCCGATGAAGATCGTGTCGACGCCGGCCGCCTGATTCAGGAACGCACGCTCGCGCTGGAGCCGTAGCGAGTTCTCGCTATGGGCAAGCCAGAAGATTCCTCGCCGGGAGACGAGCAGGTTGTAGTCGAGCTCGAGCGAGAGGCGCTGGTAGAGGTCGAAGCTCTGTTTGAAGAACGCGACCGACTCCGGCATCTTGTAATTCGCACGCAGAACGGTTGTGTTCCTCCCCGATCCGCCGGAGCCGATGTAGCTGCGCTCGAAAACGCCGACGTTGGTGATGCCGTGCCGCGACGCGAGGTAGTAGGCCGTGGCGAGTCCGTGGCCGCCGCCGCCGATGATGACCACGTCGTAGCGGTTCTTCGGCTTGCTGCTGCGGAGGTAGACGCGGTGGCGCAGCAAACCGCTCATACCGCAGCCTCGTATGCCGGCACCGAGAGCGGCGACGGTTCCAGCTCCTGAGGGTCGAGGTCGTGACAGGCAGAAAGCACGCGTTCTCGTACGTGCTGCGACAGCACCGAAGAGGCCATCACGAGAAGCTCTTCCTCCGCGCTCACGAGTTTCGCGGGCACCCCTGCGAACAGTCCCTGGACGCAAGCCGAAGCCGGCGGCGACGGCACCGCACAGAGCCGAGCCCACGCCTCCCGCCAGTCGCCGTGAAGGGTCCAGACGGCGTAGCCGTCGGAGACGTCGACGACGAGGCCATCAACGGGCGCGAGCGCTTCCTCTGCACGGACGAGCACCTGGTCGCACCGGGAGGGCTCGCTGATGAGCAGCAGCTCATCCTGGGCGACTCGCACGGAAACCGTGGCCTCGATCGTGAACCCGTCGAGCACATCGGCGGCAGCGTGACAGGCCACTACTGATGCAAGCGACTCACGGAGCTCAAGCACGAAGCCGCACGCCTTGCGGGTCGTAGAAGGCGCGATCGACGACGGTGCCGATTGCCTTGTCGGTCTCCACCCGGGTCGGGAACGAACCGTCGAGCCGACTGACCCAACCGAGGCCGACACCGCGACCCAGTGCCGGCGAATGGCAGGATGAGGTGAGATGTCCGACGTAGCGGCCGGATACCCGTAGCGCTGCACCTTCGGGCGGTGCCTCGCCCTCGAATTCGAGTGCGACGAGCTTGCGCTCCATCTCCTGCGCGGCCGCGCGCTGCACGCCCAGCCTCCCGACGAATTCCTTGTCGAGCTTCGTGGCCCACGACATGTTCAACTTGGCGGGCGTGGAGTCGAAGTCGGTGTCCTGGCCGACGATGATGTGTCCCTTTTCGAGACGCAATAGCCGCAGCGCGTCCAGGCCGTGAGGACGGATCCCGAGCTCACTGCCGGCGGCGAGCAACGCGTCCCAGAGCTCCACGCTTTGCGAGCTGGGGTGGTGAAGCTCGTAGCTCAACTCACCGACGAAGCCGAGCCGGATCGCGAGACACTCGACTCCGGCGACGGTTATCTCATGGTGCCGCAGGTAGGGGAAGGAGTCGTTGTCGACTGGGTCGCTGCTCACGCGCTGCAAGAGCTCACGCGAGCGTGGCCCGGCGACATTGATCGCGCCACGTGCAAAGGTCAGGTCGACGAGGTGAACTGTGAGTTGCCACGTCTCGATCCAGTCGCGGAGCATCGCTTCGGCGGCGCCGGCGCCTGCTGACGTGAACGTCAGGTACCAGCGTCCGCGTTCGAGCGCGCAGACGATACCGTCGTCGACGACGAAGCCTTGCTCACCGAGCAGCAGTGCGTAGCGAAGGCGTCCAGGCTGCAGATCGCCGATGCTGCAGGGATAGACCCGCTCGAGAAACTCGGTGGCGTCCGGACCCGCGACGAGAAACTTTCCCAAGGTCCCGACATCCATGACGCTGACGGACTTTCGCACCGCCCAGTACTCGTCGAGCAGATCCGCGTACCGTTGCGGGCGTCGCCATGGGCCAGCGGGCTCCATCGCCGCCCCGAGCTCGAGGTGACGTCGGTGCAGCGCCGTCACTTGATGAATCTCTTGCCGCACACCTGCCGCAGCTTCCTCGAGTGTCATGCCGCGCACAGGAGGGCGGGCGGTCGTTGGACCTTCGGCAGGGCCGGTCGCGCCGGTCCGAGCTCGCACGAATGCTCGGACGTGCCGATGGCACAGTGCCCCCTGGCACGGTCCCATCGTTGCGGTCGTGTAGCGCTTGATGATCTCCGTCGAGTGGAACCCTTCCGCCCACGCGTGCTCGAGCTCCGACACGCTGACGTCTTCACAGAAACAGACGATTCCTTCCGAAGCCGCGTTCGGTAGCGGTAGTGGCTCGGCAGCGGCCGCCTCACCGAGGCCTGCGCGTCGGCCGCTCAGCTCCGCATCGGCCGTAGTGGCGCCGGGCGTCGCAGCATCGCCGGCGCAAGCGACCGGCAGCCCGACGGCCTGCCGCGCAAGGTCGTCGCGCGGAATCAAACCGGTTGCCAAGACAAGTGCATCGCAACGAACCCGCCGGCGTTCGCCGTTGAGGTCGAGATCCACTTCCTTGACGGCGCGCCGGCCGAATGCCCGCACGACCCGGCCGCGAGCGAAGGTGGTGACCTGCGCGCCCGCCGCGCGAAACGTCTGCGCGTGCCGCTCGGCTTCCGCGCCGGCTCCTACCATGACGATCTGGCGTCCGGGAAGGACAGCGTGGACTCCCGCAAGCCGGGCAGCGCCGCGACCGAGCCACACGCCGGGTAAGTCGTTGCCCGTGAACACGCCGTGCTCGTCGACGGCGCCGGTGGCAACCACGACCGAGGTGGGGTGGACAAGATGCAGGAAGGAGCGCTCGTTCATGACTACGAGCGGTCCCTCGTAGATGCCGGTGGCTGTGGTCCTCTCGAGGACAGTGATTCTCGGCATGCCCCGCGCCTGCTCGGCAAGCTCGATGATGCGCTCGCGCGTGCTACCCGGGGCAACCTTTTCGCCGAATCTCCCCTCGTCGCACAGAACAACGGTGCGGCCGGACTCCGCGGCCGCGAGCGCAGCCGACAGACCAGCAACACCGCCACCGATGACCGCAACGTCGGGATGGAGATGTCGCACTTCGCGATACGGCGATGGCTGGCCGACGGGAATCCGACCGAGGCCGGCTACGCGCCGCACCCACGGCTCGGCAAGCGGCCACAGCCACGCCGGTCGAAGCAGAGTCTTGTAGTAGAAGCCCACGGGAAGCAGGCGATGCACCCTGTCGAGGACGCTCATCGCGTCGTGGTCGGCCGAGGGCCAACCCGTTTCGCGGCGCACCACTTGACCTGCAGTGGCAGCGGTCACACACGCACGCACACAGGGATCACCGTCGACGTTCACCAAGCAGTTCGGGCAATCGCCGGTCAAGCAGTACAGGCCGCGGCGACGGTGGTACTTGAACGACCGTGAGAAAACGCGCACGCCGGCGCGAAAGAGAGCAGAAGCGATCGTGTCCTGCGGATGGACGGGAACGGCGCGGCCCTCGAACTGGAGAGTCTCACCGGCTGTTCTCACTCGTGCTGGCTTTGGAAGCACCACGGATGAAAAACAGCAAATCGATTTCTCTTTATCCTGTCAAGTCGCTGCGCTGTTAGGCGACGACGGCTTAGAAGGCCCTGGCGTGGAGAGGCCGCGAGCCGCGAGTCACGACGCCGGGATCTCCGTCGGTGACCACAACCGTGTCTTCGATGCGGATGCCCCAAAGGCCCGGGAGGTAGACGCCCGGCTCGACCGTAATCACGTTGCCCGGGGCCAGCGCGACGGTATTGCCCTCAACGACCGACGGCGCCTCGTGCACGTCGGCGCCCAAGCCGTGACCGGTTCGCGGTCCGCTCCAGTCGGCATAGCCGCGAGCGGCGAGCACCGAGGATGCCGCGGCCGCCACGTCCTCGACAGGTGCACCGGCGCGTGCGGCGGCAACGCCGGCCAGCTGAGCGGCGTGTACCGCTTCGTAGGCGGCTTTGTACTCAGGGGTCGGATCGCCCAAGAAAGTCTGCTGCGTGATGTCTGCGAAGTAGCCGTCCAGACAAACGGCGATGTCGACAAGCACCGGCTCGCCTTCCCGCAGGAGGTCGTCGCCGGCGGTGTGGTGTGGTGCAGCCGAGTTCGACCCAGCCTGCACGAGCACGTAGTCAACCGTGTCCGAGCCGGCATCCCAGAGGAACGCCTCGAGCAACCGCTTGAGCTGCAGCTCGGTCATCCCCGGCTCCGCCCGTTCCTGCGCAAGATCGATCGCCTCCGAGATGACCGCCCCTGTTCGCTCGATTCGCTGCTGCTCCTCGCTTGACTTCACGAGCCGGAGTTCGCCGATCAGGGAGCTCGCGAGACCGGGATCACGGCCGAGCCGTCCTCGCAGATGCGTAAAGAACTGGAACGGCAGCTCGTCGTCGACGAGTGTCCGCGGATCAGACGGAAGCCCGGGTAGGCGCTCGAAGGCTTCGCGCACCCCCCGCGACGGGCCGTCCCGATCAGCCCAAGGTGCGACGTTCTCGAAACTCGTAGCCGCAACGAACTCCGGTGACTCGAAGTCAGGCATCAACATGACGGCCGCGTCCTGGCTCACAAGCAGCGCCGTCAACCGATCGGTCGCAAGCGCCCGGAACCCGAGCGCGTAGCGGAGGTTCGAACTCGGGCCGATCACCAACAGGTCGACCTCTTGGCGTCGCATCTCGTCCTGAATTGCGCCGAGCCGATTGGCTCTTTGTGCGGCGAGCGTCACGGTGGGCCCCCGTCCGGTTCAGTAGAGTCACTATGAAGGGAAAAGGGTTTCTCTTTCAAGTTCGAAGGGTCGCCGATGCGAGTCGAGGTGGACGAACTAGGCCCGGTCGAGGTCCCGGACGACGCGCTCTTCGGGGTCCACACCGTCAGAGCCTTGAAGAACTTCCCCGGACCGTGGCCGCGCGTCGCGGACCGTCCAGAGTTGCTGCGCTCGCTTGCGCACGTCAAGGCAGCAGCAGCCGAAGCGAACGCGCAGGCTGGAGTGATCGATGAGTGTCGATCCGTAGCACTCTGCCGAGCCGCAGACGAAATCGTGGCAGGGCGCTGGCACGAGCAGTTCCCACTCTCGTTGATCCAGGGAGGCGGTGGAACAGCGACCAACATGGCGATGAACGAGGTGCTCGCAAACCGTGCAGCCGAGCTGCTCGGCGGAGGCTACGGCAGCTACGACCTCGTCCACCCTCTCGATCACGCCAACCGGTCACAGTCGACCAACGACGTGTACCCAACCGCTGTGCAACTGGCGACGCTTTCATGCCTAGCACCGGCGCTCGCGGGCCTCGACGCGGTCGCTCGAGCACTCGACGGGCTCGCGGAGCGTTACCCCAACTTGGAACGCCTCGGCCGCACGTGCCTTCGTGATGCAGTGCCCCTTCCCGTCCACTCCTACCACGCCGCCCAGGCGAAGGCTGTACGCCGGGCGGCCGCCGGTCTGAGCGACGCCGCCGAAGCGCTCCTTGCGATCCCCCTCGGCGCCACCGCAGTGGGGACAGGGTTGGGTGCGTCGGAGGTCTACCGCCAAGAGGTGGTCGCGCGGCTGGCAGCACGAACCGGTTTTCCGCTGCGCTCGGCGCCCGACCTCTTCGACGCACTCGCACACCTCGACCCGTTGCTCGCCACTGCGCGGGCGACTGCAACGGCCGCGATCACCCTCGCAAAGGTCGCGAGCGATCTTCGCTTCCTTTCGTCTGGCCCGTTCGGAGGGATCGCCGAGGTTCACTTGCCGGTCGTTCAAGCGGGATCGTCGATCATGCCGGGAAAGATCAACCCTGTGATTCCCGAGCTCGTACTTCAGGCGAGCTTCGAGATCCGCGCCGCCGCCTATGCGGTCGAGCTAGCCGTCGCCTCCGGCGAGCTGGACCTGAACGTCATGGAACCGGTGGCGGCGCTCCACGTTCCGGATGCGCTCGCGCAGCTCGCCGCGACGGCCGACGTGTTCGCGGCCCAGTGCCTCAACGGGGTCGAATGGGACGAAGAACAGGTCGAGCGTCACCTCGTGGGCTCGCTGAAGAATGCAGTGGAACAGGCCGCTCTCTCGGGTCATGACACGGTTCGAGGCGATCGGCTCGACCCGCCGAACGAGCGCTCAGACGGGCTCCGGTAGCATCAGCCACTTGCCTGCCAAGACCCGACCGACGACGGATCACGCAACAGCTCCCATCGATCCCGCACCGCAGCCACCTCCGAAACCATTCGCGCAGCCCATCCGCTCGATCCGAACGTTCGAGAGCGCGATCGAGAACATCATCGCCGGCATCGAGAGAACGCGTCTACGTTCGGGCGACCGGCTCCCGAACGAGGGCGACCTCTCACAGCAGCTAGGGATTTCGAAGCCGACGCTGCGCCAAGCACTGCGTGTGCTCGAGCGCTCGGGGCTTCTGAGCGTCAAGCAAGGCAAGGCGGGCGGAATCTTCCTGCGGTCCGACTACCTGCCGACCGAGGCAATTTCCAGCAACATCGCCACCGAAGAGCACTCGGTCCTCGAGACGCTTCGCGCACGGCGGATCATCGAGACCGCGATCACACACGAAGCCATGAAGGCGGCAACCGCAGACGACGTCCATGAGATTGAGCGGACGGTCGATCTGCTCCTCGTAATCGGCATCGGGAGCGCCCAGGTGCTCCGCGCCGACATGATGTTCCACCGCGCGGTCGCACGGGCTGCCCACAATCACGTGCTCGAGGAAACACTTCAGTTCGTCTATCGGCACCTCGCACCCGTGCGCGACGCATATCAAGAGTCGGTTGAAGAAGCGGCCCTCGTTCATCGCATCCATCGACGCCAGCTCGACGCAATGGCCGCGCGCGATCCGGCGCAACTTGACAGGGCGCTCGACTTCCACTTCCACTTCCTCGAAGATCGCGTAGCGCAGTCGTTAGGCAAGAGCTGGGCTGACCTCTTCGGAGCGAATTCGCACCGCCGTGGCCGCCCACGCAGCGGCGGCTGACCGGCTCGGGATTCACACCCGGCTTGACGCGAGACTAGAAAAAGAGTTTCACTTTGCTTGCTTACTCTCTTGTCGGCAAGCAAAGGAGCGTCGGTCGTGCCCGAAACGCTGAGCATGGATGACCTGCTCGATCTGCGTTCGGTCGGTGAGGTCGACCTCACCTTCGACGGGCGCCGCATCGCCTTCGTCACGCGACCGTCCTCGTATCCCAAAGACGGACACGCCGACGGGCGGATCTGGATCGGCGACCCTGATAGCGACCCCTGGCAGGCAACTCGCGGCCCCGGCAACGACGCGCTCCCTCGTTGGGCTCCCGACATACGGACGCTGGCCTTCGCCTCCGATCGCAATCAGCGCGGTCTGCTCTCCCTCCATCTACTCGACTTCCGTGGTGAAGCGAGAGCCGTCGGAGACGTCGCCGGCTCGATAGAAGACATCGCCTGGGCAGCAGACAGCTCCGCATTGGTGGTGCTCGCAGCTGACCCCGGCTCG
>WNGA01033090.1_pt1 | contig 11353 bp, 13 predicted proteins | sample 5400061 | NCBI WGS metagenome assembly WNGA01 (sample SAMN13153366, study PRJNA577476) | soil metagenome | isolation source: 100 cm soil or saprolite under grassland replicate 2 | place: USA:California | collected 2016-06-15
GGTGAACAAGCCGACGAATCTGAAGACCATGTACCTCAAGCCAGAACAGGGTCTGACTGGAACAGGGGGGACGACGAAGATAGGAAGCTTCACTCGTACGTCAGGCCGGGTGAACGCCTTCACGGCTCTGAGCGCTTCGACAACGAATGCGACGTCGCTGACCGACGGCAACGTCGACGGTGCGAAGACGATGTCGACGGCCAAGGTCTTCGGCACGGTTGCCTGGCCCGGCGATATCAACGACGTGCGAAAGCGAAAGCTCACGCGGGGTCGCACCTACAGGTTCACGCTCGTGGTTCCGGCCGGGAAGGATTACGACCTCTACGTGTGGAAGCCGGGCGCGAAGGAGATCTGGCAGCCGAGCAAGTTCCTGCGCGCGAGTGCGAGGGCGGGCGCGGTCGACGAGGTCGTGAAGTTCAGGGCCAGAACGACCGGCGTCTACTACATCCAGGTAAGCAGCTGGCTCTTCAAGAGTGGCCGGTACACACTCAAGTTCGCCCGGCTAGCCTGAATCGAGATGGGAAAGGGCACCCCGACGGGTGCCCCGAGTGCGCTGGAGAGGACTTGAACCTCCACGGGCTATTCGCCCACAAGGCCCTCAACCTTGCGCGTCTACCAATTCCGCCACCAGCGCGGGACAAGGAATTGTAGCGGTTGACTCCGTCCGCTCCCCTCGCTACCTTGTATCGAACAGACGTTCGACCAGCGAGGTGCCGGGATGCTCAGCAAGCGCCAGCGAGAGATCTTCGATTTTGTCGTCGCATACGCCGACAAGCACGGCTATCCGCCCACTGTGCGCGAGATCGGGGCGGCAGTCGGGCTCGCTTCGCCATCCACCGTGCACGCGCACCTGGCCAATCTGGAGCGGGCCGGGTACCTCAAGCGCGACCCGACCAAGCCGCGCGCCCTCGAGGTCGTCGGGCGCGAACGGACGCCCGCGGTGGCGGCCCTCGGCCCGGCCCGGATCTCCGCGCCGGAGGCGCCGCGGCTGCCGCTCGTCGGCGAGATCGCGGCGGGCGGCCCTCTGCTCGCCGAGGAGAACATCGAGGACTACCTCGCCGTTCCCGAGCCGCTCGCGGCCGGAGGTGACGACTTCCTCCTCCGCGTCAAGGGCGAGAGCATGATCGAGGCTGGCATCCTGCCCGGGGACTACGTCGTCGTCCACCGTCAGCAGACGGCCCGGGACGGCGATGTCGTCGTCGCCTTGGCGGGGCAAGACGAAGCCGCCGACGAGGCGACCGTCAAGCGCTTCTTCCGGGAGAACGGACGCATTCGCCTCCAGCCCGAGAACTCGGCGCTCGAGCCCCTCTATCCCGATCACGTCCGAATCCTGGGCAAGGTCACGGGAGTCTTCAGGAGCCTGTAGTGAGCGAGGTCGTCGCCCTCAACAGCACGCTCGACCAGGAGCTCCTCGCCCTCATGCGTGGGGCAAGCCTCGAGTGCCCTGTGTGCGGGGAGTTCGTCCTGCACGTTCGCGGCGGGATCGTGTGCCCTGAGTGCGGGGCGGGCTTCGAGACGACGGCGGAATCGCGGCTACAATTCGGTTTGCAGGCCGGGTGATCGCGGGCCGTTTCGACGGTCCGAGGAAAGTCCGGACACCAAAGGGCAGGACGCTGGGGAAATCCCAGGCGGCGAAAGCCGACGGAAAGTGGCACAGAAAGGAGACCGCCGGCGGCGAAAAGCTCTCCGGAGACGCCGAAGGTAAGGGTGAAACGGTGGGGTAAGAGCCCACCAGCGTCGTGGCGACACGACGGCTAGCTAAACCCCGTCCGGTGCAAGGCGAACAGGCTCCGCTCGTAGGCTGCCCGCCGAGGAGCCGGGTGCGCTGCTCGAGCCGCCGGGAAACCGGTGGCCTAGATGGATGGTCATCCTCGACAAAATCCGGCTTACAGGCCTGCTAAGGAAAAAGCCTCGGAAACGGGGCTTTTTCTATGCCTGCCATTCGCCCTGCCGCTCTAGACACGCAGCCTCGAGGGGAGGAAGATGATGACGTAGTACGGCGTCGAGAGGAGTGGTTGGCGGCATGAGACGGATTCTCAGCACGCTGCGGAGCTCCTCCGCGACGGCCTGATCGACGTCCATTTCGACCTTACTCCACGCGGTCGCCGCGCGCTGGCGCGTGTGGGGAAGCAGGACTGATCGGCGAAATCGAAGGGGACGGCGGAGCTGACTTGACAGGAGGCGGCAAAGGTACGACCCTCGATTGCTGAACGAGAGCGGGTCTCATGAGTCAGAAGACGGACATGACCGAGACAAAGAAGCAAAGGGCGAGGATCCCTCCGGTCGTCGTGCCGGGTGACCCGATGAAGATCATGCTGCAGCTTGTCGCCGGGGCGTTCCTCGCGCTCTTCGCGGGGCTGTGGATCTGGATCGCGTGGAAAGTGTGGCGATTCGACTCGAACGGGGGCACTGAGGCCCTGGAGTTTTCGGACGCCATCGTCGCCACGGCCGGCATCGTCGCCTCCGCTGTCGCGGCCGGCACCGCCGCCGTGCTGGGCATCGAGATCCAGAGGCGATCGGGACGGCTTTCGGCACGGGTCAACAGCGCGGTGGCCAGCTCGCCTCTGCTCTTTGCAGGGGTGGTCGCATACATCGTCGTGGGCGGCCTCAACCTCGTCGTCTGGCTCGGGAACTCCGATGCGGCGCCCGACATGGTCGGGACCTTCGCGCTCGGTGCACTCGGCTGGCTCGCGGGGGCGTTCGCCTCGGTCTTCAGCGCGGACTGAGCGCCCGGCGGGGAGTCGCCGCGCTCTTCGCCTGGAACTTGCCGAAGGTCAGTGAATCGGCGACCGGGCGCCGCACACGATCGTCGTTCGAAGCTAGCTACTCGGGCGTGACGTAGGCGGCGGTGATGCCGCCGTCCACCAGAAACGTCGAGCCGTTCACGTAGGACGACTCATCGCTCGCGAGGAAGAGCGCTCCGTACGCGATCTCCTTCGCCTGCGCGAGCCGGCCAATGGGAACGTGCACGAGGCGGCGCTCCAAGGCGCCCGGCGTTTCCGACAAGAGGCGCATGAGCAGCGGCGTCTCCACGGGGCCGGGGCAGAGCGCGTTCACGCGCACTCCCCGGCGTGCGAATTCGACTGCCAGCTCCCGGCTCATGGACAGGACCGCTCCCTTCGAGGCCGTGTAGGAGATCTGCGAAGTCGCGGCGCCCGCCAGCGCGACGAACGAGGCAACGTTGATGACCGAACCGCCTCCGCGCTCGAGGAGATGCGGAATCCCGTACTGGCAGCAGAGGAAGACGCCCTTCGTGTTGACGTCCTGAACGCGTTGCCACGCGTCCACCTCGGTCTCGAGAACCGAGTTGTCGTCCGCCGGCATGATCCCGGCGTTGTTGTAGAGGACGTCGACACCGCCATAGCGCTCGACAGTGGCGCGGAACATCTCCTGGACGCTCTCGGGATCGGTGACGTCGACCTTCTGGAAGAAGGCTTCGCGTGCTTCGGCAGCGGTCTGTTGCCCCTGGTCCTCCGCGACGTCGGCGACACAGACGCTCGCTCCCTCCTCTGAGAAGAGGAGCGTCGCCTCGCGGCCGATCCCGCCCCCGGCGCCGGTGATGACCACGACCTTGCCGTCGAGTCGACCCATCCGGACCCGGAGCTTAGCCGCGGAGGTCGGCCAGGACCCGGTCGAGTCGTGCCCAACGCGTGTCGGCGTTTCGTGCGGTGGAGCCGCTGAACCAGACCAGAACGACGTTCCGCGAGTAGCGCTTGTAAGCGACCCAGGTGCCGCTGTTGGAGTCGAGCTCCCAGTAGATCCCGTCGGAGTCGCGCTCCAGAGCCTTCTTCGTCGCCTTGTCCCGAAGGAGCGAGTTGACCGCTTCCAGGTGCCCCTTCTTGGCGACGTAGACCGAGAAGATCCCGTACCGGTCGAGCAGCTCCTTCGACGGGTTCAGGCCGTAGCTCAGCTGATCGAACGCCTCGTCCTCCATGGCGGCCCGCTCGAGGGGACGTCCCGTCTCGCGCTCGAACTGACCGATGACCTGGCCAGGCGCGACGAGCTCAACCTGCGGTTCGCTCTGGCCCGACCCACAGCCAGCGGCGACGCTCACGGCAAGGACGCCCGCGAGCGCCAAGGCGATAACGGCAGCACGCCTCACACCGGAAAGCCTAGGGACCTCTACTGACGGCTGCTAGGCGGGAGGACTCTGACGCGGCCGCGCCTGGGCTTCAGACGCGAAGGACGCGCAGTGCTCGCAGAGATACTCGCTCTCGGCGATCGGAACCCACCCCGGCGGCGGCTCTGCAGCGTGAGCGCCGTACTCACCGATCCGCAGACCGCAGCTGCAGACGTAGACGACGCTGAGGCCAGGCAGCAGGTCCGGGGAGCCGTAAACGACCGGCATCACTGTCGATGATGCTCCTCCCACGCGGCCTCCGCAAGTCGCAGCGCGGTCGCCCTGCCGAGGGTGACAGCCGGCCTGGGTGAAGGAGCGCTACTCGGTGGCGAAATAGACGTTCTTTACTTCCGAGTAGCCCGCCAGCCCGTGCATGCCGAGCTCACGCCCGAAGCCGGACTGCTTGAAGCCCCCGAACGGCGTCGAGACGCGGACGGAGCTATTCGAGTTGATCGAGAGGACGCCCGAGTCGATCCCGCGGGCGACGCGGAGAGCTCTTGCGCCGTCCCGCGTCCAGATCGACCCCGAAAGGCCGTAGGGCGTCGCGTTCGCGAGCTCTACAGCCTCCTGTTCGTCCTCGAAAGGGATCACGGCGGCGACCGGCCCGAACACCTCCTCGCGGGCGACGCGGTCGTCGTTCGACGCCTCCACGAGCGTGCAGGGAAACCAGAAGCCGGGAGCGTCGGGTACGTTGCCACGAACGACAACATTACCGTCGACGTAGGACGACACCCGTTCTCTCTGCTCGGCCGAGATGAGTGGCCCCATCTCGGTCTCCTCGCTCCTCGGGTCTCCGACCTTTACTGCCTCCGTGGCCGCGATCAGAAGCTCCAGAAACCGGTCGTACGCCGATCTCTGCACGAAGATCCGCGAGCGTGCGCAGCAGTCCTGGCCGGCGTTGTCGAACACTGCGTAGGGCGCCGATGCCGCCGCACGCTCGATGTCGGCATCCGCGAAGATCACGTTGGCCGACTTCCCGCCGAGCTCGAGGGTGACGCGCTTGATCGTCCCGGCGGCGGCCTTCATCACCTCGCGGCCGACCTCCGTGGAGCCCGTGAAGCCGATCTTGGCCACCTCCGGGTGCTCGACGAGGCGTTGCCCACGACCGAACCCTTGCCGACGAGGACGTTGACCACGCCGTCCGGGATCCCCGCCTCGTCCATGAGCTCCTTCAGCCGCAGAGCCGAGAGAGGGGTGAGCTCCGCAGGCTTCAATACGACGGTGTTTCCGCAGGCGAGCGCAGGGCCGAGCTTCCAGCTCGCGATGTTGAGCGGGAAGTTCCACGGGACGATCAGACCGACGACACCGAGCGGTTCGCGGAAGGTCATGTCGACGCCTCCCGCCACCGGGATCGTGTCCCCGTAGTGCTTCTCGACGGCGCCCGAGTAGAAGTGGAAGACGCTCGCGACCATGCCGATCTCCGCGCGAGCACCCGAGATCGGCTCGCCGCCGGGGCGACGTCGCGCCAGGCCGGGAAGGCGGCCCTTGCGCGCGCGACGGCTTCGTCGGCCTCCTCGACCCCGGCCTCGTCGAGCTCCACGATCGGCTGCTCGGTGGCCGGATTGAGTACCGACAGGCGCGTCACTCTCTCGCCTCGTGGTACGCGCGCGCCTCCCCGACGAGCGCCTCGAAGAGCGCGAAATCCTTGCCCGCCTCCGGGTGCCAGAGCACTCCGAGCGCGAAGCGCAGGGAAGGATCCTCGAGGGCTTCGATCGTCCCGTCGTCGGCTCGGGCGGCCTCGCGCAACCCCTCCCCGAGCTGTCCGTAGCCCTGGTGGTGATGGCTCTTCACGGGCGCGTGGTCGCCGAGGATCTGCTGCACCCGCGTTCCCGAGACGAGGTCGACGTCGTGGTCGGCGAAGACGCCCGGCGTGTGCTTGTGCTTCTCGTCGCCGACCACCTCGGGGAGGTGCTGGACGAGGTCGCCGCCGCGGGCGACGTTCAGCACCTGACTTCCTCGGCACACGGCGAGGACGGGCATGTCGCGCTCGAGCGCCGCTTGCAGGAGGGCGATCTCTCCGCGATCCCGCTCGGGTACCACCCCGTCCGTCTCGGCGTGCGCCTGCTGACCGTAGATCTCCGGGTCGAGGTCGGATCCGCCCGAGAAGAGGAGCCCGTCGAGCGCATCAAGCGTCTCGTCGATCCCTTCCATGCTTGGCGGCACGAGGAGCGCCCGGCCGCCCGCGGCCTCGACCGCGCGAACATACGCAGCCGGAATGAGCGCCGCGTCGTCCTCCCAGACGCCGAAGCGTGCCAACGTGAGGTACGTCGTAATCCCGATCACTGGCCGCCTAGCCACGTTCGAACATCCTCTCGCGCTCGTAGCAGGTCACCACTTCGTCGAAGAGCCGCTGCTCGGTACGCGCGTAGTTGAGGTAGTGGTCGACGACGTCGTCCCCGAACGCGGTGCGCGCCATCGTCCCCCCCTCGAGGGCGGCGATTGCCTCGCGGAGGGAGTGGGGGAAGCGCTCGGCGTCGGACTCGTAGGCGTTCCCCTCGAGCGGCGGAGGTAGTTCGAGCCCCTGCTCGACGCCGTTCAGCCCGGCAGCGAGCAGCGCGGCGAACGCGAGGTACGGGTTCGCATCGCCTCCCGGGATGCGCGTTTCCGCGCGCAGGCCGTCGCCGTGCCCGACGATGCGAAAGCCGCACGTGCGGTTGTCATGGCCCCAGGCCAGGGTCGTTGGAGCCCAGCTGCCGGCCGCAAAGCGCTTGTAGGAGTTGATCGTGGGCGCAAGGAAGATCGCGAGCTCCTTCAGCGACGCGATCTGGCCGGCGAGGTACTGCTTGAAGACGTCGGACTCGCCGGCGAAAGCGCTCTCGCCGTCACGCCACAGGCTCGAGTGGATGTGGCAGGAGTTCCCGATCCAGGTGTGGTCAGGTTTTGCCATGAAGGTGATCGACTGGCCGTTCAGGTGCGCGATCTCCTTGGCGCCGTTCTTGTAGATCGTGTGGTTGTCGGCCATGGTGACCGCGTCGTCGAAGCGGAAGTTGATCTCCTGCTGTCCCGGCCACGCCTCGCCCTTGGACGTCTCCACCCTGATGCCTGCGCCCTGCATTCCGTTGCGGATCTGCCGGATCAGGGGCTCGTCGTAGGTCGTGGCGAGGATGTGGTAGTCGAGGATGTACGGGACCGAGGGCGTGAGGTCACCGTAGTGCTTGGCGTGAGCCTCCTCGTAGCTCTCCTTGAGGAGGTAGAACTCGAGCTCCGAGCCGAACTTCGCCGTGTAGCCAAGCTTCTCGGCCCGCTCGACCTGGCGCTTCAGCACCTGGCGGGGCGAGGGATTCACGGGCGAGCCATCGTGCCAGACGACGTCGCAGAGGACGAGCGCCGTGGCTTCCAGCCAGGGAATCCGGCGCAGCGTAGCCATGTCGGGCTTGAGCCCGAAATCGCCGTAGCCACGCTCCCAGCTCGCGATTCCGTAACCGGGAGTGGGATCCATCTCCATGTCGAGCGCGAGCAAGTAGTTGCAGCCCTCGACACCGTGCTCGGCAACGTCGCCTTCGAGGAAGAACTCGCCGTGTAGGCGTTTTCCCATCAGGCGTCCTTGCATGTCCGTAAAGGCGACGACGATGGTGTCAATGGACCCATCCTCCACCGCCGTTTTGAGCTCTTGCAGGATCAGCACGCGTGGGAGCCTAGCGCTCCGCTCCCTTGACGAGCACGCTACGTGCCGTTCAGAATCGCCCGCCTGGGGCGTGGCTTCCGACGAGTAGGAGGACCTGTGGCCGAGCGAACGCGGGGAGTGACATACAGGGAGGCTGCCGAGGGATACTTTGACAAGCGCTTACTCAGGAGGCACGCCGGGGTCTGGTCGCTTTGGGCGCTTGGAGTCGCGGCGGTCATCTCGGGCGACTTCTCAGGATGGAACCTTGGGCTGGACGCGGGCGGCTTCGGGGGCCTTCTCATCGCCACGCTCATCATCACCGGCATGTACTTCGGCCTCTGCTACTCGATCGCGGAGATGTCGCCGGCTCTTCCTCACACGGGCGGGGCGTACTCGTTCTCACGCTCGGCGATGGGCCCGTGGGGCGGCTTCGCGACGGGAGTCGCGGAGACGATCGAATACGTCGTCACCCCCGCCGTTGTCGTGACCTTCGCGGGAGCCTACCTCGAGTCGATCTCGAAGAGTTGGTTCGACGGGAGCCCACCGACGTGGGTCTGGTGGGCAATCCTGTATGCGATCTTCGTCGCGCTGAACATCTTCGGAGTGGGCGCGAGCTTCCGCTTTGCGGTGTTCATCTGCCTCCTTGCGCTCGTGATTCTGGCCGTTTTCTACGTCGGGGCGCTGACTGAGTTCTCGTGGGACCGGCTTACCAACATCAAGGCCGAAGCCGGTAACTCCGACTGGTTCCCGTTCGGGGTGGTCGAGGGCACCTTCCTCGCGCTTCCCTTCGCGATCTGGTTCTACCTCGCGATCGAGGAGTTGCCGCTCGCAGCTGAGGAGTCGCACGACCCAAAGCGTGACATCCCGAGGGGGACGATCTACGGCCTGCTCACGCTGGTGGTGACCGGCTTTCTTGTGCTCTTCCTCAACACCGGGGTGTCGGGCGCGGAGGAGATCAGGACGTCAGGGGAGCCGTTGCTCGACGGCTTCCGCGTGATCTTCGGGGAAGGCGGCGAGAACACGGCGAACGTTCTCGGGCTGGCGGCCGTGGCCGGCATCATCGCGAGCTTCCACACAATCATCTACGCGTACGGGCGGAACATCTTCTCGCTCTCGCGCGCTGGCTACTACCCACACTTCCTCTCGGTGACGCATGGGCGGCGCAACACCCCTCACGTTGCTCTCGTCGTTGGGGCGATCGTCGGCTTCGGCCTCGCGTTCCTGGTCGACCAAGCACTGAAGAACGACTGGCTCGGCGGAAATCTGTACGCGGCGCTGCTGTCCATGGCAGTCGCAGGGGCCGTGGTGTCGTACTTCCTTCAGATGATCTCGTTCATACTGCTGCGCCGCAAACTGCCGGACATCGAACGGCCGTACTGGAGCCCCGTAGGACAATGGGGCGCAGCGATAGGCGCCGTCATTGCGCTCATATCGCTCGCGGCGTGCTTCTGGCGTGACGACTACCGCCCCGGCGTCGTGGGCGTCGCCATCTTCTACGTTCTCGCGCTCACATACTTTGCCCTGCGCGGACGGCACCAGCTCGTGCTTTCGCCGGAGGAGGAGTTCGCGATGACGCGCGGCGTTCACGGTCACCCAGAGCGCGAGGGCTATGGCGTCACGCAGCGCGAGCGCTTTGGCGCCGGCGCGGATACCGCGCCGCCTGCGCCGCATACGTCAGAGACGAGGGAGGAGCCCTAGCCGCCGAGCTCCTCTGCGAGGAGCCCGGCGGCGTACGCTCGCCACGCCACGTCCGGCGCGTCGATCAGGCCGTGCACCGCTTCGCTGGCGTGCGGCAGCCCCTGAACCTGGAGGCGGAGCCCGAGAAGGCCCTGCTCGAGCGCCAGCTGGCGGTCGACCGTCCGCAGGTCGTCCGCGAGCGCAGTGACCGCGCGGCCGTCGAGGTCGAGCCCGCGCGTTCGATCGGGACGTCGGCTCCGGCCACCGAGGCGAAGACGACCAGCGCTGTCGCCAGGTTGTCCGTGCCCGTGTCTTCCGCCAGCGACTGCTCGAGCTCCACCAGCCACGGAGCGGGGCTCATCGGGCTTCGAGCCAGAGCGCGAGCGCTGCGACCGACACCGCATCGGAGAGGCGCGCAAGAGCGCCGACGAGGGGAACGCGTTCGACTTCGACATCCTCGTCATCGTCGAGCGCGGAGCCGCCTCCGACCCACAGCCCCGCCGCGCCGTACACGTGGACGAACTCGGTGGAGTAGGCGGGAACGGCCCAGAATGCGCCAAGATCTTGCCACTCGTCGGCGCCGAGCGCGCACTCCTCCGCGAGCTCCCGCGTGGCGGCCTCGATGGCGGTCTCGCCGGGCTCGAGCTTCCCGGAGGGGAGCTCGAGCGTCGCGCCACCGGATCCGGGACGGGTCTGCCGGACACAGACGAGCTGGTCGCCCTCGACCGCCACGATCACGACGGAATCAGGGTGCTCGACGAGCGGGATCGTCACGCGTCGTAGTATCGCCCGGTGCGACCCGAGGAGATCGCTGCCCGCGTCTGGCCCGACCGTGACCTGGCACTCGAGCCGCTCGGCGGTGGGATCACGAATCACAACTTCAAGATCACCGTGGACGGTGAGAGCTACGTCCTGAGGATCGGCGGTCGTGACACGGAGCTCTTGGGCATCGACAGATCCGTGGAGCACGGCGCCTCGGTTGCCGCGGCCGAGGCCGGTGTCGGCCCCGAGGTCGTCGATTTCCTCGAGCCGGAGGGCTATCTCGTCACCCGTTTCGTCGAGGGCCGCCCCGTTCCCCTCGAGGAGATGGCCCGGCCGAAGAACATCGTGCGCGTGGCGTCCACGCTCCGCCGGATCCACGAAGGCAGTCCGATTCCCGGGCGGTTCGACTCCTTTCGCGTCGTCGAGGCCTACCGTGCGACGGCGGAGGAGCACGGCGTCCAGGTGCCCGACTCTTTCTCGGCGGCCAAGGAGCATGCGGACGAGATCGAGTCCGCCCGCGGTTCGCAGCCTCTCAGGCCCTGCCACAACGATCTTCTGAACGCGAACTTCATCGACGACGGAACGAATCTCCGCATCGTCGACTGGGAGTACGCCGGTATGGGCGATGTCTTCTTCGATGTCGCCAACTTTTCCATCAACCACGAGCTGGGAGAGAGGGAGAACGAGGCCCTCCTGGCTGCTTACTTCGGGGAGCTTCGCTCCGAGGATCTCGCCTCGCTGCGCCTCATGCGCTTCATGTCGGACTTCCGGGAGGCGATGTGGGGCGTCGTCCAGCAGGGCATCTCGGAGCTCGACTTCGACTTCGTCGCCTACGCGCGGGAGCACTTCGAGCGGCTGGAGCGGACGGCCGCCGATCCCGCGTTCCGCGAAGCTTTGGCGGGCGTCTAGGACTAGACCGGTGAGGGCCGCCGTCGGCGGCGGATCATCAACGAGGCGGCGGTCGCGGCGAGAAGCGCGGCGAGCACGCCGATCGCGGGCCAGCGCCCATTCGTCCCGTCGCCAGAGGAGCCGCTCCCAGCCTCCCCGACTTGGAAGCTCGCCGTGTCGATGACAGCGACCCGTTCGTTTGCGCTGACAACGGCAAGCGAGCCGTTGTGCAGGCGCAGTCGCAGGTCCAGAAGGTCGACCCGGCCGGCGAGCGCATCCAGGTCGATGCAGTGGGCCTCGAC
>WNGA01027800.1_pt1 | contig 11352 bp, 10 predicted proteins | sample 5400061 | NCBI WGS metagenome assembly WNGA01 (sample SAMN13153366, study PRJNA577476) | soil metagenome | isolation source: 100 cm soil or saprolite under grassland replicate 2 | place: USA:California | collected 2016-06-15
ATATGCGGATCTGTGTTACTCACTTGCCGAAAAGATGCCAAGGCAAGAAGACTATAACTTGTCGTCTCAACTGAGGCGAGCGGCTGTCTCTGTTGCACTCAATCATTGCCGAAGGCTCGACTGGCCAATCAGATGCGGAGCAGGCTCGTTTTCTCGGAATGGCATTGCGCTCTCTTGTAGAGACAGTAGCTTGCCAGCACCTCATCAATCGTCGTAAATATCTTGAAGATACTTCACAATTGCGAGAAGTCTATCAGGCGAGTGACAAACTGGCGGCGAAGTTACAGGCGATGCGACGTTCCATTCTCGGCCATCATGGGCTTCGAGAAGATATCGAGGAGTATCAGGTTGATTCAAGAACGCCATTTGATGAGTTCGACAATGATCACTAATGACTCGTCATCGGTCGTCGGTCGTCGGTCGTCGTTGGTCATTGGCACCCGCGCCAGCAAGCTCGCCCTGGTGCAGACGCATATGATCCGCGACGAGTTGCTGACGGCGCACGCCGATCTGACGGTCGCGGTCGAGCATATCACGACGAAGGGCGATCTAATTCTCGATCGGCCGCTCAGCGCAATTGGCGACAAGGGGCTGTTCGTGACCGAGATCGAGGATGCTCTGCGCGCGGGCCGGATCGATCTGGCGGTGCATAGCGCCAAGGATCTGCCATCCGTGCTGCCACCCGATATGCAGCTGGCGGCCTTCCCAGCGCGCGCCGACGCGCGCGATTCGCTGATCGCGCGCGATCGGATGCGCCTGGCCGATCTGCCGGATGGCGCGCACGTTGGCACCAGCAGCATGCGCCGGGCCTGCCAGCTGCGCCATCTGCGGCCCGATCTGCGGATCAGCGACCTGCGCGGTAATGTCGACACGCGGCTGCGCAAGCTACGCGAAGGCCAGTACGACGCGATTGTCCTGGCGGCGGCCGGGCTGGAGCGGCTGGGCTGGGGCGGCGAGATCAGCGAATATCTTGCGCCGAGCGTCATGCTGCCGGCGGTAAGCCAGGGTATTCTGGGGATCGAGATCCGCGCCGGCGATGCGGCCACCGCCGCGCGGCTGGCCGTGCTCGATGACCCAGCCGCGCGCGTAGCCGCCACGGCCGAGCGCGCCTTTTTGGCGCGGATCGGCGGCGGCTGCCAGGTGCCGATCGGCGCCTACGCGCAGCTGATCGGCGCTACGCTGACGCTCGCCGGCCTGATCGGCGCGCGCGATGGCCGCGTGGTGCGCGGCGAGCTGGCCGGGCCGGCCCATGATCCAGCGGCGATTGGCGCACAGCTGGCCGATGATCTGCTGGATCGCGGCGGGCGCGCGCTGCTCGAAGCCGTGTGACGAGGGACGACCGACGACCGACGACCGACGACCGACGAATGACCGCAAATAGCTATGACTCGTTGCTTTCGTCCTTCGTCGTTCGTCTTTGGTCGGGGGTAACAAACGCGTATGGACGATCGATCTCTCCAAGGCAAACGTATCGCCATCACCCGTGCCGAGGAGCAGTCGGCCGGACTGCTGGCGCGGCTCAGCGCGCTCGGCGCCACACCGGTCGTCTGCCCCGCGATCGCGATCGCCCCACCGGCCGACTACACCGCGCTTGATGTAGCGATCGGGCGGCTGGAGCAGTACGACTGGCTGATTGTCACCAGCGCCAACGGCGTGCGCGCCTTGCTTGACCGTATGGCCGCGCTCGGCCGGCGCGCGGCCGAGCTGGCGCACCTGACGATCGGCGCGATCGGGCCGGCCACTACGCTGGCGGTGGGCCTGCGCGCCATGGGCGCGACAGTGGACGAGATAGCTGCGTATCGCACGGTGCCTGGCCCCGGCGCGCGCCAGCTAGCCGGCGTGCTGCGTGCCAAAGCGCTCGATGCGATCACCTTCACCAGCTCCTCGACCGTGCGCTACCTGCTCGATGGCCTGGAGCAGGCTGGTATCGACCGGGCCGAGGCGCGCACGCTGCTGAATGAGACGGCGATTGTATGCATTGGCCCGATTACTGCTGCGACCGCGAGCGAGCAAGGGCTGCGGGTGGACGTGGTTGCGCAGGAGTATACGGCACAAGGTGTGGTGGGCGCGCTGGTCGAGTGGTTCGCGCAGCCGATGGCGCATGGCTAGCGCTTGCCGCGCGGGGGATGGGGGATAGGGGTTGGTTGGTGGGGATTGCGATGGGTTCCAGCGTGCTCCTATGCTCTACAACACGCTTCGGGGTAGGGGTCTGGGGCGGCTTCGCCGCCGCCAGACCCCCTCCAAGCCTCCCCAAACAGTAAAGCTGATCGCTGCCAAGGAAAGAAAAGCTTGTTCTTATTAACGAAACCATCCGACGAACAAATTCGGAACATCGTTGCCGTGCAGCGCAGCGCGTCCTTTTCCTACCCCGATGTCGGCGCCTCACGGGATGATGCGCCGCCGGCAGGCTACAAGCGTGACCACAATCGCGTCAGGCTCGGAGCCGGCGAAGCAATATTCAATCGCGCGGTCGTGGCTGTGAAACGCTGGGAGATGTTCAACTTTCCCTGGATGCAGCTGTGCTGGCCCGCTACGCCGATCGAGGCCGGCGCGACCGTGGTGGTGCTGGCGGCCCTGCCTATGCTCTGGACGCTGAACGCCTGCCGCGTGGTCTACACGCTCGATGAAGACGGGCCGGTACGACGCTACGGCTTTGCCTATGGAACGCTGACGCTGCACGAGGAGCGCGGCGAGGAGCGCTTTCTGATTGAGTGGGATCGCGCCGACGACTCAGTCTGCTACGATATACTCGCCTTCTCGCAGCCAAAGAGCCTGATGGCGCAAGCGGGCTATCCAGTCGCTCGGCTCTACCAGAAGCGCTTCGCCCGCGCCTCGAAGAGCGCGATGGTGGCGGCAGTACAGGAGATGCAGTGACCCTGCCTTTTCATCAACTCCTCAGATAGCGATGCAATGCATTGATACGCTACGTTGACCGTGGGCGCGCCGCATCAAACAATTAGGACCTATGCATGCCGCGAATTTGTCCTTTTTGTATATTCTTTTCACCCGCAGGGTGAAAAGAATATACAGAAAACATAAAGTACCATGCTGCCGCAGGCTAATGCCGCTTTGAAAGTCCTAACAACTACAAAAAACGAGGAGCATAATTTATGGAAATCATCCAACGCCCGCGCCGCCTGCGGCGCAGCTCCACGCTGCGCCGGATGGTTCGCGAGACCGTGCTGCGAACCGATGATCTGATCGCGCCGCTGTTCATCGCCGAGGGCCGCGGTGTCGTCCGGCCGATCGGCTCGATGCCCGGCCAGGCGCAGCTTTCGGTCGATCAGCTCGACCGAGAGATCGATGAGCTGATCGAGCTACGCGTGCCGGCCGTGCTGCTGTTCGGCATCCCGGCGCATAAGGACGCCAACGGCAGCGCTGCCTGGGACCCCGATGGGCCGGTGCCGAGCGCTATTCGCGCCATCAAGCAGCGCGCGCCCGACCTGGCGGTGATCGCCGATGTCTGCTTGTGCGAATATACCGACCACGGTCATTGCGGCCTGGTCAATACACGCTTGGATGTGCTGAACGTCCCGACTGTGCGGGGCGACCTGCCCGAGCAGATCTTCGAGCCGACCGAGCCAGAGGGCTACGTGCTGAACGACCCGACGCTTGAGCTGCTGGCGCGCGCGGCGGCCGCCTACGCCGACGCCGGCGCTGATATAGTCGCCCCAAGCGCCATGATGGATGGCCAGGTGGCAGCGATTCGGGCTGGTCTGGATCGCGGCGGCCACATCAGCGTACCGATCATGGCCTACGCTGCCAAGTTCGCCTCGGCCTTCTACGGGCCGTTTCGCGAGGCGGCTGAGTCGACTCCGCAGTTCGGCGACCGGCGCGCCTACCAGATGGATCCCGCCAATGGTCGCGAGGCGCTGCGCGAGGTCGCGCTCGATGCCGCTGAGGGCGCGGATATGCTGATGGTCAAGCCGGCCGGCGCCTATCTCGATATCATTCACGCCGTTCGCGAACGCTACGATCTGCCGCTGGCGGCCTATCAGGTCAGCGGCGAGTACGCGATGCTCAAGGCCGCCGCCCAGAATGGCTGGCTGGACGAGCGCCGCGCGGCTATGGAGAGCCTGCTTGGGATCAAGCGCGCCGGGGCCGATCTGATCATTACCTACTACGCCAAACAGGCCGCGCGCTGGATCAGAGAGGAGAACGCGTAGAGACGCAATATATTGCGTCTCTACGCGTTCGCATTGCGTTCAACCAAGAGCTGCGGTACCATGAGGGTACTGCACGAAAGGAGGCCGCAATGACAACGCCATTTCCCGGCATGGACCCCTACCTAGAGCACCCGGCGTTATGGGAAGACGTTCATACGCGTTTGATTGTGGCGATTGCTGATTCGCTTGGCCCGCAGGTGCGCCCGCAGTATCGTGTGGCTGTTGAACGGCGCATATATCTGGCCGTCTTCGCTCCAGAAGAGTATGAGTTAGTTGGCAAGCCCGATGTGATAGTATCCGGGCCGCATCAGAAACAAGCTCCTTCTTCGAGAACTGGGATCGCCACGCGTGTGATGCCGCGTATTGGTGAGCTTGTTATGCCTGATGAGGTCGTCGAACGATATCTGGAGATTCGTGATGTCGTCACCGGCGAAGTTGTCACCGTACTCGAACTACTATCTCCCACCAATAAGCTTACCCGCGAGGGGCGCAGCCAGTATGAACGCAAGCGGCTGAAAGTGCTAGGGAGCGCGACGCACCTGATTGAGATCGACTTGCTTCGGGCCGGCGAGCCGTTCCCAATGCGTATCCAGCAGGATGACTCGCAGCCTTTATATCGAATCGTGGTCAGCCGGTCGCAGGATCGTCCGCGCCCTGAAGTCTATCTCTTCGGCCTGCACGATTCGATACCCGATATACCAATTCCATTGCGCACGGATGCGGCCGACGCAGTATTACCATTGAACCAGCTGTTGCACGACTTGTATAATCGCGCCGGTTATGATCAAATACTCAATTATCACCAGCCGCCGGTTCCGCCGCTGACCGATACAGAGGCCGCATGGGCCGCGACGCTCATCCAAGGGTAATCGGCATTCTCGCCGGCATGGGCCCGCGTTCAACCGCGCCATTCGTCGATATGGTCGTCGATGAGTGCCAGCGTCAGTACGGCGCGCGCTATGATATCGATTTCCCACCGATGCTGATCTACTCGCTGCCGACGCCGTTTTACATCGATCGGCCGATCGATCATGCCGCGCTGGAGGCGGCGATCGTGGCAGGCCTGCGCAAGCTGGAGGCTGCCGGCGTGGCGTTCGTGGCGATGCCGTGTAATAGCGCGCATATCTATTTCGAACAGCTGGCTGCCAGCATGCAGGTGCCGCTGCTGAATATGATTGATCTGGCGCTCGATGCGCCGCCGGCTGCTTCAAAAACCGTGGCGCTGCTGGCGACCAGGCCGACGGTCGAATCGCGGATCTACCAGGATGCGATCGAGCGCGCGGGAAAGCGATTGCTGGCCGGCGAAACCTGGCAGGCGCGTGTGGACGCGCTGATTCTGGCGATCAAGTCTTCTTCGGATCGCGCGGCGGCGCGCGGGCTCTGGCACGATCTGGTCGCCGACTTGCACTCTGCCGGCGCTGATACGCTGTTGCTGGCCTGTACCGACCTGAACGCGGTCGGCGCGAGTGTGGACACCCACATGGCGCTGGTTGACGCGACGCGTTGCCTTGCCGACGCAGCGGTAAAAACGTGGCGGGCTTTGATCTAAATCAGCAGAACAGGAAAAAGGACGATGCCAACATTTCCTTTTATGCAAGTCGATGCCTTCACCGACCGGCCGCTGGGCGGCAACCCCTGTGCGATCGTGTTCGACGCCGACACGCTGGACGACGCGACCATGCTGGCGATCGCCCGCGAGATGAACCTCTCCGAGACATCGTTCGTGGTTCGCTCGTCGGTCGCCGATCTGGGCGCGCGCTACTTCACGCCAGCCGAGGAGATCCCCATGGCGGGCCACCCGACGATCGCGACAATCTTCGCGCTGATCGAGACCGGCCGCCTGGCGCTGGCGGGCGATCAGACCACGGTCATGCTCGAACTGCGCGTCGGGCCAATTCGCGTCGATATCCAGGCCAGCCAGGGCCTGGTTCAGCAGATTGTTATGACTCAGAAAAAGCCGCAGTTCTTGGCGACTTATTCTGCCGCCGAGGTGCTGCCGGCCTTTGGCCTCACGCCGGAAGACCTACTGCCGAATGTGCCGATCCAGACCGTCAGCACCGGCACGCCACAGCTGATGATTGCGCTGCGCGACCACGCGGCGCTTCAGCGCGCCCAGGTGAATATGGCGGCATACGCGCGGCTGCGCGCCGCATCCGATTTCTTCAGCCCGCACCTGTTTTGCCTGGGTGGTCTGACGCCGGCCGGGCAGACGTTCGCGCGCCACTTCGGGCTGCCGCCCGATGCCATGGAAGACCCATTCACCGGCTCGGCCACCGGCGGAATGGCGGCGTACTTGTGGCATTATCACCTCATCCATAGCCCGCGCTTTGTAGCCGAGCAGGGCCATTGGATGCAGCGGCCCGGCCAGGCGAATGTCGAGCTGGTTGGGCCGCCCGACGATATAGAGAGCGTCCGGGTTGGCGGCCAGGCAGTGACAGTGCTGCGCGGCGAGCTGGTGCTGGTTTGATGCACCCTTGAAGATGGACAACACTCTGACACATTTAGACCAGCCAACCAGCAGCGCGTCGCCGACGACTGAGCGCTGGATACTGTTCGCATCGATTCTGGCTTCCAGCATGGCCTTTATCGACGGTTCGGCGCTCAATGTCGCGCTGCCCTCGCTCCAGGCCGATCTTCAGGCCAGCGGCGCGCAGCTGCTGTGGATCGTCAACGCGTACCTGCTGATGCTGGCTGCGCTGATCCTGGTCGGTGGATCGTTGGGCGACAAGCTCGGGCGGAAGAAGATCTTCATGCTTGGCATTGGGCTTTTCCTGCTGGCTTCGCTTGCCTGTGGCCTGGCGCCGACGATTGAGATCATGATCGGCGCGCGTGTGGTGCAGGGTGTCGGTGGGGCGCTGATGATCCCTGGCAGCCTGGCGATCATCAGCGCCTCGTTTGGAGACGACCGGCGTGGGCGCGCGATCGGCACGTGGTCGGCGGCCACGACGCTGGTCACGATCGCCGGCCCGCTGCTGGGAGGCTTTCTGGCCGACGCCGGGCTGTGGCGCGGCATCTTTCTGATCAATATTCCACTAGGGGTCACGGCGCTGCTGGTGTTGTTCTTCAAGGTGCCCGAAAGCCACGATGAGCAGGCCGCGCCGGGGATCGATTACCTTGGCGCTGGGCTGGCCTCGCTTGGTTTGGCCGGGCTGACCTACGGCTTTATCTCCGCGCCGCGGCTGGGCTTCGGCGCCCCCTCGGTGGCTGGCGCGTTGCTCGGCGGCGCGACTGCATTGGCCGCCTTTGTGTTCGTCGAGTCGCGCAGCAACCACCCCATGATGCCGCTCCAGCTGTTCCGCTCGCGCACGTTCAGCGGGGCGAACCTGCTGACGCTATTTCTGTATGGCGCGCTCAGCGTCGGCATGTTCTTCTTATCGCTGAATCTGGTGCAGGCGCAGAACTATTCGCAATCGCTCGCCGGCCTGGCGTTTACGCCGTTCGCGGTGCTGATCTCGGTGCTTTCGCGCCTCACCGGCGGGCTGGCCGATCGCTACGGCCCGCGCCTGCCGCTGATCGCCGGCCCGGCGCTGGCCGGCCTAGCGTTCCTGCTGTTGGCCTTTGTCGGTCTGACCGCTGGCCCACCCAGCTACTGGACGACCTTCTTCCCTGGGATTCTGATCTTTGGGATCGGCATGGCGATCGCGATCGTGGGCGCGCTGGCGCTGTCTGTGTTCGCCGGCGCGCTGGATCAGCGCACGGCAACGCTTGGCCTTCCCGCTACCATCCGCGCTACGCTTCAGTCCGACTCAGCTCGGCTTGGGGCGACCAGCGTGCCGGCCGGTGTGACACCCGAGCAGGGCGCAGCGATCCGGCTGGCGATCCGGCTAGCATTCGTTGATGCTTATCGGGTTGTGATGCTTGTCTGCGCTGGCCTTGCATGGTTTGGGGCGGCGCTGGCGGCGCTGCTGGTGCGAGGAGGGAAAACTGACGAACAAACCATTGCTGATTATCGTTAGCGGCCTTCCCGGCGCGGGTAAGACCACGTTGGCGAAATGGCTTTCGTGCGAGCTACACCTGCCGCTGATCTATCGCGATGGGCTGAAGGAGCTTCTGTTCGATAGCCTGGGCTGGTCCGATCGCGAATGGTCGCGTAAGCTCGGCCGGGCCAGCTATGATCTGCTGTATTATGTGTTGGAGATGCATGTTGGCTTCGGACGCTCTTGCATCGTGGAGAGCAATTTCGACCCTGAGCAGGCCAACATGCGCTTCCGAGCGCTGCGGCAGAAATACGATTTCGAGCCGTTTCAGATTCAATGCGTGGCCGATAGCGCTGTGTTGGTTCAGCGGTACAGGCAGCGCGCTTTCTCGATCGAGCGGCACCCGGGCCATACTGACAACGTGAGCTACGATGAGTTTGTGCCGCAGTTTTCCAAAGAACACTACATAACCCACGGAAAGTTTGATATCGGCGGGGCCTACGTGGCGCTCGACACGACCGATGTCGCCGCTATCGATCCGCAGCATGTGCTGCGATCTCTTCGAGCGATTGCCGATCAATGACAGGACGTACGCGGTGCCGCACGCAAACGTCTTTTAGTCTGCCCTTCGTCCCTTCAACCTGCTCAGGGCAGGCAGGCTCAGGGGAGCCGGCAGCATGGTGCTTGCCATTTTATCCGTGTTTCGTTTTTGCGCTCGCAGAGCGCAAAAACGAAACACAAAAAGAAGATAACGTACGGCTGCGTTCGTAACAACCATGTTTCCTGAAACTGTTTTTGAATCTGCAGGAGAAACGTATGAGCGCTACTACTCGTTCGTCCCAACTCTTTGACGAAGCGAAGAGCTTAATACCCGGCGGCGTGAACAGCCCGGTGCGCGCGTTTCGCGGCGTCGGCGGTGTGCCGCGCTTCATCGATCATGGCGCGGGCGCGCATTTGGTCGATGTGGATGGCAATCGCTATATCGACTATGTGCTGTCGTGGGGGCCGCTTATCCTGGGCCACGCGCACCCGGATGTGGTGGCGGCGATCGCGGCCCAGGCCGCACGCGGCACATCCTTCGGTGCGCCGACCGAGCTGGAAAGCGAGCTGGCGCGGCTGATCACCCAGGCTATGCCGGCGGTCGAGCTGGTGCGCTTCGTCTCATCCGGCACCGAGGCGACCATGAGCGCCGTTCGGCTGGCACGCGCATACACCAGGCGTGCCAAAATCGTCAAGTTCGCCGGATGCTACCACGGCCACGCCGATGAGTTCCTGGTGCAGGCCGGCTCGGGTGTCGCCACGCTTGGCCTGCCGGATAGCCCCGGCGTGACGCCCGCCACCACCGCCGATACGCTGACCGCGCCGTTCAATGATCTCGATGCGCTGGCCGCGCTGCTGGATCTCCACAGCGAGCAAGTGGCCGCGATCATTGTCGAACCGGTGGTCGGCAACATGGGCTTCGTGGCCCCGCGCGATGGCTACCTGCCTGGCCTGCGCCGCCTGGCCGATCAGCACGGCGCGCTGCTGATCTTCGATGAGGTGATGACTGGATTTCGGGTGGCCTACGGCGGCGCGCAGGCGCGCTATGGTGTGAAGCCGGACATAACATGCTTGGGTAAGGTGATCGGCGGAGGCTTGCCAGCAGCTGCCTACGGCGGGCGGCGTGACATAATGGAATTGATCGCGCCGGCCGGCCCGGTCTATCAGGCCGGCACGCTTTCGGGCAACCCGCTGGCCATGGTCGCCGGAATCACCACTCTGCGGGCGATCAGCGCGCCGGGTGTGTTCGAGCGGCTGAGTCAGGTCACAGCCGCGCTGTGCGCTGGCTTCACGCGCGCGGCCCAGGCGGCCGACATTTCGCTCCAGGCCGGCGCGGCCGGCAGCATGTGGGGCTTCTTCTTCGCCGCCGAGCCAATCCACGATTATGCCGGCGCTCGCTCTCACGCCGACACCGCACGCTTCGGCCGCTTCTTCCACGCCATGCTTGATCGCGGTGTCTACCTCGCACCATCGCAGTTCGAGGCCGCCTTTGTCTCGCTGGCGCACGACGACGCGCTGGTGGCGCAGACGATCGCGGCGGCAGCCGAGGCGTTTGCGGCGATTCAGGGGGCATAGCCGCGCCCGCGCGGCGGGCGCACGGAATCGCGAATGCTGAACTGATCCCGCTGTTGCATGCAATCGACTCGGCTCAGATCGAGAACCTGCTGATTATTGCGCGCGAGGTATCTGAGCAGGCACTCGCCACACTGTTTACGATCCGCCTATCGAATCCTGATCCGGGCGCTAGAAGAGCCAACCCGCACGATTCTCTGGAATGCTGGGTATGATCCGAGCCGGTGGATGACGACCATCGATCAGGCTGGGCCTGGATATGGCCTTGAGGTACAGACCGGGCAGGTTGTCGTGATGTCCGAGGCTGGAATTATCGACTCGGCGGATGTGCTCCAGGAAGCTCTCCATAGCGCTGTCGCTAGTGCAGCACTGGCGCTGACCGTGGATGTGCTCATTCATACCAAACTACCGGAACTCTCGTTTGAGCCATAGTTCCGTGGTTCTTAGGGACGTGCGTCTAAATAATCATCCCAATGGTAGGGGTTTGGGGGCGGCGAAGCCGCCCCCAAACCCCTACCGGGATGTTTTAAGAGAGGTATTGGCATGCGAAAAGTACAGTGGGCTGTTGTCGGGACGAGCAACTTTGCACTCGATTGGATCGCGCGTGGCATTAATCTGGCTAGTAATGCCGCGTTAGCAGCGATTGTGAGCCGGGACGAGGCGCGTGCGGCAGCTGCAGCGGCGCGTGTTGGAGCGCCACGCCACTATACCGCGATCGATGCCATCGACTTAAGTGTCGTCGATGGTGTCTTTCTGGTGCTACCCGTCACCCAGCATGCGCCCTATGCAGTTGCGGCAGCACAACGTGGCCTGCATGTTATCAGCGAGAAACCCATGGCGCCCTCAGTTGCTGCGTGCCAGCAGATGATCGATGCGGCGCGCACGAATGGCGTTGTGCTGGCAGTGGCACAGTGTATGGAGTGGACTGCGCCGATGGTCAAGGCACGCGAATTACTGGCTGCTGGCGCAATCGGCGAAGTAATCAGCGCCACTATCTCGGCCTCCTTTGTAGCACGTCCAGATACCCATTGGCAGGAAACCGACATCGCCAAAGAAGGATCAGGCGCGCTTGTCGACATGGGTGTTCACGCAGTCGACGCGATCATACGCCTCCTCGGTCCGGTGCGGCGTGTGGGAGCGGTGGTTGGTAGCCGCCT
>WNGA01040855.1_pt1 | contig 11352 bp, 8 predicted proteins | sample 5400061 | NCBI WGS metagenome assembly WNGA01 (sample SAMN13153366, study PRJNA577476) | soil metagenome | isolation source: 100 cm soil or saprolite under grassland replicate 2 | place: USA:California | collected 2016-06-15
AGTTCCCCGCGGCGGCGCGTATCGGCGCCCCACGGGCAGGAGTTCCAACATGCTGGCACGACCTCGTTTCTGGCTCTACCGCAACGTCATCGCCCTCTTCACCTGGCTCGGGTTCCGGTCGCAGAAGGTGTTGCCACTCGAAGCCCCCGTCGACGGACCCGTGCGCTTCCGACCGTTCGCCGACGTCTTCCCCGACTTCCCCGTGCGGGGTCTGTACGCGGCCGAGACCTTCCCGCCCGGCGATCACGCCGAGTCGCGGTTGGGCCGCATCGCGAAGACGACGCGGCTCCTCGCACTGGTCGCCAAGATCGCGCCCCGGCACACACCGCCGGTCCCCGCGGACGAGGATGCGTTCCTCGCCGTCGTCTACCCGAAGCGATTCCGGCGGGCGTGGCCGAACGCTCCTCACCTCCCCGCGGCCCTCGCCGAGGAGGGCTCCGACGTGATCGCCGAGTTGGCGGTGGGCGGCGCGTTCGCGTCGTACCTGCGCCGGGCCGACGATGACGGCATGTACGAGCTCGACCTCAGCTGGATCGCCGGGTTCGACCCGGTTTCTTCGCTGGCCCGCCCGGGCGGGAAGGCCGTGCTCGCCGTGGAGGACGGGCGCCTGCGCACCGTCGAGGTCCAGAACGAGGAGACGAGCCCAACGCAAGCGGAGCGGGCGTTCCTGGCCGGCCTCAACGAGCATCTCACGACCTTCCGCCACAACCTCTCTGTCCATCTCGCGATCGTCACGTCGTTCGCGCTGGCGTCGACGAACGAGCTCGAGGGCCGACACCCGGTGCGCCGGCTGCTGCACCACTGCTTCAACACGGTCCTCATCGGCAACCGCGAGCTCGCCCAAGCGCAGCTGTCCGGCCCGACGGGATTCGCGGCGACGATCTTCTCCCACGACGCGGACCACCTCGTCCGGATGGCCGAAGCCCACCTCGGCACGCTCGACTTCTGGGACTTCGAGCCCGATGAGCAGTTCCGCAACCGAGGTACCACCGAGACGCCGTTCGCGTACCCGTACCGCGACAACGTCCTCCAGCTCTGGGCGGCCACCCGTGACTACGTCGAGAGCTACCTGGAGCTGTACTACGACGGCGACGAGGCCGTCCGCAAAGATGCGCAGCTCTCGAGTTGGGTGACGGAGCTCGACCGGCTCGTCCCTAACGGCGTCGCCGTGCCGATCGGTGGCATCACGTTCGAGTGGCTGGCGCGGGCGTGCGCCACCGTGATCCACGTGTCGACGGTGGAGCACGACATCGTCAACAACGTCATCTGGAACTTCTCGATGAACGGATGGGTCATCCCCACCGTGGCCCCGCGCTCGGGCGAGCGCATGGACCAGCGGCGAGCGTTCGACCTCATCGCCACGACCATCCCCACGTGGAAGCCCTACAACATGCTTCTCACGGCCGACGTGCCGTCCCTCGCGCTCGACGAGCGGGGTGCCGCGGTGATGAAGGAATGGATCGCGCGGCTCGACCGGATCCAGGACGAGATGTCCAGGCAGCCCCACGATCCCTCGCTCTGCTACCCGGCCAACCTCAACGTGAGCATCTCGAATTAGCTGGTCGGCCGCCAGCCCCACCGCGTTCTGGCGTAGCAATGTGACGCGTGGCGTGGTTCTGTTCCGCCAGAACGCGTCGAGCGGCAGACTGGTCGCGTGGTTCTTGACGTCCCGCCGCGCACGCGGATTTGGTGGGCGTTGCGGCGGCGGTGCCCGCGCTGCGGGGGTGAGGGGTTGTTTCGCACCTACTTCCAGCTGCGCGAGCGGTGCCCGACGTGCGGCTACCGCTTCGAGCGCGAAGAGGGATTCTTCACGGGCGTGTACCTCATCAACTACTCGTTCACGGCGGCGCTCCTGTTCGCGCTCGTCATGGGCTACACGCTCTGGGCGACGATCGGCGGCGGTGGGCCGCCGTTGGCGCCGGTGATCGTGGTCGGCCTGGTCATCGCCGTCGTGCTGCCCGTCGCTGCGTATCCGGTCGCCAAGACGGTCTGGGCCGCGATCGACCTGTTGTTGCGGCCGCTCGAGCCGGTCGAGGAGGCGGAGGCGATCCTCTACGTCGACGCTGCGGGGCCCGGTACCGTCCGTCCTGTCGCACCGGCATCCTCAGAGGAAGTGGCCATGGCGGCTGAAAACGAAGCACTCGTGCGGCGGTTCTACGAAGACCTGTGCAACGACCGGAAGAACGACCTCGCACCGGAACTGTTCAGCGCGGATCACGTGATGCACGACCCGCAGGTCCCGACGGGTCGCGGGCCCGAGGGCGTGGTTGCCGCCGTGTCGGTGTACCAAGAGGGGCTCGACGGCCACTGGCGCATCGAGGATCTCTTTTCCGCGGGCGACAAGGTCGTCGTTCGCTGGACGGGATCGGGCATCCACGTAGGCGAGATCAATGGCATCCCTGCCACCGGCCGGGCCATCAAGGTCGACGCGATCGCCATCCACCGCGTCCACGACGGCCGGATCGCCGAGACGTGGGAGGTCTGGGACACGCTCGGGTTCCTCCAGCAGCTCGGTGTCGTGCCCTCGGCCGGCTGACGAGCCTGGGCGGTCAAGCAAAACCTCATGTTTCGGCTGGTCCCGCCCGATACAAGAACCTCGTGGAGAGCGTCGCGGCGGTCGAAGCTACGCCGAAATCGATCCGTGTCGTCCTGGTCGACGACCACTCGATGGTGGCCGAGAGCTTCATGCGCGCCCTCAGCCGGTTTGGTGACATCGACGTCGTGGCGATCGCGGGCACTGGCGAGGATGCGATCACGGCCGCGGCGAGGCTCAAGCCCGACGTGGTGGTGATGGACTACAACCTCCCCGACATCGACGGGGTGACAGCCGCCGGTCGCATCACCGCCACGGTCGGGTCGAGGGTGCTGCTCCTCAGCGGCAGCGCGCCGGAGGGGGTGTTGCAGGCCGCGCTCGCCGTGGGCTGCGTCGGCTATCTCCAGAAGACGGCCGGCGTCGAGAAACTGGCGACCGCGATTCGCAACGCTGCGGCCGGTGGGTTCGTCCTCGCGGCCGACGACCTCAAGCGCCTGCTGTTCGACCGAGGCCGGTCCGCGCCCCGTCCTTCCACCCTGACGCCTCGGGAGCTGGAGATCCTCGCCCTGCTCGGCGAAGGCCTGTCGAACAGGGCGATTGCGACCCGCTTGGTGCTGAGCGTGAACACCGTGCGCACCCACGTGCAGACCGTGCTCACGAAGCTCGGCGCCCACTCGAAGCTCGAGGCGGTCGTCATCGCCACCAAGAGCGGCCTTCTCAACCGCCGCTGAGCGCGGCCCAGTCGTGCACGACCCGGGATGACGCCCGCGACCGGGGACCCGACGGTCGTGACTAGTTCACCCGAGCTATGACGAATTGGGTCGTCCGTACCTGGTTCGTTCCTAGTGATCGGTTCATGCTGCGATAGCGCTTCGGCTGCTGCATGGCGCATGGCCCCCGCTTCCCCCACTCGCACATCGGCGGGCGAGGTGGCGGCCTACCTCGACGATCGGTGGGGTTTCGGTTCTGCCGGCCGGGACCACCAACCGATCGTCGAGGGCGCCAGCGGCGGCCGGCGCGAGGAGCCCGAACCGGGTCCTCACACTTCGCGAACAACCGGGGTCCATCCTGGGAGCCATGAACAAGGTCGTCGCAACCATCGGGCTCGTCGCCGGCATCGGCGTGGGCGCGTTCAGTGTCGGCAGCATCCTCCCGGTACGGGCGCAAGAGGACCCGCCGGTCGACGAGGCGAGCGGGGATCCTGCGGCTACGAGCCGCCCTGGTCGGGGCGAGATCCTCCGGGACGCACTCGACGGGCTCGTGGCCGACGGCACCCTCACCCAGGAGCAGGCCGACGCCGTCGTCGCCGCGGTCAAGGCCGAGGCCGGGGAGTACCCCCGCCATCCGCGCCTGCGTCATCGGATCCTGGCCGGCGCCTTCAACGTGGCCGCCGAGACCATCGGAGTGAGTGTCGACGACCTCAAGGCCGCGGTGCGGGACGGCAAGTCCGTGGCCGAGGTCGCCGAAGAGAACGGTGTCGACCCCCAGACCGTCATCGACGCGATCGTGCAGGCGGCGAGCGACAAGCTCGACGAGGCGGTCGCCAGCGGTCGCATCGACGAAGCTCGGGCCGACGCGATCAAGGCGAAGCTGGTGGACGCGGCGACCAGGTTCGTGAACTTCACCCGCCCCGGCGGCGACTGATCCCTAACGTGCCCGGCTGATGCCGGGTGTCGCCGAACCCCATCCACTGCTCGCGCTACTTACGGAGGCCGCCCTCGGGCGGCCTCCTGCCGCGGACGGTGTCGTCGAGCTCATGCCCCGAGCCGGACCCACGAGCGCCATCGTCGCGTTCACGGCCCACCACGCGATCGCCGCCGACGTGGCTGAGGATCAGCTCCGCGGACGCCTGCCGCCCGACGACCTCGGCGCGCCGATGTCGGCGTCGTTCCAGCTGTTCCTCGCGGGATGGGTCGGCGCCGAACCCGGCCCCCACGACGTGGTGTTGGCCCTACCGCCCGGCGCGGCCCGCGCGACGCCCGTCGACCTGGAGGCTGCGGACACCCTGGGCGACCATAGGCGGGTCCAGCGAGCGTCCCGCTACCGATCGAACCTGACCGTGTGGACCGACCCTTCGGGCGCGGGCGTCCTCGTGGTCGGCCGCGGCCTGGCGGGCCGCTGGGAGATGGCCTTCGAGGTCGACGACGCAGCCCGTGGCCGCGGGCTCGGCCGCCGACTCGCGGCGGCGGCCGGTGCCGTCGTCCCGGACGGCGACATCGTGTTCGCCCAAGTCTCACCCGGGCGAGGTGCTGTTCACGCCCCGGCCGTAGCTTCAGTCGAGCCCGTAGAAGAGTCGTTCGACGACCCGACGACACCGACGGGTCACGCGCCGGTACTCCTCGCGCAGCTCGGTGGCGGTCCTGTCGAGCGAGCGAGCGAGGCGGGCCAGCTTGTCCGGCTGCTGCGGCAGCGAGTCGCCCGGCGCGCTGTTGACCAGGAACCACCGGTTGCGGGCCCGTTCGCAGAAGCGGTACGCCTCGGTCAGCACGGCGTGGTCCTCGTGCGCGACCGCGCCCGCGGCCAGCAGGTCGTCGAGCGCGGCGAGCGTCGACGGCCGCCGCACGCGGTGCTCGAACTGCAGCAACTGCGTCGTGAACTCGACGTCGGCCAGTGACCCGCGCCCGAGCTTGAGATGGAACTGGGGATCCTCGTTGGGCGGGATCCGCTCGCGCTCGACGCGGGCCTTGATGCGGCGGATCTCCCGGCTCTCCTCTGCCGTCACGTCGCCCCACACGTACGGGTCGAGGACGGCGAGCAACTCGGCGCCCAACGCGAGATCGCCGGCGGCGGGCCGGGCCCGCACCATCGCGAGCCGCTCCCACGGCTGCGCGTACCGCTCGAAGTAGCGGCGGAAGCCGTCGAGGCTGCGGGCCAGCGGACCCTGCCGGCCCTCCGGGCGCAGGTCGGGGTCGACGTCGTACACGTGGGGAACCGACCCGCCGACGAACCGGAGCACGGCGGTGGCGACCCGCTCGGCCTCGGCGAAGTCGGCCGCGCTCTCGCCCCGGTAGACGAAGAGCGCGTCGAGGTCGCTGGCGTATGACAGCTCGCCGCCACCGACGGCCACGAGGTCGAGGACGTCGTGACACATGATCCGCAAGCCCTCTCGGTCGGTGAATCGCTTCAACGCGGTGCGGCGCTCGTCAGCCCCCGTCCGCCATCCGAGCGCCCGCGTGGCCCCCTCGACCAGCTCGGCCCGCGATCGCAACCGGAGGTCGTCGGGGACCGCGAGCGAGCCGATGAGGTCCGGGTTGCGCTCCATGAGGCCACCGAGCTTGCGACTGGTGCCCAGGAGGAGGCACAGGCGCCGGGCGACCTCCGGAGAGTCGCGGAACGCCGCGGCCAATTCCATCGAGCGTTGCGGGCCGGACGCGAGGTTTCGGAGCCCGAGCAGCCCCGTATCGGGATCGGGCGACTCGGACAGCCAGTCGAGCAGCAACGGCAGCATCTGCTGCATCAGGCGGGACGATCGGGTGAGTCCGCGGGTCAGCTCCGCGACCGCTTGACGGGTCCGCGCCGCGTCGGCGAACCCGAACGCGGCCAGCCGGGCGGCGGCGGCCTCGGCGGTCATCACCGCCCCGTCCCCGCCCGGTCCGGACGAGAACGCCTCGAGGAGCGGGCGGAAGTAAAGCCGCTCGTGGATGCCGCGCACGATCGCCTGATGGCCGCGCAGGTCGATGTCGAACTGCTCGACCGCACTCGTGGCCGCCGTCGCCCGGTAGCCCATCACGCGGGCCAGGTGCTCTCGGGCCGCGGGAGCGGACGGGACCGCGTGCACCTGCTGTTCGTCGGCCAGCTGGAGCCGGTGCTCGGCGCGGCGGAGGAACCGGTACGCGTCGGCGAGCCGCTCAGCGTCGTGGCGGTCGACGTATCCCGCGTCGGCCAGCTCGGCGAGCGCGGGGAGAGTCGACGGGCACCGCAGCCCGGCGTCGAGCGGACCGTGCACCAGTTGGAGGAGCTGCACCGCGAATTCGACGTCACGGATGCCACCCGGGCCAAGCTTGATCTCCCGCTCGCTCAAGCCCCGACGCGCCACCTCTGCCTCGGCCCGCTCCTTCATCGCCCGCACGGAGTGGAGCGCCTCGGCGTCGAAGGGCCGGGACCAGAGCCGTTCCGCAGCCGACGCGGCGAACCGCTCGCCGAGCGCGTGGTCGCCGGCCACCGGCCGGGCCTTGAGCAGAGCCTGGAACTCCCAGGGCTTGGCCCACCGATCCCAATAGGCCTCGTACGAGGCCAGCGAGCGCACGAGCGGGCCGTCCCGTCCCTCGGGCCGCAAGTTGAGGTCCACTCGGAACGATCGGCGGGCGTGCTCGACAACGGTGCGCGCCCGTCGTTCGAGCTGATCCTGGGGCCCGTCGCCGACGAACAGGAGGTCGACGTCGCTGGCGTAGTTCAGTTCCGCGCCGCCGAGCTTCCCCATGCCGACGACCGCGAGGCCGTCCGCGTCGGCCAGCCGGCACGCGCCCGCGAGCACGTCGCCCGCGAGTGACGCCAACGCCGCGCCGGTGGCCTCGAGCTGATCCAGACCGACGAGGTCACGAGCGGCGATCCGCAGGAACTCGCGCCCCTTGAACCGCACTAGCGCTTCGCCGTCGCCCGACTCCGGGAGCGGCACTCGCCGGTCGAGGGCGCTGAGCACATCGAGTGCCTCGGGGTCCGCCTCCAAGAGCCGAGTGAGCGACCGGCTGGCCGCGGTGACGGCCACGATCGCGGCGGTGAGATCCCCGTCACCCTCGAGGCGACGGCGCAGTCCGGGCTGCGCCTCTTCCAACCGCTGCAACGCGACCCGAGCCGCGAGCGGCGCCGCCGAGGCGTCGACCGCCCGGTCGAGGTCGGGGATCGCGGTGTCGCTCATTTAGGCTCTTATCGTGCCCCGCGTCAGGGTCGGGCTGTGCCAGATCAACACGGTCGTCGGCGATCTCGACGGAAACGTCGACCGCATCCTCGCCGCGATCGACGCGTCGGAGACGGCCGGATGCGACATCGCGCTGCTGCCCGAACTGGCGATCACCGGTTACCCGCCTGAGGATCTGCTGCTCAAGCCGGGGTTCATTCGGGCCAACCGGCAAGCGCTCGAGAAGGTGGCGGCTCGCACCGGCCGGTGCGCGGCTGTGCTCGGGTTCGTCGACATGGGCCGCGACCTATTCAACGCGGCCGCCGTGTGCGCCCACGGCGAGGTGCGCGGCGTCTACCACAAGCGTCTGCTGCCCAACTATGCCGTCTTCGACGAGCAGCGCTACTTCGCCGCCGGTACCGACGCGCTGACGCTGTTCCTGATCGGCGGCGTGCGGGTGGGCGTATCGATCTGTGAAGACGTCTGGAGCCCTACCGGCCCCATCGCCCCCCAAGCCGCAGGCGGGGCCGAGCTCATCCTCAACCTCAACGCCTCGCCTTAGAGCTCGTCTTCGACGGCGCGTCGCTGGTCTTCGACGCCGACGGGCGCCTCGTCGCCCGGGCGCCACAGTTCGCGGAAGCGGTCGTCGCGGTCGACGTCGACGTCCGCCCCGTGTTCCGTAAGCGCCTGCTCGATCCTCGAGGCCGGGCCACGGCCCCGCCTCTGCGCGTCGTGGAGGTCACCACCGAACCCGTCGCCGGCGACGCGCCCATCCCCCCGCCTGTGGCCGAGCCGTTGTCGCTGGAACGCGAGATGTACGAGGCCCTCGTGCTCGGCACGCGCGACTACGTCCGCAAGAACGGGTTCTCCGACGTGGTCATCGGCTTGTCGGGCGGCATCGATTCGTCGCTCGTCGCGGTGATCGCTGCGGACGCGCTCGGTGCCGAGCACGTGCACGGCGTGTCGATGCCGTCACGGTTCTCCAGTGAGCATTCGCGTTCCGATGCCGAGGTGTTGGCCGGCAACCTCGGCATCGACTTCCGCACGATCGGCATCGAGGCCGGCCACGCCGCGCTGCTGGAGATGTTGGCGCCGTCGTTCCGCGACCGGGCCGCGGACGTCACGGAGGAGAACCTCCAGTCCCGCATTCGGGGTGTCGTGCTGATGGCGTTGTCGAACAAGTTCGGCTGGCTCGTGCTCACCACCGGGAACAAGAGCGAGATGGCCGTCGGCTATTCGACGCTCTACGGCGACACCGCAGGCGGCTTCGCCGTGATCAAAGACGTCCCCAAGACGGTCGTGTACGCGCTGTGCCGCGACCGCAATGCTCACGCCGGGCGGGCGCTCATCCCCGAGGCGGTGCTCACCAAGCCACCGTCGGCCGAGCTGCGGCCGGATCAGCTCGATGCCGACAGCCTGCCGCCGTACGAAGCGCTCGATCCGATCCTCGAGGCGTACGTCGAGGACGATCTCACCCGCGGCGAGTTGGAGGCGGCGGGGTTCGACCCCGAACTGGTGCGGCGGATCACCCGGTTGGTCGACCTGGCGGAGTACAAGCGCCGCCAGACGCCGCCCGGCGTGCGCGTCACGCCCAAGGCCTTCGGCAAGGACCGCCGCCTGCCCATCACCAACGGCTATCGCGGTTAGCGGTGCGTGCGTTCGACGCGGTGCTCTTCGACTTCAACGGCGTCGTCACGTCATCGCCCTTCGCGCTGATCGGCACGCTCGGCGAGAAGATCGGCATGGCCCCTGAGGCGGTCCTCGAGTTCATGATGGGTCCGTACCACGAGGACACCGACCACGCGTGGCACCGGGTGGAGCGAGGCGAGATCACCATCGTCGAGTACGGCGCCGACCTGTACGCCCGCGCGGAGGCCGCCGGGCTCGACCTCGACTTCTCCAGCCTGCGCGACCTCATGGGCCGCCTCGAGATCCACGAGGTCATCGTCCACCGGATCCGAACGCTCCGGAACGAGGGCTATCGCACTGCGGTTGTCACCAACAACGTCCGTGAGATCTCGAAGCAGTGGCGCGAGCTCGTCCCCGTGGAGGAGTTGTTCGACGTGATCGTCGACTCGTCGGAGGTCGGGATGCGCAAGCCCAACCCCGCCATCTATCTCCACGCGCTGGTCGAGTTGGGCGACATCGCGCCCGACCGGGCCGTGTTCCTCGACGACGCGCCCGGCAACGTGGACGGCGCCCGCCGCGCCGGCCTCCACGCCATCCTCGTCGACGACCCCGCCGACGCCGTCACCGAGCTCGACGCGCTCCTCGCCTCGTCCCCACGGCCGCGTTCTCGACGCTGACGAGCCCGTCGCACGAATGTTTCTCGGGTCGCGTTCGGGCAGGTGACGGGGCTGGGGCCTAGGGGTTGGTGGGCCGGGGTGGGCCTGCACGGGGCCGCGTTCGACGCTTCAGTTCACGGCGTGGCGAGGCGCACCGTTCGTAGCTTGAGGAGGTTGTGGACCGAGCAGATGAGCCGCCACTCGCTGAGCGCGGCCGGGGTTGAACGTCGAGAGAATCTCCGGAACCGGAGGTTGGCCTTGATGTTCCCGAAGGCGGGCTCGGCGGTGATCTTGCGTTTGGCGTAGAGGGCTCTGCCCTCGGCGCTGGCGAGGCGGTCGAGCATCTGCTTGCGGAGCCGCGCCGGATCGGCGCTCCCTCGTCGGCGTTCCGTCGCGGAGGTGACGGGCCCAGGTCTCGGAGACGCCCATCTCGACGGCCGCCGCCTTGAGGGTCAGCTCACCAGCTTCGAGCCGAGCGAGCACAGCGTTGCGTTCGGCGATGCGAGGGTCGTCGGGGTCGGTGATGCCGTGGGTTGCGGGGATCGGGGTGACGAGCACTTCGGCGGCGACTGGATGAGTGAGGTTCGGGACGCTCCAGTAGCCGGCGTCGGCCACGTAGGCGGCGACCGCTTCGATTCGTCCGGCGGCCTCGAGGTTCGCTTCGGTGGCCTCGACCATCGGGACGAACATCGTCGAATCGTTCGCCGCGTTGGTCACGTCGGCGGCGACGATGATCTGGTCTTCGGAGACCGCGGCCTGCGCGTTGTAGCCCTGCACGAACCGGTTCCGGGCTCGCAGCATCCGGCTGTCGGGATCGGTGGTGTTGGCCTGACGATCCTTGGCCTTGCGGCTGCTGGCCTGCGGTTTCCGACCCGCAAGCTTGCGACCCAACGCCGCCTCCTTGGCCACTCGTTCGGCCTGATAGGTCTCCCAGTCCGACGCCCCCCGCTCATCGAGCTGGCGCAGCGCCTCCCGCAAGCGAGCCCGCCGGTCGTGGCTATCAGCCCACCGCTCGGGTAGCTCGCCGCCTCGGCGCTCGCCCAGCTCGGCGTCCTCGGCAGCGTCGACCTGCTCAGCCTCCGCGAGGATCTCGTCTGCGATCTGGCGGCGAGTCCGGTTCGACCACGCCGACGCGTTCGCCTCGATCTTGGTGCCGTCGATGGACACCACCCCGGCCGCCACCATCCCTTCGCTGAAGCACAGGCCGAGCACCTGCGCGAACAGCGCAGCGATGGCCTCCTGATGACGAGCCCGGAACCGGGCCAGCGTCGCGTGATCGGGCTGCTGGTTCGCCGCCACCACCCGCAGCGCGACGTCCTCGACCAGGCGGCGTTCGATCCGCCGCGATGAACGCTCTCCAACGCAGTAGGCGTAGACCAACACGCCGAGCATCATCGCCGGGTCATACACGGCGCCGCCCCGGCCATCCCCGCGGTGCGCTGCGTAGAACTCCTGGAGATCGAACTCGGCCACGACGTCGAGCACGAACCATGCCAGGTGATCCTCCGGGAGCCAGTCCCGCACCGACGGCGGCATCAAGAACAGCTGGTCGCGATCGACCTCACGAACATTGACCGACACCCCCACAGCATCCCGCCCACCCCAAATCGCGGGCGGGATGGTCAACATTCATGCGACAGGCTCTGACCTGCGAGAACACTGAGAAGTTCAGCGATCCTCCGGAGCCGTGTGCGTGGGTT
>WNGA01011797.1_pt1 | contig 11351 bp, 8 predicted proteins | sample 5400061 | NCBI WGS metagenome assembly WNGA01 (sample SAMN13153366, study PRJNA577476) | soil metagenome | isolation source: 100 cm soil or saprolite under grassland replicate 2 | place: USA:California | collected 2016-06-15
TGAGGGCGCCTGCAACACCACCGGTCTGATCGACCCGATCTTCCAGTACCCCGACAACCTCGGCGGCGGTCGCGCGTCGATCGTCGGTGGCGCGTTCGGCCCCAACAACGCGTGGAGCTCCGTGTACAACGGCAGCTACGCTCACACGCGCGCTCGCCGCCGCCCTGGCGGCCCACGGCGTAGCGACCTCCACAGTGGACAACGGCTCTTGGCGCACCGTCCCAACCGGGGCCGGTCCGCTGCCGGCCCCGGGATCACGGCTCATACAGGCGACCGGCTTCGGCGCGCCGGGCGGTCGCTCCGGTCACGGATCCACCGACTTTGTGCAGCCCGCCGGACCCGCGGTTGCAGTCCATTCGCCGGTCGCACCGCCGCCCGGGCCGGCGACGCTGCGGCTGTTGCTCAGCTGGTACGGCGCGGGCCGGCTGGCCGACCTCCTGGACCGGCTCACCCTGCCCGCGCTGTCGGCCTGGCACCAGGCGCTCGTCGCCGGCTGGCTGACCCCATCGGCGCCCGGCCCGGTGGCGCCACCCGCAGAGCTGGGCGACGCACTGGCGGCCGTCCCCACGGCGGAGCTGGGCCGCGACCCGGCGGCGCTGCTCCGGACACGCATCACGGCCCTCACCGCGGTGGCCGCCCGGACCGGGTTCACCCCCGCGCGGCCGGAGGTACTGGCCGCCGTCGACGGACGGTGCGGGCCGGCGCCGGTACCTGGGCCCGGCGGAGCCGCGACCGTCGCTGTGCGGCGCCGTTCGCCGCCGGCGGCGCCGAGGCGGCAACCGCGGGGTCACGTGCGCGTGGGCTCGGCCCTGCCGTTCCTCGGCCTGGTGCCGCTCGTTCGGACCGGCTGGCTGGACGCCCTCACCATCTCCGTCGAGGCGGCCGGGCTCAGACCCCACTGGCCGGCGTTGGCGACCGCGCTGGCCCGCGCGATGCTCGCACCGGCCGACACCGGGGCGGCGTTCGCCGGTGTCGCGCAGCCAGTGGCCGACCGGGCGCTGCGCGGCCTCGCGCGCCACGCCGAGGCGCTGGTGCCCGCCCCGAACGCGGTCCTGGCGGGCGCGCTGCTCGCCGGCCACACCCCGGGAACCCCGTTCGTACTGACCGCCTCGGACGCCGGCGCGGTACTGCTCGACGCCGAAGGCCTGTTCCCGATCGCCTGGGCCGACGACCCCGCCGAACTGGAGGGCTGGCTGCGCTGGCGGTCGCCCGCCCGGATCATCACCGGCCACGATCCCACCGACGGCGACCTGTTCGAACGGGCGACGATGGTCGTGGAGGCGTTGCGCGGTCGCGTGACCTGCCGCCCTCGCCTCGACCGTTGCCTCGGCTTGGCGGCCGGCCTGGCCCTCGGCACCGTCGCGTGGACGCTGTGGGGTGCGCGCGAGCCCACCGATCCCGTGCTGGCGATCGAGCGGCTGAGCTCGCTCGACGCCGTGGTCCGGTACGCCGACAACCGGGTGCTGGTACTGGTCCCGCTCGGCGCCCGCCACACCGACCTGCACCGGCACGGTCTGCTCGCAACCGTGCCGGCCGTGCCGTGGTTGGACGGCCGCCCGCTCGAGATCGCCGGAGGCTGACGTGACCGACCCGCCGCTCCTCGCGATCAGCCACCTCCGGCTCCGGCTGCTGGCGGTCAACCGGCAGTTGCGCGCGGCGGTGGCCGAGCGGGCCGCCATGTCAGCCCGCCTGGACCGACCCGATCTGGCCCGGGTCTGCGTCACCGACCGGCAGGTGGCCGTCCTGCTCGACCACGTGGACGCGCTCGGCGCACCGGCCGCCACCGGTTCGCCGGCCGTCGACGTGCTGGTCGACGCGCCCGCAGAGATCGAACTGCGCCGGGCCGCCACCAGGGCCGGGCGGCCATTGCCGCTCGACGAGCTAGCCGGCCGGTTCTCGCTGGACCGCGCCGCACAGGACGCCCTGCTCCTGATCGCGGCCCCCGAGGTGGACTCGGGGTACGAGCGCATCTTCGCGTATGTCCTCGACGACCTTAGCCGCCGCCAACCCTGCGTCGAGCTGCTCGCGACCGTCGGGTCCGGTTCGCCGACCGAACGGCTCGCGCGACGCCAGTGGCTCGCACCGACAGGCACCCTGCGCCGCTGCGGTCTGGTCCGCGAGCTGGGCGACGCGCCCACCGAGACCCGCCAGGAACTGGGCCTGGTCCCCGGTCTGTTCGACTTTCTGCTCGGCACCCCGCTTGATCTCGCGTCCGTCGCCGGCGACCCGGACCTGGCCGACGGGCCAGCGCCCGAGCCGGGCTGCGCGGGCGTGCCCGAGACACGCCTGGCCGAGATCGCCGCCGCGCTGGACGGCGGTGTCGTCGGGATCCTCGCCGTCTGGGGGTCCGGTGGGCACGCCGACGTGGTTGCCGGCGTCGCCCGCCATGCGGGCCGCGCGGTCCGTCAGCTTGACGCCGCAGCGCTTGCGCCCGGCGCCGCTACCGCCCGTACCGCGGTGCGGGCCGCGTTGCGCATGGCCGCGGCCACCGGGGCACTGTTCTGGGCACGCATACCGGGCGGCGGCACGGAAGCGGGCTGGGCCGAGACGGTGCTCGCCGAGGAACTGGCGGCGAGCCGGGTACCCACCTGCCTGTCCGGCCCGGCTCCATGGCGGCCGCCGACGTTGCTGGCCGCCCGGCCCTGCCTGGAGCTGGAGCTGGAAACCCCCACGCACAGCGAGCGGATGGCGATGTGGGCGGCCGCCGTACCGGACGCCGGCCCGGTCCGCCTCGACCGGCTCGCCGCCCGCTTCCGGCTGGACAACCAGGACCTGCTCGCGGTCGCGTCGTTGGCCCGCACGGCGGCCACGGCCAACGGCCACGGGCCGGCCGCCCACCTCGAACGGGCGGCCGCGGCGGTGGCCCAGCGGCGTACCTCCCGGATGGCCAACACCGTGCGGCCCGGGCGTGACGCGGCGGAGCTGATCCTCCCGCCGGGCGAGTACCGCCAGGTCCTGGAGGTGGCGGCGTTCTTCGACGCCTGGCCGCGGGTGGCCGAGCAGTGGGGGTTCGCTGCGGTCGCCGGCGGCCGGGGGATCAAGGTGCTGTTCACCGGGGAACCCGGTACCGGCAAGACCCTTGCCGCAGAGGTGATCGCCAGTCGCCTCGGGCTCAGCCTGGTGAAGACGGATCTCGCCCGCATGGTGTCCAAGTGGGTCGGCGAGACCGAGAAGAACCTAGACGCGGCCTTCCGCGAGGCTGAGGCGAGCAACGCCGTGCTGTTCTTCGACGAGGCGGACGCGCTGTTCGGCAAGCGCGGCGAGGTCGAGCACGGTACCGACCGGTGGGCCAACCTCGAGGTCGGATTCCTGCTGCAGCGCCTGGAGGACTTCAACGGTCTCGCGATTCTCGCGAGCAACCTCCGCGAGAACATCGATCCGGCGTTCACCCGGCGGTTCACCATCGTCGTGCACTTTCCCCGCCCGGGCCGCGCCGACCGGCTCCGGCTCTGGAAGGCGGCCTTCCCGCCGGCCGCGCCGCTCGCCGCCGACGTGGACCTGGAGGCGCTGGCCGCCCTGGAGCTGACTGGCGCCGGCATCGTCGCCACCGCCCGTACCGCCGCACTGCTCGCCGCCGACGCGGACAGCGACGTCATCACGATGCGGCACGTCGTCCACGGCCTGTGCCGCCAGTACCACCACGAGGCGCGCGTGCTGCGGCCGGCTGAGCTCGGGCGCTACGCGGCACTGATCGAGAACGGCAATGGCTGAGGCCACGGTACGGAGCCGGCGGGCCGACGAACCGCGCTTCGCTGCGACCGAGGCTGCCGAACCAGATGTGACCGCGCCGGTACCACCCGAGCGGGACCTCGGATTCGGCAACGCCGTCGCCATGCGGATGGCGTACCGGGACGGCGGCACGGACGCCGCCGGCAATGCCGACTTCGAGCCCCAACCGGGTTTGGGCAGCGCCGCGACCGCCCGGGTACTCGGCTTGCCCGTTGCGCCGGCGCCCCCCGTGGTGCGGCCGGCCATACCGGAGGCTGCCGCATACGAGCCAGCCCGACCGGAGCCTGCGGCGGCGTCCGCGCCCCAACCGCCCGCTCGCGAGCCTCAGCCGCCCGTGCCCGAGCGGCCTATGCCGGAGCGGCCGGTGCCCGAGCCGCCCGTGCCGCAGCCGGCGGCGGCCGAGGGCGAGCCGGCCCGGCCCGATACCACCGCAGGCGTGGCCATCCAGAGCGGGCCCGCGCCGTCCGCGCGGACGCTGGCCGCGGCGGCTGTCGCCGCTCGCGGTCGCGATGTCTCCGCTGTTGAGCCCGCTCCGGTGTCCCCGCAGCCGGAAGCGGTGCCGACGGCGTCCGTCGCAATCGACGGCACCAGTCCGGGCGGCATCCTCGATCAGCTCGCCCAGACCGCACCCAGTACCGCGCTGGCCGCCTTTGACCAGGCCGAACAGGCATCGGGACCGGCTCTCGAAGCGCAGCGGCAGGCCGTCGAGGAACAACTTCCCGAGATTCCCGCACCGACCGGCCTACCGCCAACCGCGCCCGGCGCCGAGGCCCGGCCGGCGCCCGAGGAACAGCCGGTGCGGCCGGAAGGCCCGCCTGAACTCGCCGGCGCGCAGACCGGCCGCGAACAGCCGCCGATGGACCCGGCCGCCCCGGAGCTGCCGGCGATGGCGCCGCCGGAGCCGACAGTCCTCCCCGGCCCCGACGCCGAGCCGACACCCGAACAGCAAGCGCGGCAGGCGACGGGTGCGCAAGAGGCGTTCGAGGGCGTGGTGATGGATGCGCAGGAGGTCCCGACCTCGCTCGGGCCCCGACCGGCCGTGGATCTCACCGGCGAGGCCGACCCCGCCCAGATGGCCGCTTTCGAGGGCGATGCCGATGCCCAGGTCGCCGATGCAAGAGCGGCGGCGGCCGAGGGTATCCGCGCCGACCACGGCCTGGGCACCATCCATCCGGAGCCGACCGACGAGATCCTCAGCGCGCGGCGGACCCTCCGGGGCTCCGGGCCGCTGGCAACCCAACCGGGCGGGGGCCAGGCCGGCCCGGTGCAGCCCGACCTCGCGGCAGGGCTGGACGAGTCCCTCGGATCAGGTCTTCACGAACGGCTCGATACCAAGCGGATCGAGTACACCGAGGGCGAATTGCGTTTCGAAACCGACTCGGCCCAGGCCTATCAGGACGCCGACGATCAGATCGCCCTACTCAAGACGGAGGCTGCCGGGGAGCAGCAGGCCGCGCGTGACCAGGCTCGCAACGACGTGGCTGGGTACCAGGAGGAGTGGGCCGAGGAGATCCACGGGATCGAGGACAACTACGCCACCAAGGCTGGCAAAGCCGCCGAGGAGCACCGCGGCAAGATCGCCGCGAAGCGGATCGAGGGCGAGGAGAAGGCCGCCGCCCAGTACGACAAGGCCGAGCAGGACGCGGCCGCCGAGACGCGGAAGGCGGAGGCCAAGGCCGAGACGGAGAAGGCCCGCAAACGCGAGGAGTCCGGCGGGTTCTGGGGCTGGGCCAAGCGAGCCGCGAGTGCCTTCGTGGACGCGCTCAAGTGGACGATCAACGCCATTTACGACGGCCTGCGTTGGGTCGTCAAGAACCTCTTCGAAGCGGCAAAGCAGCTGGCGCTGGCCGCGATCGAACTCGCCCGGATGGCGATCGTCGGGCTGATCGAAGCCTTTGGCGAAGTCCTCAAGGGCCTGGTAAGCGTCGCGCTGGCGGCGTTCCCGGAAACCGCCAAGAGGATCAACACCAAGATCGATGGCGCGGTTCAGGTCGCGGTGAACGGTGTGAACACCGCAGCCAAGTTCCTGAAGAAGGGCGTCGCCGGGATCCTCGACTTCCTGGCCAACACAATCGACAACCTGCTCGCGCTCACGCAGTCGCTGTACAACGGCATCTTCACGGTGTTGGGCATGTTGATCCGCGGCGAGCTGAAGGAATTGATCCACCGCCTCGGAAACATATGGGAGGCGGCGAAGTTGGCCCCTGGCAAGTTCGAGACGGCCGCCTACGAAGAGTTGCTCGGCGGCGACTTCGACCAGCCGCTGTCACCAATGGAGCTGGACGCTGCCGGCCTGAAATCGCCGCAGGCCGCCGCTTCAGAGCCCGGGCAACTGCCGACGTCCGCCGATCTCGCCGGGCCGATACCGACAGAGCCGTACACCGAGAAAAACGTCGGTGTCGATAAGGTCGTCGAGGGCGCGGAGCTTTCGGCCGAAGCGACTGCCGAACTCGTGTCCGCCGGTGGCGAGATGCTGATCGCCGAGTCGGCCAGCCCGGATCGGACGATGGCCGCGGTCGTCGCCGAAGCGACCGCCGCGCGCCAGAGTGCCACCGCCGGCGAGGGCGCTGCACAGGAGCAGACCCGCTATCCGGACGACGGTCTGAATCCGCGCCGGCGCGCGCAGGTCCGCTGGACCCTCATGAAGGAGAGCCTGGCCGCGTGGTGGCAGGAGCACAAGGTCGCGGTCATCGCCGGTGCGGTCGCCGCGGTCCTGGCCATTGCTGCGCTTATCTTCTTCAGCGGCGGCAGTATCTTCGCCGCCGTCGGACCGATTCTGTCTGCGCTCGGTCCACTGTTCATCGGGATCACCGTGGCCACGATCGCCGGTCACGTGCGTGACTTCCTGGCCAAGGCCTGGGATGGCAAGGTCGAAGACGGCGCCAAGAGCCTGGCCAAGGCGGCGGCGGCCGGCGCGGTTGAGCTCATCACCTGGCTCACTTTCAAAGCTGGCGGCGCCCTCCTGCGTGGCGGCAAGGCGCTCGCCGGCGTCGGGGTCAGGGCCGTCAAGGCCGTCGGCAGGGCTGCCAAGGTCGCCGTGAAGGCGACCGCGCGGTTCCTTGCGCGGGTTGCGAAGTTCGTCATCAGGCAGGGCAAGGTGCTGTTCACCGGCATCAAGAACTTCATCCTGAAGCAGTTCCGCCGCCTGAAGGAGTTGGGACAGGCGCTGTTGAAGCGCCTACGGTTCCGCGGGTTCCTACTGATTATTGAAGGCACGTGGTGGGTTCTGTACGGCATCATCAATCCGCTGGTCAAGATTGCCAAGGGAAAGCTGGGCTCTACCGGCAAGGCTCCGACCGCCAAAGGTGTGAAGGCCGCTAAGGTTCCTCCAAAAGCCGCCAAGGCCGTTAAGGTGGGCGCAAAGACGGGTCCTAAACCGAAGGGCACCGGTCCGCACAATAAGAAGATCGAGGAAGTGGCCAAGTCGGTGAAGGACGGTCAGGTGATTGCCGGTGGACAGGGCCCGCTGCCGGAAGCGGTGATTCCAACTCCGGGCGGATTGAAGAGCGTGCGTCGCCCGGATATTTTGGTCCGTCGGCCCGACGGGTCCGTGTACGGGATCAACGTAGGCAAGCGAAGTCTTCGGACGGGGGCTATGATTAAACGTGAAGCGGAGGCAATTGCCGACCTTGAGAAGTTCGGTGACATCGAGATGCATTTCGCGCCGTACAACTAGGAGTCAAAGGTGGCAAAGTTGGGAATGCAGTTCCACGCCGATCCGGCGGAGCTACTCAGCATGCTTCCTGCATGGACCGAGGATCTTCCGGTGCATCTGGCGGCAGAGCGTTTTTTCCCGACCTACAAGGCGATTGCGGTAAAGAATGGCGATCTGGACCGGGCAATGTCCGAGCTTGACCATATTGATCGCGTGCTGGTGTGTTTGAAGCCCGTGGCCGCTCCCGCAGACTCGTCAGTTGAGTTCCACGAAATGAACCGCGGATGTTTTCTGATAACACTCGGGTATGACGTTTCCGAGGGTCTTCGTGAGGGTGCCTTTTCGGCCGACACCGACGATCTGGCAGAGCTGAAGGCCTGGCGCAAGATCCTGGCGCGTGCCAAGGCGTCGATGCGACGCGGCGCCTTCGCGGTTAATCCTCGAACCGGAGCTAAGCAAGCCATGCGGAATCATTACTTCACTGAGGGCGCAAGAACTCTCGCCAGACAAGGAGTGCCGATGCTTGCGATGGCTGGATCAAACCGGTATGAGTTCATTGACGAATGACCTCCAGGGATGCGGTCACCCCGACCGCCCCGAGCCAGGCCCTCGCGAACCTAATCCCCTCGCGCCGGCTTTAGTGACTCTGACGCGACGGTGGCGACACGGCGGGCGGGAAACATCGGCCTCGACGATGCACCAAGGAGGCCTACCGTGGCGCAGCCGAGCGCAAGTCAGCCGACCTATCCACAGCCGACCTATCCACAGTCGACCTATCCACAGTCGACCCCGACCGCATCACCCCCAACGCCGCCCCCACCCGCAGACCCCTGCCCGGACCCCGCCGGCCCATACACCGATTACCAGGTGACCGTGGCCGTCGCACAGGAGACGTCCCGGGTGTACGTCGCCGATGCCGCGATCGTCGACCCGAAGTACAAGCTGCTCGACGGCGCGCAGGCCCGGTACGCCGACGCCAAGGCCGCGCAGAAAGCGGCGTTCGAGGGCTTGCAGCAGCGGCTGAAGCGGATCGCCGACACGCTCAACTGCGTGGTCGACGACGACGTCCGCGAACACCTCTCGGACTGCTGGGAGGAGGTCCTGTCGGACACCATATCCGACCAAGCTGTCGTGGACTGCGAACAGATTGATCAGCTTGACTGCGACGCCCTGCCGGACGACCTTGGCACGCTGCAGACCCTGATCGCTACGGCGAGGGCCTGCGCGACCCGCGCCAACACGGCCTTCGACGATCTCGCCGGGCTGCCGGCGAGGCTGGCGCCGACGATCGCCGGGCTGGTGGGCAAGGCTAACGCGCTGGAACAGGAGGTCTGCGGGCCGCGCACCGACCCGGAGCGCAGTTTCGTGGAGTACCTTCAACTCAAGCACCTGTTCGAGGCGCTGGATCAGGACTGGATTTCACCCACCGCGTACGGGTGCCGCCTGAAGAACGCGTTCGTGACGCTACTGCACCGCCATGTTGTCCTCATTTGCCTCACCGCGGACGTGTTCCGGCGGAACAAGTGGCAGGAACTTGCCGATAAGGCCAAGCAAGCCAAGACCGACAATCTGATCGACCTCGTCCTCGAATGTGCGCGCCCGAAGCCAACCCAGCCCAGCCCGGGTGGCGCAGCATCCACCGGCACCGTGCCCGCTCCGCCTGCAACGCCGCAGCCGGCTCCAGGTCAGGCGGCCTGACCCGACTTTCGTCTGGGAACCGCTCCCGGCGGCTGGCGCCGAACGGACAGGAGCCAACGATTACTGCCATGACAGAACGGGTCGTGCTCGGAGCGTTGCTCATCACCGTGTGGTCGCAGAACGGTTCTCGGATAGGGCGGCTACGTGGGTTCGAGCGCATCGATGGGCCGCAGGAGGATCTTGGAACTGCGGCCGGCGACGAGGCAATTGTCACCGCCGTGCGCGCCTGGCTGAAGACGATCGGCCCTGCCACCCAACACGGATCCTAACCGTCTGTCTACAGTGGACTCTCATTTTGAGTCGACCCAACATGGTAACGAACTCATAACGCGAGATCCTGAAACAGTTCTTGGCCAACAGGTACTACATTCCGAGATCTTGAACCGGTTGAGTTGATCAGCCGTCCCGTCTGGCATGGTCGAGATCATGAAGGTCGAGGACATCGCCGGCTGGGACGAGGATCTGCGGGCACTGACCGACGGGTTGGGGTGGTTGTTCAAACCGGCCGGAGCCGCGGGTGACCTTCGGGCTGATGGTGCGCGGGTTGCTGGCCGACGTGGCGAAGAAGAAACTCGTGGGGTTTGGCCGAGTATCTGGGTTGGCGACTCCCCAGCCGTTGGAGCACCTGCTGGGCGGGGCCAGGTGGGACGCGGATGTGCTGCGCGAGCAGGTGCGCGGCTATGTGCTGCGGGGGCTGGCCGATCCTGGTGGCGCGCTGGTGCTTGACGACACCCAGGTGATCAAGAAAGGCGCCAAGAGTGTCGGGGTGGCCCCGCAACACTGCGGGTTGACTGGTCAAACGGAGAACTGTCAGGTGATGGTCATGCTGATCTACGCCTCCAGGCATGGGCACGCGTTCGTCGACCGGGCGTTGTACCTGCCGCGGGTGTGGACCGCCGACCCGCAGCGGTGCGCGGCCGCCGGGGTATCCACCGACGTGGAGTTCGTGACCAAGCCGCACCTGGGGGTGGCGATGCTGGGGCGGGCCCTGGCCGATGCGGCGCTGGCGTTCTCGTGGTTCGTTGCCGACTCCGGCTACGGGGCGCGACCCGGTCCTGCGCCAGTTCTGCCACGACAACCAGGTGTCCTATGTGCTGGCCGTCCCGGTGGACCTGCCCCTGCTCGACGTGTACGGCAAGCCACTTCGCCCCGACGTGGTGTTGGCCGATACCCCGAACACCGGATGGCAGCGGCGTTCGGCCGGTGATGGCAGCAAGGGCAAGCGGTTCTACGACTGGGCCGCGCACACCGTGACGGTCAAAGACCAGCCCGCAGCCGAAGGGCACGAGCACACCCTGCTCATCCGCCGGGCGCGAACCCCGAAAGTCACCACCAAACACCCCGACGGTACCTACGAGGTTGAGTACTTTCTGGTCCACGCCCGGACCGGCACCCGCATCCCGGCGATGATCGGCGCGGCCGGGCTGCGGTGGAACATCGAAGACGACAACAAGGCCGGCAAGGACCTGCTCGGCCTCGACCAGTACCAGGTACGGAACTGGACCCCCTGGCACCGGCACGTGAGCATCTGCATGCTCGCCCACGCGTTCCTGGCCGTCACGAGGGCCGGACTGGGGAAAGACCACCGACCCCGGTCGACCCACCGATGCGTTGATCCCGAAGGTCCTCATCCGCTACAGTCTCGCCGCGATCCTTGGCCTGCTCGCCGCCGCCATCCTCGCCCGCGACGCCCTCGACCACACCGCCGCCATCACCCAAGACCTATGGCGGCGCGCTCACCAAACCCGGGCGCTGATCAGCCATTACCGACGCCGCGGAGACCCGCTACCTCAAGATCTCCGAATGTAGTACAGGGGTGACGTTCATGTGACGGTGTGTTTGCATAATGGCTCAGAACCTGACGGTATCGCTGAGCCCAAGGGGGATCACACATGTCAGGTGATGTTGCCGCCCTCGGGCCGCGAACCAATCGACAGGCATCGGTTTGTGTCCGGTTGATCGAAGGCTTCGAGCTCTGTGTCGACGGTCATGCCGTCGAAGCTCCATCTGCGGCGCAGCGCCTGGTCGCGTTCCTTGCGCTGCACCCGCGTCCGCTCACCCGCAGCTACATTGCCGGGTCGTTGTGGCTCGACAAGACCGACAGCCGCGCCACGTCCAACCTGCGCTCGTCGCTACAGATCTTGAATGGCTAGGTTGAGTGGGGTTCGAGGGTCAGGCCGGTGTGGGCGAGGAAGCTGTCGATCAGATCGGATCGGTACTGGACGCGCTTGAGCCGGTTCTTGACGATCGCCAGGAGTTGGTCGACGCC